>Ga0351897_1003_pt2 | contig 29070 bp, 33 predicted proteins | sample BONcelHT113001C4_FD_206876 | JGI IMG/M metagenome (GOLD analysis project Ga0351897, IMG submission 206876) | Enriched cells from coal bed in the Powder River Basin, Montana, United States - BONCAT cells T11 rep1 HSBNCT.T11.300.1.C4 ... | reverse complement strand
CTACCTAAAACGATTAAATCTGCTACTTTGGGCCGTGTTATGAGTTTTTCTAAATAACCAGCTGCAGTTCTCTCTGGGCTTATGACATGATCAATACCTACTTTACGGAAGGCCTCTTCATGGTCCGGGTTACTTACTCGGGCAATAATCTTGGGGATATTGTATTCCCTTACCAAAATGCATGAGAGCAAATTAGCTTCGTCATTACCAGTTGCTGCCACAAAAACATTGGCATTGTTAATATTTGACTCTTCCAGTGTTTTGATGTCGGTTCCATTACCACAAATCACCAGAGCATCTAATTCTACCGCAGCATTACCACACAATGATTCATCATTTTCAATGAGGGTGACATCGTGACCATCAGAAATTAAAAGGTTTGCTAGAGTTAGTCCTACTCTACCTCCCCCCATTATAACTACATACATATCGTACACCTTGCTTTAAATAATTAAGCACTTAACACAGGATAAATTGAAAAATATAATCTTTATTAATGTTTTTTAAAATATAAATTCTAAACATCACTAATTTCAGTGAGTGATTTTCTTTGCCTATTCTTATTAATAAGCTTTTTCTAAATTAATATTCTAAAATTTTTCACTAATATTTAATGCAACTAGCTACGTTTTAATAATTCTAATCCGCCTCTTATTAATATTAGAACGGGTATAATTTCCAGTCTTCCCAGCCACATATTAAAAATCATCACTATTTCGGCGAATTCAGGCATATTGGGTGAGATAATTCCCATACTTAACCCAACATTTCCCTGGGCCGAGGCAACTTCAAAAAGAGAGTTTAAAGGATCGTAGCCATATGAAGCCAGAACTAACCATCCAAATAGAAGAAAAACAATATATATTGAGGTGTAAGAACTGGCTTCTCTAATTTCTACATCACTCACAGTTTTGCCTGAAATTTTACGGGGTATTACCGAACCTTCAGGGGTTAAAATTTTCATTAATTCCCAGTAAACTCCTTTAATGATGGTAACTACTCGTATTAGTTTTATAGCTCCAGTAGTAGAACCTGCGGCCATTCCCATCATCATACAAGTTAGGATTAATATTTTAACATAAGCTGACCAGCTTAACATCTGTGAAGAAGTTTGAACATTTGATCCAGTGCAACTGAGTGCAGATACAACATTAAAAATAGAATCAAGCGGTAAAATTTTACCACTCATAAAAATAAGTATTGAAAATAATGCTAAAATGACTATCATAGCTTGAAACTGAATATCTTTTATAGCAAACTTTACATTTCCTTTTAAAACTCGATAATGCACCAGGAAACTGGTACCCCCCACGATCATTAAAAATATGGTGATTATAGTGATTAAATCGCTTCCATAGGACCCAATATTTCCATTTTTAATGGACATTCCTCCGGTGGAGAGATTGGTCATGGTGTTGTTAATAGCATCAAAAAGAGACATTCCAGCAAGCCCATAGAGCACAATTCCTAAAATGGTATAAAATAAATAGATCCACCAGATGGTCTTCACCGTATTGGGTATGCTGGGTTTTATCCGTTCTTCCCTAGCTTCAGACTTATATAATCGAGATGCAGCAGTGCCTGGTCGAATTAGAACTCCTATAACCACAATAACTACTCCAACCCCTCCAATCCACTGTTCAAGGCTCCTTAAAAATAAAATGGATTTGGGAAGTATTTCCACATCTAAAAATATGCTGAGACCACTACCTGTCCAGGCAGACATATTTTCAAAATAAGCATCCACAAATCCCATTTTAAGAGATATGATCATCACCAAACTACCAATCAAGGCTGCCCATAGCCAGGCCAAGGCTGCGATTATCATTCCGTGCTTAAGCCTTATAGATCCTCCAGAGGGAACAATTTTCTTTATTAGAGTTCCTATGATTAGTGAAATAGCAGAAGGTATTATAAAACTAATGTAATTATTTTCTCCATAAATCAGAGAAACTATAATCGGCAGGAGAACCACTATACCAATTCCCTGCATTATGCCGCCCAAATACTCCGCGACTACAAAAAAATCCCGCTTTCCAAAATACTTCATATTATCTTATTAGAGATTTCCTTGATAACATATAAATCTTATCTAAAACTAGGCAAAATCAATTTTATAAATTTGATTAATTTATTTATTTTAATGTTTATAACCTATTAAATCTTGAGATGATTAAAATAAATTCAATATAAAATAAAATAGATAATTAAAAGTCTTTTTATAATTTAATTAGACTTTTAATCACTTAAATACTAAATAAAAATTTAAATCTTATTTATACTTAGATTTCTACTTAGATTTTTTTTCTTCTTCCATAACACTCAATTCAGACCCTAAGAAGTCTTTTATGTCTCTTATACTGTTGAGTAATTGCGCAGGGAACACAATGGTTGAATTTTTCTCAGCCGCGATATTACTGAGTACTTGCATGATCCGCAGCTGCAGTGCTACTGGGTGCTCGGTAATGATATCTGCAGCATCTCCCAGTTTTCCAGCGGCGAGATATTCTCCTTCTGCAGAGATAATTTTGGCCCTTTTCTCTCTTTCAGCTTCAGCTTGTAGAGCAATGGCTCTTTGCATGCTTTCTGGTAATTTAATATCTTTTATTTCTACAGTGGTGACCTTAATTCCCCATGGCTCGCTGTGTTCATCTATAATTTCCTGAATTTTTTGGTTGACATGAGGGGTGTCTGATAAAACTTGGTCTAAGGTGAATTGCCCTACCACACTTCTAACAGTAGTCTGAGAAATCTGATTTACTGCTCGGTTGTAGTTTTCAATCTCTACCACAGCTTTATATGCATCCACCACTTTAAAGTAAGCCACTGCAGCCACATCAATGGTTACATTATCCTGGGTAATGATTTTCTGAGCTGGAATTGGCATAGTAACTATTCTAAGTGACGGCTTTACCATACGATCCACCAGCGGAATAATTATTCGAAGGCCTGGTTCTCTAACACCTATTACTTTACCCAGTCTAAAAACGACTCCTCGTTCGTACTGGTTCACAACCTTTACAGAAAGGCCGATAATAATCAGTATGACTGCCAATATAATAATTATAGTAAGCAAATCCATTTTATACCCTCCAAATGTTCTCTAATTTATATTAGATTTTCAACCAGTATTCTATTTTTTAAATTTCTATTTTTATAATATGTCTTTTAAAACTAATAAAATTTAGTAAAAATGGGGAAATTAAAATTTTTAATTAACTATAAAAATCGAAATATCAATTTTTAAATCATTTTCATATAGTATTTAAGAGATTTAGATTAATTATTGCTGAGACTCAAATTAGTTCTATAATTTTATATAGTAGTTCAGTTTAACTAGTCTATTTAACTAGATACTAATTCAATTTTATATTTTTTATTATCTAAAAATTTGCATGGTCTGATTTCTATAAAACAAAAATTTGGTATAATATAAATTAATTTAGAGCTATTAAATTTAAAATTATATTATTAATAATCAACTTATTAACCTATTAACTCATTAATGACTGGTTATAATGAAACACAAAGGACTAATTTTAATACTGGTTGGCATAGGGATTATAGCAGCCATGATAATATTCATAGGCCCGGAAAAAATCTTAAATGCATTAGAAAAGGCAAATCCGATTTTTATAATCTTGGCGGTACTTGTTCAATTCCTTGTTTATGGTTTGTGGACATTGAGATGGTCAATAACCACTAGCTCCGTCAAAATAAATGTTAAGAAAAGACATCTTTTACCTATGCTTATGGTGGGACTTGCATTAAACAATATCACTCCCAGTGCCAGAGGAGGAGGAGAACCAGTCAGGGCTTATATTTTAAGCAAATATTCTATGTGTTCTATGGAATCATCATTTGCAACAGTAATTGCAGATAGGGGCTTGGATATGTTCCCTTTCCTAGTTTTAGCAGTGATAACTATTTTTGCTGTTATGATGAGTTTTAGTCTGCCGCTCTGGGTTCTTTTAAGCTTAATTATCGCAGTAATACTACTTATTGTCATTTTTGTCCTGATTTTTTATACATCTTTAAACAAAAAAGCAGGTGAAAAATTCACTCGTTGGGTTTTAAAATTTATAAGAAGGTTTTACCGGAAAAACCCGGAAAAACTTGAAAAAAAAGCTTTAAGTGCCATAAATGAATTTCAGTGCACTATGAAAATAATGCTGAAAGATAGGAAAGTAATGTTATATGGTATTCCACTTTCATTTTTGATCTGGTTTTTTGAAATAATGAGGGTTTATCTGGTATTTTCAGCTTTTGGAATAGATATATCATTAATTTTAGTGGCAGAAGTTTTTATAATTGCTAGTTTAATTGGAATGATTCCATTACTTCCTGGAGGCCTAGGGGCGGTTGATGGGATTATGATATTACTTTATTCTGCTGCAGGTGTCCCTCCTTCGATTAGTGCCGCGGCCACCGTTCTGGAACGATTAATATCGTTTTGGATGACTTCTATTATCGGAATTGCTTGCTTGCCTTATTTTGGATCTGCTGTTATCAAAAAAATATCAAAGAAAATATAGTATGCTAGATAATTGTATAGTAAAAATTAACTATAATTATATTATACCTAAATTAATTAAATAATAAAATCCATAATTTATAATATAAATGGAATTGTGATTCCTAATATAATCATAATACAATCATAGATTATTTTAATTATTGATGTTCATTAATTAATAGGAATTAATAGGAATTAATAGGAATTAATAGGAATTAAGCAAATTTTAAATTTTAAAGTGGAGATTTTAATGCAGGAAGAGTATTCTCATATGGGGGGAGGAGCTACTGAAGATAGTGACCACTTTGAATCAGAAAAATCATTATTAAATGAATATGAGATATTAAGTGAGGATATTAGGAATTCAAATGAATTTTTAAATTTATTATTAGATCAAAATCCAGATCCTTGGTATTTATATGATTTGAAGGGATTTTTAATTGACTGTAACCAATCTTTTGAAGACTTGGTAGGTTACACTCGAATGGATTTAGTTGGTAAATGTTTTTTGCATCTAAAACTCTTACCTCTTATTCAAAGAGCCAGAGCGAAGATTATTCTCGATAAAAATGCGGTAGGTATGATCAGTGGCCCCGATGAGTTTGAATTCATAACTAAAAGTGGGGATTTGATTAATGTTGAACTTAAAAATTCTTTGATCGATATAAAAGATCGAAAATTAGTTCTAGTAACTGTAAGAGATGTTGAAAATCATTTAAAAAAAGAAAAAGAGCTGGAAAGTCGCACCGAAGCTCGAGAAAAAATGATTGAGGAGCTTTACAGGCAAATTGAAAAAAATTTGCAGATTGTAACTAGTCTCATGAATCTCCAAAAAGCTCACATGAGGGATGATAAGGATGCTGAACTTCTTCAAGATACTCACAACCGTGTTAAATCTATTAGAAAAGCATATGAAAAGCTTATTCAATCTCCAGAACTCAGTCGTATTAATTTTGCAGAATATTCTAAAAGTATTCTTTCTGGCCTTTTAAGTACCTATGCTCCAGAACCAGGTAATATAAGTTTAAATGTTGAATTAGAAGATACTTTTATGGATATGGGAACATCTATTCCATTGGGAATGATATTAACTGAATTGGTTTCTAATAGCTTTAGACACGCGTTTAAGCCGAATATCATGGGAGAAATAAGAATTATTTTTAAAAATTATCCAGATTACTATGTTTTAAGGGTCCAAGATAATGGAGATGGATTTCCAGATGATGTAAATTTTGATAGAACACATTCACTGGGCTTGCAACTGGTTAAAAGCTTAGTAAATCAGATTGATGGTAATATGAAAAGAAAACTTTCGGGAGGGAGTTGTTTTTCAATAGAAGTCCCTAAATTGGGAAGCCTAGATTTGAATCAGGTTTATGAGTGATTTCTTTATTCTATTTTTCTTTTAATTAATTTATTTCAACAGTTTTATTAATAGTAATAAGTTATTAAATGGCCAGCATTAATTATTTTTTAATATTATTTTAATTAATTAATTCAAAGCTCTCTAATTTTCTATACTAATAATAAGATTATTTCTTAAAATCAAATAGAAAAATATATAATAATTCTTTAACTACATCAAACTCGGTGATAATCATGGAAATAAATGGTGTGGAAATAGAAGACACTTTTGCAGAAGCATTTGGAATACAAGTCTCACGATTGCTGGTAACCGCCGCAACAAAAAAACTGGCTAAAATAGCCGCTACTGAAGCTACTGGATACGGAACATCCGTTATTGGATGTCCAGCGGAAGCTGGTATTGATTGTTATGTGCCTCCATCAGAAACCCCTGATGGACGACCAGGTTACATAATCATGATTTGTAACATGAACAAGGGAAAACTTGATCATGAATTATTAGAGCGTGTAGGAATGTGTATTCTAACCGCAGCTACCACAGCTGTGTTTGATGCTCTTGATGATGAGGATGAAAAACTAAAAACCGGCCAAAAACTGAAATTCTTCGGTGATGGTTATGAGAAAAAATTGGAACTTGATGGAAGAACTATATTCTCTATCCCACTCATGTCTGGTGACTTCTTAATTGAAGGAGAATTAGGAATTAAATCTGGTGTAGCTGGAGGAAACCTTATAATACTTGCGGATAGTCAAGCAGCAGGTTTACTCGCTGCAGAAGTTGCAGTAGATGCTATTGAAAATGTTCCTGGTACCATTACTCCATTCCCTGGAGGAATTGTAGCTTCTGGTTCTAAAGTTGGATCCAACAAATACAAATTCTTAGGTGCTTCTACCAACGAAAAAATGTGCGTAACTCTAAAAGATGAAGTAGAAGATACTCAAATCCCTGCTGATGTTAATGGTGTTTACGAAATTGTTATTGATGGTGTAGATGAGGAATCTGTGAAAGCAGCAACTAAAGCAGCTGTTGAAGCCGCAGTTAAAGTTTCTGGTGTTTTAAAAATCAGTGCTGTAAACTTTGGTGGAGACTTGGGTGCTTATAAAATAGCTTTGCATGATTTATTCTAAATGGGAGTTAATAACTCCATTTTTTAAATCATTTTTTTGAATAATATGTTTAGGATTTTATTTTTCAAATTTTTTATTAATTATTTTATTTATTTTTAATTAAAAAAATTAATTACAATAAAAAAAAATTGAAAAATAAAAATAGATTATTTAAGCTTATTTAAAAAAAAATTTAATATTAATAAAAATTTAATATTAATTATATTATTTATTTTTATTCAATACAGAACTGTCTTACATTTTCTTTTTCCACAATTTCCCAAATTTCATCTTCAGACAGATTAATTCCTAATAAAATGCCTTTTTTATTAAGTTTCTTTTCTATTTTCTTTATAATTTTTTCTTCAGGAGCAGCTACGGTGTGGCTATGAATGCGACGAGATATTTCATACAGTGCTGTTAGTGATCGACGGGCATCTGGTTTTTTGAGCTCTTCTTCACAATTTTCAAGATCTTTTTGATTTTTAAGATTTAAATTACGACTTACAACCTGCTTAACTCCAGGTAAGTAATGTTTCGCATCTAATATGCGGCCACCGGCACCAATAATTATTTCTTTATCGTCCAGGTCTCCTACGTCATGCTTAACCAGAATTTGAACTACTCTGCCTGTTTTTTGAATCAGATCTTTAATTTCTTTTGGAGTCATGTTAACTCCTAACAAGAATCCTTTTTTACTTAATTCCTTTTCCACTCGCTTTAAACTTTTGGTGTCAGGTCCAGAAATTTTATGGGTGTGAATTCCTCCACCGGAAAGAGTATAAATTCTATCCAAGGATTCTAATCTTTCAGAATTTTTTTCTAAGTTATCTAAGAATTTTTTAACTTCTTCAATATCTGAAAGGCCAATTTTACGGCGCAGAGGTTCTCCAAAACCACTAAAATAGTATTCTATGTCTTCTAGTGTGCAGCCGTGTTTTAAAATTACTTCGGCCTCTTCCATAATGTCTAAAACACCGTGATTTTCCACAATTACCATTTCCGGTTTTATAACAACTTCTACCAGTCGCCCATATTTGCGAGCAACATCTTTAATCTCCTCAGGTTCTAAATTAACTCCTAAAAGAAGCCCTTCTTTCTTTAATTCCTCAGCTAACTTTCCCAGGGTTTCTTTATCCGGTCCGGAAATCCAGTGGGAATGTATTCCACCTACAGACTCATATATTCTTTCTAGGGAGTTTTTACGATTAATATCACTATCTAAACTATCTAAAAATTTATTTATTTGACTTATTTTAGAAACCCCAACTTTTCGAATCAAGGGCTCTTTAAATTCTGGTAAATGGTATTCTATGTCTTCTAGTGTGCAGCCGTATTTAATTATTATTTCAGATTCCCTTCTGATGTCATCCACTTCGTGCATCATAGTAATCTTCATCATGGTGGGTTCAATGGCTGCAAAGTAAATATCTTCTCCACCACTGGTCTCGGGGGAGATTACTCGGTCTGCTCCTGACCGATAAAGGCGTTTAATATTTTCTTTTTTACTGGCACGAGCAACTATCCATATTTCTGGATGTATTTCTCGAGAGGTTAAGGTTATGAAAAGATTATCCACATCTTCTCCAGTGGTAATTATGACTCCGCGAGCCCTACTAATCCCGGCTTCTTTCATCACACTTTCATCAGTGGCATCTCCAGGTATGGCCAGAATATTAGGGTCTTCCCAAAGCTCTTTTTCCACTAAATCTCGATTTCTTTCGATAATCACTGTTTTTTGATTTCTCTCTTTTAATTCTTTAAAAACTGCGGCCCCTACTCTCCCATATCCACATAAAACAAAATGATTTTCCATGGAAGCCATTTTTTTCCGTATTTTGGAGCCCGATGTAATATCTTCTACCGTCATGGTTACCACCGATATACTAAGGCTGAAAACATAAGCAATAAGTCCCACACCGGATAAAGCCAAACTAACTGCAAAAAGTTTCTGTGCTACTGTATGAGGGAGAATATCCCCATATCCCACAGTGGCAATGGTTATAATTGTAAAATAAATAGCATTTATTGGATCTAGCTCCATTATGTAAAGAGAACCAATAAATCCATAAGTAATTAAAATTCCCAGAGCAATAAGAGCAAAATAAAATATGGAAATGGGTATTGCCTGGATATCCTCAGTTGTGGGTATTGCTGGTATGCGTGAAGAGGCCAATTATAACACCTCATTATATGTCTTTCATGTCTTTTTAAATTCTATAACCTGGGACTTCAAGACATAATAAATAATTTAAAACGACTAATTTATCTATTTTTTATCTATTTGCTAAATTTATTATTTATTTACAGTTATTATTAAATATTCTCTATTATAATTATATAAATAGTGATACTATGAATCCTCTGGACATGATGGTTGCTGATTTAAATGCTGAATATTTAGGAATTCCCCGACTTAGTTTAATGGAAAATGCAGGCAGGGCCCTGGCCTATGAAATATCTAAGATAAATTTTAATATAAATAGTGCCCAGGTTATTATTTTTACAGGCTCTGGTGGAAATGGCGGGGATGGTTTTGTAGCTACCAGGCATCTTTTAAATATGGGATTTAAAGTTAAATTAATTTTATTGACTCATCCTTTAAAAATAAATTCTAAAGAATCTCTCCAAAATTGGAATGTTCTGGAGAATATGATGCCTTACTTATCTGATTTGGAGATTGAAATTTGCACTGATTCCTCTCAGATTGATTATAAACTGTTAGGTATTGATGAGCTAGGCAGTGATGAACATATTTTGATAGATGCTATTTTAGGAACCGGAATTAAAGGAGCTATTAAAGAACCTTTTAGATCTGCTATAAATCTTATAAATAACTCTAATTCGCCAGTAGTTTCGGTAGATGTTCCTAGTGGTATGGATCCTTTGAATGGTGAGATAAATGATATCTCAGTGAAAGCAGATTATACGGTGAGTTTTCACACGCCAAAAACAGGCCTTAATGAATCAGCATCTTCAGAAATTATAGGAGAATTAATTGTTTGTGATATTGGAATTCCGAAAGAAGCGGAGATATTTTTAGGCGCTGGTGATCTTTTAAGGATCAAATCAAGAGATTCAAATGCACATAAAGGAGATAATGGACGTTTACTGGTTGTCGGCGGTAGTAAAGAATACACGGGGGCTCCTGCTTTGGCAAGTCTAGCAGCACTTTCCGCGGGAGCAGACTTAGTTACTATAATATGTCCGGACAGTGCGGCTATCCCTATTAAATCTTATTCTCCTGATTTAATTGTAAAAAATCTACCTGGAGATTATATTAACCCTGAAATGTTGGGGACAGTTTTAGAATTATCTAAAAAAGTTGATTGTGTATTATTGGGTTGCGGTGCTGGAGATAAAGAAGAGACTAAAATCGCTTTAAATTTACTGGCCAAAAAATTAGGGGAACTTAAAAAACCCATGGTAATGGATGCTGATGCCTTAAAACTGGTTGATAAAGAATTAGTGAAAAATCAAGAGAATTTAATCATAACTCCGCATAGGGGTGAATTTAAAGCTTTTTTCCAAAAAGAATCACCTAATATTCGTTTTGATTTTAAAGAAAAAATATCTGCTTTCCAATCTCTTTCTCAACAAATAAAAGGAACGACTTTGCTCAAAGGAAAACTGGATATGATATTTAATGGGAAGAAATTTAGATTGAATAAAACTGGAAGTCCGGGAATGACGGTGGGCGGAACTGGAGATTGTTTGGCGGGATTGGTAGCAGCTTTGTATTCTCAAGGCCATTCTGCATGGGATTCAGCTTGTTTAGGGGCTTTTATTAATGGGCGTGCTGGTGAAATGGCTCAAAATAAATGGGGATACAATTTTACTGCTTCTAAAATGATTGAATTTTTAAGTGAAGCTATGACATATGATTTTTAATTAATATGGTCATTTGTCGGATTAATTCGAATACTAAGTACATATTCTGATAATTCAATCAATAAAAGCCCATGGATTTGGCTATAAATAAAATACCAACTCCAATTATTCCTCCAAAACCAGCTACCAGGACTGTCAATAAATTTATTGGTATTTTAGCAAAGGGTAACAGATTTATTATAAAAAGGAATATAATTCCTAGAATCATATTGAAAATTATTGTTAATCCAGCTCTTCCTAATTTAAGGAGCATTTTAATTCCAAATAACCCTAAAACGATTATAAATGTCCCTATAACAATTAATGTCATTATATCAAGGATTTCCATCATAAATGCTCCACTAATGTTTTAAATTATGAGTTTAATAAATTCTAATTAGTTAATTAAATTATATAAAGATTATCCAAACTTAATTTAAAATCAAAGTTAATTAAAGATTTATTTTACAAAAATATTAATTACTTTCTATTTTCTAATAAATTAAATCTAATAAATATAAAATCAACTAATTAATTAATAAACTATGGGGTAGAGTGCGTGATTAGTATTAATTAATATCAATATGACTTAAATTAATCTATTATCAATTAAAATCAGCTAAAACTTAATATCTATGAGTTTTAGTAAAAATCCATTAGGATATAAAATTCATGAGAATATAAAAATTTATTAAAAATAAAAAATTTGAAAAATAAATTAAATAATAATTAAATTAATCATTTTAAATTCATTCTTCATTACATATCTTATTATAAAGCGCAGCTTGCAGTGCATAATTTTTTACCATACCTACCATTTCGCGCTGATCCATACTTTTATCCTCAAAGGATACAGTATCTTGCTGATAAAGGCTGAAAGGTGAAGATCTTCCTACAATACGCATACTGCCTTTGTGTAATTTAATTTTCACAATTCCAGTAACTCTTCTCTGCATATGGTCAATTATTTGATCTAAATCTTCCCTTAATGGATCATGCCAGGTTCCATTATAAACTAACTCGGAGTAGGTGCTACTAATTGTTTCTGCAAATTTTAATTCGCTTCGAGTTAATGTAATCTGTTCTAATGCCTTGTGAGCAGTTAAAATCAAGAAAGCTCCTGGTGTTTCGTAGATTTCTCTGCTTTTTAGCCCTATAATACGATCTTCAATGATATCAACTCGGCCGATGCCATGGATTCCGGCTATCTGGTTAAACTTGTTAATTATTTCCAGGGCATCCATTTTGGCCTGGTCAATGGCCACAGGAACTCCCTTTTCAAATTCTATTTCTATTATCTGAGCATCTTCCGGTGCATCGGCACTGGATCTGGTCCAGCTAAAAGCATCTTCCGGAGGCTCTATCATAGGGTCTTCTAGAACGTCTCCTTCAATAGCCCGTCCCCATAGATTTTCATCAATACTGTAGAGCTTGTCTGAAGGCAGGGGAATACCACAAGATTTTGCATATTCTACTTCTTCAGTTCTGGTGAGATTTAATTCCCGAATGGGAGCAATAACTTTACAATCGGATAATGAACGGATTATGGCCTCAAAACGGAATTGATCATTTCCTTTACCAGTACATCCATGAGCTATGGCGGCTGCACCTTCTTTTTTGGCCAGTTCCACGATTTTCATGGCAATTAATGGTCTTGCCAGAGCAGTACTCAGGGGGTAACCTTCATAAATAGCATTGGCCTTTATACCCTTAAAAATGAAATCATTGGCAAATTCTTCCTGTGCGTCGATGGTATAATGTTTACTGCTCCCCATACCATTAGCTACTGATGCGGGCCGTTCAATTTCTTCTCGGGGCTGGCCTACATCTACACATGCCGTAATAACTTCCATATCATATTTTTCTTCCAGTAATTTGATGCAAACGGACGTGTCTAGGCCGCCACTGAATGCGAGAACAACTTTTTCCATTTTATCACCTAATAAGTTTTTATTGATTATTCTGATTTGAAATAAAATTTAGATTTATTGAATTATATTATAAAGAATTTCTTAAAGTTCTTTAGTTTCAATTATCTATAATAGAATTTGTATAATAAATATATTAATATTAATTTATTTAAAATAGTTTAAGCTCATAATTTATTTAGAATGATATCTTAATTGATACTAAATTAGTATATTAGTCTAATTTGAATAGATAATAAAATATTTGGACAATTTAATCATAGTTTTATCAAAATCAATTAAAGTAATAATTAAATAATAATAGTTAGACTTATTGTGATGTGGTGGAATGGGGTTTGCACAGACTAAAAGTGATATAGATGGAAAAATAAGCTTAATATCCACTCAGGCCGGGGGTAATATTGAGGATAATGATATTCTCAAAAAGGACATTCCTTCCAGTATCAGTAGTAAAATTTTGCTTAAAATTGCAAAAAAAGGTACTCCATTAGTTCAATTAGGTAATGGAAATCCTAAAGTAATGATGATTGCAGGAATACATGGTAACGAACTCCCTCCTCAAATTGCTTTGCTAAAACTTATTGAAAGTTTAAGAAATTCCAAATTAAATGGTACGGTTTATATAATTCCCTTTGCTGCTCCGGCAGCTTCTATGAATAATAGTCGCTGGTTTGATGGACTTGATTTAAATAGGGCAGGCTCAAATGAAGGATCCATAACCTATAAAATATTAGAATTAATTCAAGAGCTTGAAGTGGATGCTGTAGCTGATTTTCACTCTACAAAGATTGGTAGCAACCCTGGAAGGGAAAGTGTTTTCTGCACTAAAAACCCTTGCTGTGAAAGTTTTGAAATTGGTCAATTTATTACTAAAAGAACTTCTTCTGAATTAATATGTTATAATGCTGCAGGTAAGATGTACAAAGGAGCATTGGAGGATGAATGTAATATTCAAGGCATACCTGCAGTGACCTGTGAAGTTGTATCTGAAAATGGACAAGTAACTCCTGGAAGTACGCAAAAATCTTTAATGCAAATGGAATCTTACTTAAAATACTTTAAAATTATTGATAAAATTAAATGGTAAAATAAACTTGTGTATTTATTAAGAGATACTATTTATAAGATTTTAGTTGAGTGTTTTGAGTCAATAACAAAACCATAACTAAAAATAATATGGACTTCACATATCATTTATTCGACATATTTATTAAATCGGAAATCATTCTATTAACTTCAATTATTTTAATCAGATAAAATAAATAATTCAAAATTATAATTTGGAAGTAACTAAATGTCATCTTATAAAAAACACGCCATTTTTGCCCTTATATTGACTTTACCTTTTTTTCCAAATGTATTTTCTCTGGCACTGGCCTTAATTGCAGCATCATTTCCAGACTTTGATCACAAAGTTAAAAAGAAAAATATTACTCTGCTCTTTATCATAGGGACCATACTCACTTTAATTTTGTATATCTTTAAATTACCTTACTTGTTAGGTATAATTTTGATTACACTAGCACTAATATTTTATTTATCAGAACACCGTGGGTTTACTCATTCTTTGTTGGGTATAGGTTTACTTTCGATTATTCTAACTGTATTAGTTATTTCATCTTACTTTTTCTTCTTTGGTCTGGGAATCAATGAACAAGGTACTCTAGCAGTAATTTTAATATTATTAGGATCATTATCGATTAATAAGAATATAATGCTTCCTTTTATATTTATAGGAGTTTTAGGAGTTTTATTAACTCCATTTCCTCACCCAAATTTGTATAATGTTATGGGTGCTTTTTTCTTGGGCTTTATTAGCCATGTTATTTTAGATTCTTATACTCCGCATGGTGTAGAGTTTTTCCGACCTTTCTATTCAAAAAGACTTAAAAAAGGTTTTGGAATTTCTTTAATTATTTTATGGGTTTTAGGAGCTTCTTATTATGTGTTTAACTTTATTTTATGAATTGCTTTTTATTAGTTACTAAAATAAGGATTTTATTTTTAATATACTTTTATAATTTTAGATCATACTATTTGATTCAAATAAGGCGTTTATTAACTGATGAAATTGACTTTATAGTCTTATAAAAATTTAATATAGAAACATTTATATTATCATAAATAATCATGTTAATTATCTATATATGTCATTCATATTTATCATGGTGATGAATTGAACCATCAATTATGAATTGAACCATCAATTTATTACGGTAATTAGAACTTAGGAGTTAACTCAAAATGTTTATCACTAGAATTTTCTATGGAATAGCTTATTTCGTTGTTTTAATATATGAAATAATTAAAGCCGTATTGGATGTCGCCTTAAGAACAGTAAATGGTGATATAGAACCGGTAATTATGGAAATTGAAACCGTACTGGAGAGACCAATTTCTCAAACTATTCTGGCTAACAGCATTACTCTTACTCCTGGAACTTTATCCATTGATCTTGATTCTGAAAAAAGAATATTAAAAGTTGCTACTATCGTTAAAAGAGATAAAGATTCAGTTATTCCTTTTGAACCATATATAAAAGGAATGCTAGAGTAAATTCAGGATTATAATTATATGATAAATACAATTTAAGTTAAATAATCATCTGAATTTTTGCTTAAATATTAATCATCACAAGAATTTCATAAATTTCACTTAATTAATTAACCACATTTTAAAAAAATAATAGCGATAATCAAGCTGCAGGAAAGGGATGTTTAATGGACATATTATTAATTTCGGAATATATTCTTATGGCTTCTCTGGCCATTTTTGCTATTGCTTCAGTTAGGATTGCTACTAGAAAGACCACAGGAATGGGTCTGGTTGGAGTATCTGGCCTGAGTATAGCTGTGGCTACAATTTTAATACTGATTCAAAACATTTATGGCATTGCATTTTGTAAAGATATTGCATATGCACTGGTTGTATTAGGTCCAGTTGGAACTATTGCCTTTGCTAGTGTTTTGAGGGGATGATAGAATGTTGGAAGCAATTACAATTATAAGATCAGCAATTTTTATCATTGCATCAATTTTAGTACTCTTAACTGCAATTGGTATCTTAAGATTTAAGGATGACTTGAATAGGGTTGTTTACGCTAGAATACATATTCTTGGATTGGCAGATATGGGCTGTATCATAGCTCTCTTTGCTCTTTATGATCCTCTGTTAGGAGCAACTTACTTCATTCTAGCACCTTTTGCATCACATGCTATTGCCAATGCCTACTATTATGGAGAGGAAACCCATGATTGAATACATTTTAATGATAGTGGCTGTTTTAGGAGCATTATTGGCTTTAATGCAGAGAGATCTCTTAAAAGCAGCTATTTTAACTGGAATACCTGGTGCTGCTATAGCTTTCCTTTATCAATTTTTATTAGCTCCTGATGTAGCTCTTACTCAGGCCATTGTTGGTTCGGCGATAATTCCAGTATTTTTTGCCCTAGCAGCTTACAAAACCCGGAGAATGGAGGAATAAGATGATTATTGACGTTCAACTCGCATCGTTTTTCACTGCAGTAGCACTGATAATACTGGGATTATATGCTGCCCTGTTTTTGGATAATTTAATTAAGAAAATAATTGGATTAGCTTTTATTGGTGATGGAGCAAATCTGTTCTTAATTACTATAGGCTATAAACCTGGAGGAATAGTCTATATCTTCTTACAAGGAATGGCAAGAGACTGGTTTGTCCAAAATGCGGCTTATCCACTACCTTTTGCTCTGGTACTAACTAGTATTGTTATTGGGGCCAGTACCCTGGCAGTAATGTTAGGAATTGTCATAATGCTTTATAAAAAACACGGCACTTTAAGTGCTTCAAAAGTGTTGAAAGAGTGAATGGAAGGCAGGAGAGTAAAATGATGACTTTAAAAATTTTAAACTCACTTTTAAATTCAAATGATGCCCAGCATTCATCTGAATCTTCAAAATTCTTATTGAAAACTGAATTATCACAATATAGAACACAGTTTGAAATATGGGGGGAGGATATATAATGAACCCTCTTATTCCGATAATGGTAATATTACCCATTGCATGTGCTTTGCTTTTGAATTTATTCCATGGTAAAGATAAAACTATTAAAACACTGGCTATTCTAGTGGGTGTAGTTCTACCAATCATTCCTCTAGTAGCCAGTTATGGACTTCATTATTTTGGAGGATATGCTCCTTTAATTGATGATCCTACAATAGCTCAGCTGGTACCTGCATCTATTACTAGCACTGCGTTGAATTTATTCCATCCAGCAATTACTTATTCCTTTGCCAGTGCACAGCAGTTATTTATATTTATACTGGGAATTGTAGCATTTTTTGCTATTTTCACTTCTTTAAGCGAAACAAAAAGAGTTTCTGGAGTTTATACATTTCTCATGTTTATGGGAATCGCTTCGGTAACTGCTATTCTCTTATCTGATGACATATTCAATCTTTATGTATTCTTTGAAATAGCGGCCTTAGCCCAGGTGGGAATTATTCTCTGTTCGGGCATTGAGAGAAATTATGAAACTGCCCTAAAATACATGATTTTAGGAAGTATCGCGGCACCAATGCTTTTATTAGGTATTGCAATTATTCTAGGACTGACTGGAAATGTAAATATAACTGATATAATTTACAGCATAAATCATGGCCTAGTAAATCCTCAAAACCCATTAATGCTTATGGCTTGTGGATTAATATTATTTGGATGGTTATATGGATCTGGTCTACCGCCGTTCCATACAATTAAGTCTGCAGTTTACAGCAAAGCTCTTCCTCATGGAGCAGCTTTGCTTCAAGCATTTTCAGTATTCACCTTTGTAGCATTAGGAATTATAATTCTTAGAATATTCTCTTATCTGCCACTAACTCAATGGGCCATAATATTCTTCTCATTATTGGCTATGGTGTTGGGAATTACCATGGCACTCATGCAGACTGATTTCAAACGTATTATTGGATTTTTGGCTGTGGGAGAGTTAGGATATATTGGTTTAGGTCTGGGTATGGGAACGGCATTGGGTATAAGTGCCGGTCTTTTCCAGGCAGTAAATGAGGCCATTATCACTGCTTTCCTCTTCATTGGTTTTGGAACAATTCTTTACAAAACAGGAATTAGTGACACTAACAAATTAGGTGGGCTCTTGGCTGAAAATCCATGGGTGGCTGGTTTAGTGTTAATCGCTGGTTTTGCCATGGCAGGAGTTCCACCATTCAATGCTTTCCAAAGTAAACTTCAGCTTGTTCAAGCATCTATAAGTGCGGGATTACCTGAATTAGGTATATTGATGGTTTTATTGAGTATAATAACTTTCATGACCTTTGTTAAAGTATTTTATACTATTTACTTGAGGCCACGTCCTAAAGACCTTGAAATTATAAATGAAAAAATACCGAGGGCTACAATCATTTCTATGGTGGCATTTTTGGTGATTTGTCTAGTATTAGGTCTTTTCCCACACCTGGCCACAGATAATCTGGCACAAATTGCTCAGGGGCTGGTATGATGAAGGAATATGTTGGGAGAGATGAATTCAATGATCTTAAATTAGAATTAGAGATTTTGGAGTCAGAACTTTTAAAAAGTTTGAAACAACCAACTCCTTTCATTGATGGTTTAACAAAAACCTACAATATGATTAATGATAGATCGTTTAGGGGGATTTTATGAATCTTTATGATCTAATAATTGGTAAGATAGAGCAAATTCAAGATAAGGCTAAAGAACAGGAAACCGTTACCAATATGTCTGCTTCAGCGGTTCTAGCTGCTGAAATAACGCTTATATCATCTGTACTTATCGCAGCTATTATGCTTAGAAAAATAAGCGATGTTTTGATGGTGGTTGTGGTACTAGCTCTTTTCTTCATTATGGTGACAGCCATGCCTATTATTCCTCGCCTTAAGAAAGAACAGAATGATTCAATTAATAGCATGACATTTTATGTCATTTTGACACTTGGTGTACTCATAACATTATTCTACTGGGGGACATCTCATGTCTGATATGTTAATCACACAAAGATTACGCTGCTGGAGGATAAACCATGTCTGAAGGTATAAGAAATTTAATAGCATCTATTGCTCTGGCAATGTTTGGTATAACTTTATTAGAATCTATGGTTGGATTTAAAGAAGCTCTAAATCCTGGAATAAATCAAGTATATCTATGGGTTGGTACCAAGATTGCACCTAACATGGTAACCAATGTGGTTTTTGATTGGAGAGCTTTCGATACTCTGGGAGAGGCACTTATTCTTGTTACTGCTGTTATTATCACCCTCCTAATATTTGGAAGAGGAAAAGTACAACTGGGAGGCAAATAAATGAGTACCATACTTAAAATATTTGTATTCCCTGCTGCAATGCTCATAATGTGTTTGGGAGTTTTAACAATTCTAGGTGGGCACATTACTCCGGGAGGAGGATTTCAGGGAGGAGCAATGATTGCTGGAGCATTTATATTCTGTGCTGTTGTTTACGGAATAAAAGAAAGTCCTTTCCATTTTTCACATAATTTCATGGCGGCTATGGAAAGTGCTGGTGCACTAATTTATGTAGGTCTAGGATTAGCCGGATTGATATTCTCCGGGTTTTTTCTCTACAACTTGGGAGTTGATTTAAATCAACTGGTTCCTACTTTCATCACCAATATATTTGACTATCCTGATCCGATACATGCAGGTATTATCCCTTATTTAAATATAGTGGTTGGTTTAAAAGTTATGGTTGGTTTAAGTGCAGTAGTTATAGCATTTATGCAATTTAACCATGATGATGAAGAAAACAGCGATGCTGATGGGGATAACCATTAGAACTTAATAAATTTACTATTAAATGTTATAGGAGATTAAAAATGTTATATCTCGGTCCAACATTATTCGGATTCCTACTAGGGTTTATATTGGGATCCAGAATAAAAAATAATCCTGAAAGTGAAATACATTTCCCTTATTCGTCATATATAGTAGTTGTAATAGCTGCATTATACATGGCCTGGCAAATAGGACCTTTCCCCTATTATGCTGATTCACCATTAGCCAGTGGATTTGTAGTATGTATTATTGGCATATTTGCTGGAAAAATTGTTTTCGGCCGCCAACCTACAAAAACATAATTTAGAATATATTATTTAAATCATCAAAAATCACTAATCAATCAAATTTAATTAATTAGAATCATCATTTAAATCATATAATTGTTGATATAACTAATAGGGAAAATTAATTAATAAATTAAATAATGCTGTTTAATAAAGCGGTAAATGAATTTAGAAGGAATTATCATGTTTTTATCAACTAATAAGTGCGAGGGTTCAGGGGAATGCATAAAAGAATGTCCCACAGAAGCTATACGTCTGATTGATGGGAAGGCTTTTAGCTGCATAACTTGTGGGGCATGCGCGGATGCTTGTCCTAATCGGGCAATATTTAAAAATAAATATGGTGGTTATGTTGTAGATCGGGCCCGATGCAATGCGTGTGGTGTTTGTGAATTCACCTGTCCTGTTAACAGCATAAAAATAGAAAATGGTGTCGCTAAAGGTATCTGTGCTCGTTGTGGAATTTGTGTAGATGTATGTCCTCATGAGGCAAGAGTTGATGCCTTTGATATTATTGAGGATCGCCAGCTACAATTTTTAGAATCTTTAAATTTAGCAATACAAGCTCCCAAACGGGCATCTGTTGAACAAGATGAGGTGGAAAGGGTAAATGTAGTCACTGATCTGGATAAATGTACTTTATGTCGTAGATGTGAGTATCACTGCCCTACTGAAGCCATAATCGTTGATGTTGATCAAAGTGGAGTTTGCACGGAGTGCCGGGTCTGTGAAGATCTCTGTCCGGCAGATGCTATTAAAGATACTACCATTGACAATGAAAAATGTACTTTGTGCCTTAAATGTGTAAAAGAGTGTCCTAACAGTGCTATTTATATAAATGATTTCCAGGTTTCTATTAAAAAACCAGAAGATGTTGATGATAAAGAAGATATTAGATCTAATGAATCGCCTGGAACTTCAACAATCACGGGAAGTATTGTATCTTGTCTAAACTGTGGTTTATGTGCCGATGCGTGTGAAAATGATGCTCTGAGAATGATTGATGGAAAACTAAGATTTGATCCTTCTAAGTGCACTGAATGCGAAAACATGGATTGCTTGTCTGTCTGTCCAGTGGGAACATTAAGGCCTTCAGAAATCCCAGGGATGGGATTAAAAGGTTATTGTGTATCATGTGGTAAGTGTGTAAAGGTCTGTGATATTAATGAGGCCCGTAGCTTTAAAAAGGTCACTTGGGATGGAAGCATTTCTGATGACTGCATATCTTGCGGTATCTGTGCTGAAATATGCCCTAAAGAAGCCATAACTCTTAAAAAAGGAACTATCGATGTGGATAAGGCCAAATGTATTTTATGTGAAAAATGTGGCATTCACTGCCCGGTAGATGCTATTCCCAAGACTACCATGCGTAAAAAATCTATAAAAGACGGATTCACTTTTATAAATGATAAATTATGTATGCAATGCCATCTATGTGAAAAAATATGTCCTGAAGAGGCTATATCTGAAACAGATGATGGAAAATTAGTAGTGGATGAAGCTAAATGTATATATTGTGGGGCCTGTTTTAATGCCTGCCCTGCCAGAGCAGTAATGTTTGAAAGAGAGTTTGAGGAATCAGTATGAAAAATTTAATTAGGATAATCCTGGAAGGGGCTTATACCAATTTTAAAAGGATAGTTTTTGCCTCAGACCGGGTTACTGACATGGAAATGAGGAGCCGAATCCTGGAGGGTCGTGTTCAACCTACAGATAAGGTGGCTGAAGTGGCCTGTATTGGTTGTGGTGGATGTTGTAATGCTTGTCCAACAGAAGCAGTGGAGATGAAGAATCTGGAAGAGCCAGTAGAACTAATGGAAGGGCTTGTTAAAACCCAAATTCCAGTTCTAAACAGTGAGAGATGTGTGCACTGCTATTACTGTCACGATTTCTGCCCATTATATGCGTTATTTGGTGAAAAAGGTACTATCCATCCGAATGATGTAGGAATTGTGGAATCAGATATTAATCAGTTGATGGATAAACCTTTCAAGATTTCAGATGATAAAATTGCTTTTATAGCTCAGTTTTTAGCAGATAAAAGTATTTTAAAGAAAAAAAAGATTTAATCTGAAATTTTAACTTAATTAATATTATAAAAAACAATAATCAATTATAAATTATGAGAGTGATCAAATGAGCCTCAAATCGTATTCAAGGGCAAGAGCTGTTCATGCCATGCTAGTATATACTGGAGGATGTAATGGTTGCGATATAGAAATCGTCAATGCTGTTTTTTCTCCTAAATTCGATGCAGAGCAATACAAAATCTTCTTAACCTGGAACCCCCGGGAGGCAGATGTTCTCATTGTCACCGGCCCAGTTACCAAACACAATGAAAAACCTTTAAAAGAAATATATGATGCAATACCAGAACCTAAAGCAGTTATAGCTGCAGGGGCATGTGCTTTAATGGGTGGAGTTTATAAAAACATCCATGGAGATATACCCTCTGAAGAAATCTCGGGACCTGTGGATAATATTATACCTGTGGATGCAAAAGTTCCAGGATGTGCAGTAAGGCCGGAAGATGTGCTGGCTGGTGCAGTAGCTGCTTTACCTAAACTTTTAGATGCTGAATAAATTTGCAGTTATGCAAGGATTAATACATAATATGTCAAATACAGTAGCAAAAAATTTCAAATATATGTTATTTCAAATTACGTTATTAAAATTAAAATTATAAAAATTTAAATTCAATCTAATTAACCATAGTGATATTTATAGAGTAAAAATTATCTAAATCACCAAAAAACTTTAAAGGTGTTATAATGGATGAAAATAATAAACCAAAACGGCAAGAGGTAATAGAGACGGAAGTTACCATGGGCACTGTCCACTCTGCTGCCATTGAGCCTTATCGGGTTAGACTCTTTGTGGAAGATGAAATTATCAGAGACGCAGAGATAACCGTAGGTCTTAATCACAGAGGAATTGAACGTATAATGGAAGGATTACCTGTGGAAAAGGCCAACAGCCTAACAGAAAAGATATGTGGGATTTGTTCTAATAGCCACATATGGAATTCAGTTTTAGTTGCTGAGAAAGGTCTGGGAATTGAAATTCCAGAAAGAGCCAGTTATATCCGTATTATTATGGGAGAACTGGAAAGACTCCACAGTCACTTGCTTTATCTGGCCCACGGAAGTGAGGTTTTAGGGCATGAAACATTTGCTATGCGAGTTTTCTACATTAGAGAAACTGTAATGGAACTTCTAAGAATGATTGGAGGCAACCGGGTACAGTATGGTGTTTCTATTATTGGTGGAGTTCGTCCTAGATGTGAGCTTGATTTAATGAGAATCCAGAAAATTAGTGAAGGCATGGATCTTGTTGAGCAAAAAATCACAGAATTTGCTGATAGATTTGTTTCTGATCCCATGGTAATGTCTAGGATCACAGGTGTGGCGGCTTTGACTAAAAAAGATGCTTTAAGACTAGCTGCTACAGGTCCGACTCTTAGATCAACTGGTGTGGATTTGGATCTTCGTCGTGATATGGAAATATATGATCCATTTGAATTTGATGTTATTACTCAGGATGATGGTGATGTTAAGTCTAATATTCTCATGAGAGTTTTGGAGATCCCGGAATCAATAAAAATCATTAGGCAGGCCATTAAAAACATTCCAGCAGGTCCTATCACAGATCGCAGTTGGGAAATGCAAGATACAGGTATTATCAAGAGTTACATTGAGGTACCTAGAGGTAAACTTTTACACTCTTATGCCTTAGAAGAAGGAAGAGTAAGAGGATCTATTGTAAGAACCCCTTCTATAACTAACATAGGAGCTATGCAGCAAGCATGTATAGGTAATCATATCAGTGATGCTCAACTGGCCATTGTTCAATGTGATCCTTGCTTTACTTGTACAGATCGTGCTATAAAGATAACTCAAATTCAAATTTAGGAGATTAAGTCATGGAAGCTTCTACTATCATATATTCAACAGCAGCAGTGATTGGGACTTTAATCGTGGCCTTATTTGTGGGCCTATGGCTGCCGGGAATTGAGAGAAAATTCGTACATGCGCGAATTCAGCAGAGAATTGGACCTCCAATTTCCAGTCCAGGGTTCATGGCTCCTTTGAAGTTTTTTTTCAAAGAGACCATAATTCCTAATTCTCCCCTACCACGCCTTTATAACGCAATGCCTTTAGTAGGTTTACTATCTATATTTTTCATATTATTGTTCTTAATACCTCAAATGTACTTTGTAGGTACTCTAGCAAGTGTCATAGCAATTGTGGGACTTTTAAAAATTGAAGAAGTTATATATGTATTCATGGGATCTTTATCTCGTTCCATAATGTCATTAACTATGCCTTTCCCAGACATTGTTAAAGGCGCCAAACATCCTGATGTGCCCAGGTCATTTCTAGAAGATTTAAGTGCAATGAGGGCCTTTAGACTTATTGCTTTCGGATCATTCCCCATATATATTGCTTTATTTATACCAGTGGCCATGGCGGGTAGTGTATTCTTGAGTGATATAATCTCTTATCAACATATGCACGGCCCAGTTTTATTCACTTTAGCTGGAGCTTTGGGTGCAGTAGTATTTTTCATTGGATACATGATTTTATTAAATGAGTATCCATTTGCCATTCTTAAAACTAAAGCTGATGTTATAGAAGGTCCATATATGGAATACGCCTCAAAATATAGATCTTACATCTATATCACTCGAGGATTCCTCATGTTCACTTTAGGAGCTGTATTTTCAGTGCTTTTCCTGGGATTACCACCTAATATTTTAAGCTGGTCTATTCTGGTAAATATTGCTGTGGCATTAATATTCCCTATATTCATGGCTATGTTCAGTGCTTTTGCCCCAATATTTACTTTCAAGCAATTTTATCCAGTTGTAGTTGGGTTTTCACTTCTAGGAGTCTTAGCAGTAGTCATTGCACTTTTCTAGACCATATAACTTATATTTAATAATATAACTGAAATATAAATCAAAATAAATTAATTGAGTATTAAATTATAACTTAGGTGATCAAATGAAATTTGTGGTTAGGCCTCATCATATAATCAGCACGGGCGGTTACATTGTAGAGGTGGACTTCCCTTACAGAAACCTTATTGTTGTTAATCCAACTTCTGAACCTATTAAAATAGATGTACCTATCTTTTCAGAGGATTGGATTGATGAACACAGGGCTTTGGGCTTGAATATTACTCCGGTTAAGGAAGAAGATAATTTTCTCAGCTTATTTAGAAAAGAGCAGATAAGATTGGATAAAATTAAATCTGAGCCAGAATAATTTGATTTTTGATTAATTATCATATTATTCTTGGCTTTATTATTCTGATTTTTTTAATAACTTCTAATATGTATTTTTAATTAACATAATATTTTTTAAAGATAATGAATTAATTTTAAGCTTTGCTGGTTTGAATAAATTTAAAAATACCAAAATTTTTCATGTAATTTTATGCAATTATTAATAATCAATCTATAAATTTATTATCTAAAAATACTATAATTATTTTAATTACAGTTTGTCATCTTTATTGGAGATACTTAATGAGTAAAGTTGCTATTACCATAAAAACTATTGAACGGCCAGGGGTTTTAAGTCAAATCACTGATATGTTTGCTTCAGATGGAATCAATATCACTTACACTCATTTATTTGTGGAAAAAGATGGGTCTGGTTCTATTTACATGGAATTAGAGGATGTTGGTGATGTTGATAAATTAGTTCGCGCTATTAATGATTCAGAACCCGTTTTAGAAGTTAAAGTTCATAGATCTCTGGATGATATATATGGAAAAAGGATAATTATCATTGGGGGCGGTGCGCAAGTGGCTCATGTGGCCATGGGAGCTATTAGTGAGGCTGATCGTCATAATATCCGGGGCGAGCGGATTAGTGTGGATACCATACCTCTGGTTGGTGAAATGGAGCTTGCAGAAGCAGTTTTTGCTGTTGGTAGGCTCCCCCGAGTTGGTGCTCTTGTTTTGGCCGGATCTTTAATGGGTGGAAAAATCACGGATGCCGTGGAAAAGGTTAAAAACGAACACGATCTAGTGGTAATTAGTCTTAGTATGCCTGGCAGTGTTACTGAAAAAGCAGATTTGGTAGTAACAGATCCTATACAGGCAGGAGTGATGGCGGTAATGGCAGTTGCTGATACTGCAATTTTTGATATTAAAAAAATCTCTAAAAAAAGGTTTTAGAAATTTTTAGAAGTGAGTTATAAACAGATATTTTTAAAAATTAATTTCAAATCCTTGTAAAAATAATATTAATTAAATATTAATAAATGAAAATAAATTAAAATATTATTTTATTTTATTATAGGTTAACTCATTTCTATGGCCCTAATAATCCTGCTGGCAGCGTTTTTCAGCTCAGGATCTTTTATATCTCCACTTTCACGCACTTTTAATGCTAATTGCAGCACTTTTGATACGTCGGCCGGTTTTAAGTTTTCAGCCATTCCTAAATAAGTCTGACCTTTTTCGTCTTCTATTTTGACTTTTTCTTTGTCCATTAGCTCCAGCATTACTCTGCAAGCACCCATAACACTGGAATCTTCCATTCCTTCGCATTTTTTAATGAGTTCATCTTGGTTCATTTTATCACCTATTATTTATCTTATGATTTTATATATAACTTTTAATAGTTTTATATTTTGGGATAAACACTTTTTAGGCTTTAATGAACTTATTTTCATGAAAAATCAAGATTTTGATTGCATATTTCCATATAACTACATGTTTCACATTTTTTTGGATTTATATTCACTTCAGGTAGATCTCCCAGATTTATAATTTCTCGAATAGCATCTATTACTATAAAAAGTCCTTCTCTAAGCTCTGAATCAATAACTACTGGTCTTCTATCTCCTAAACGCTCATAATCTACAAAACCTACCATTACCTCGGTATCGAATTCTCTTTCTATTAATAATCCATAAGCAGCTATTTCTAGAGCATCCGAGTCCCATACTCCTCTGATGGGAGGATTTTTTAATTTTCTGCTTATGGGATAATATTTCCCATTTACTATCTCAATTTTATCTACATTTCCTGATATTTCCAGGCTTTTATCTCTCATTAAATAGCTTTGTAATGATGGAGGAAAAATCATTTCTACTATTTGTCCGGCGTCTTTTTTTGTTTTTATTAATATTCTGTGTATTTTTAATGCTAAAATAGTATTTTCAACTTTTAAATCTTTTTCTAACTCATTAAAAAGTAAATTTTTATCATTATCGCTGTTAAATTCATAATTTTCCAGAGATTTTTTTAATAGATAGGGAACATCATTAAAAAGTGTTTCACTAATTTGGGCGGCGCTCATATCTTTGTTTACATTCATCAAATTTCTCCGCAGGATATCTCTAAAATCATTATTTAGCTGGCTCAGAATCTTATTGTAGTTTTTATTTTCGAATGTTTTTTCGTTTTCAATTTCTTCAAGCTCTAAATGATTTCTTAAATATAATTTCAGGGGACAATACAAATATTCATTTATGGAAGAGACTCTAATTGTCATTTTATCACTTATTATCCATTTATTTTAATTTTAGTGCACTTTATCGTATGGGCCTTAATTTAATAAATCACTATTACTTCTATTTTAATATATTAAGTTTATATTTTTTTTTATTTTAGTATTACTATAATTTAAAAAAAATAATTTTAAAGAATTTAATCCTCTAAAATTCTGATTAACATACATGGGGCTTTTATTTCGGGTAACTGGTCTATTTGGGAGATGGCATCCATAATATTCTTTTCTGATGCTTTATGAGTTACCATAAATATAGGAATGGATTGATTTTCATCATTTTTCTCTTGATTAACAGATTCCAGACTAATGTGGTACTTACTTAAAATCCCAGAGATTTTATGAAGTACTCCGGACTGATCAAGAGCTTTTAAACGTATATAATATTTAGAAACCACTTCCGCCATATTTTTAATAGCTTTTTCTTGACTTTGAGGAGGACCATAAGTTATTTCTTTTTCAGGGTTGCTGATTATGTCAATACAATCCCCTACTATGGCACTGGCGGTGGGCATCATCCCAGCACCTTGTCCATACATCATAACTGGACCTACTGCATCTCCAACCAGGTAAACTCCATTGAAAACGTCATTTACTGAAGCCAATAGATGATCTTGGGGAATTAATGTGGGGTGTACTCTTACTTCTAATTCATCACCCACTTTTCTAGTGATTCCTAGGAGTTTAGTAACATATTTCAGTTTTTTGGAAGTAAATTCAATATCTTGAGGAGTAATTTTTGTTATTCCTTCTACATGGAACTTTTCCTGAGCAACATAAGTTCCAAAGCCAAGTATGGTTAAAATTATAAGCTTTTGAGCGGTATCATGGCCCTCAATATCGAAAGTAGGGTCTTGTTCTGCATAACCTTTTTCTTGAGCTTCTTTAAGAACATCATCAAATTTTAATCCTTCTTCACTCATTTTGGTGAGTATATAATTGGCAGTTCCATTTATTATTCCATAAATGCCTTCAAAATTATTAGCTGCTAGAGATTCATTTAATGGTTGTAAAAGAGGTATTCCTCCACCTACACTGGCCTCGAATGAAATTCTCACATTATTTTTTTCAGAAACCGCAGTTATTTCTTCCCAGTGTTTTGCTAAAAGTGCTTTATTGGCTGTAACTACATGTTTTCCATTTTCCAGCGCTTTAAGAATAAAACTGCGTGCAGGTTCATATCCTCCAATTAGTTCGATAACAATAGATATTTCTGGATCTTCTAAAATGTCATTAACATCCGTAGAAAGTTTTTCAGAGCTGATTTCAACTCCTCTATCGGTGGTTATATCTAAATCAACTACTTTTTTAAGATTAACTTCTTTTCCAACTTTTTTTTCTATTAAATCAATATTTTGATTAAATATTTCTATTACACCGGATCCAATGGTTCCAAAACCAATCAATCCAATATTTACGGGTGCTTTATTCATAAAAATCCTCCAGGATATTCCAGGACATTGATATTCATCGAGATAATTAAAGATAATTAATATTACAATTGTTATAATTTAATTATTTAATATAATTCTATTAATTTAATTATCTATTATATTTATTACCATTAAATTGATTATTAAATTAAATTATTTTTTAAAGGTGGATTGTTAATACAAGTATTATTTCTATTGGATTTGTAATACTTATATAGTTTTTTATAT
>Ga0351897_1050_pt1 | contig 29098 bp, 29 predicted proteins | sample BONcelHT113001C4_FD_206876 | JGI IMG/M metagenome (GOLD analysis project Ga0351897, IMG submission 206876) | Enriched cells from coal bed in the Powder River Basin, Montana, United States - BONCAT cells T11 rep1 HSBNCT.T11.300.1.C4 ... | reverse complement strand
CTTAAGTTACTTAACTATATGCGGGATGAGTCAGCGTAGTATACCCGGAGTGAAACCTGATAAGATGGTTATTTCTCAAGCCTGGATCCAGGTCCTGACCCGGATGGCAGAACTAGATAAAAAACCACGAGATTATGGATCCGGAGATCTCCTCCACCATGCAGAGATCCATACTATCATGATGATTGGGAAAAATCCTGATATTACCATCACTAGTCTTGGAAGCATTCTCGGGATATCAACCAGTGCGGCATCCCAGATGATCACGCGACTCACTAAAAAAGGCCTTGTTGAGCGGTTTAAACGCAAGGATAATGAGAAGGAGATCTGTCTTAAACTGACATCACCGGGCACCATTGCATACTATGGACATGAGCAGCATCATGCTATCATCTATGCCCGGATGGAAAAGAAACTTGGAGAGATGACCGATGAAGGCTATGAATATCTGTTGCGGTTTCTCCGGGCGATGGCAGATACTGCTGAAGAGATCCTGAATGAAGAATGATTTTTTTCGAACAATAAATTGTTAAGTATATTAAGGATTTGAAAATATGATCAATCAACATCAAACTACAAAAGAGCCAATGAAGATAGCACTCGTATTTTTCTCCCCTACCGGAAGCACCGCCTTAGTCGCAGAACATATCAGGGATTACCTTTTAGATTGTAGAGCAGTACCTACTCTCATAGATATTACACCAATGGCCTATCGTGGGGAATCATTAGATATGGCACCCTATGATGCCCTGATACTCGGAGTCCCTGTTCATTCATGGAGGGCCCCAAGGGTAGTCAGGAACTGGATATCAGGACTTTGCGGTGATGGAAAACCGTGCTCAACATTTTTTACCTACGGGGGATTTCAGATTCACCCTGCACACCATTCAACCCGCACCCTTCTTGAAAATGCCGGATTCCGCCTGGTATCGTCTGCAGAGTTTCCCGCATCCCACACATTTAATCTTGGAGGATGGAAAGCGATGGAAAACCGGCCAGATGAATCGGATTTTGCTGTTGCAAAGGAATATGCTGAAAAGACATCGTGCCGATTTTCCGGAGAGGATCGCAATCTCCCCGGACCCTTTGAGCCTACAACCCATACGGAGGCATTTCTGGACGAGATTGAAATGTTCCGGTTCAGGATACTTTCTTCACTTCCGGCAAGGAAAGCAAAATCCTGCTCATTGTGTGGAATATGCCAGGAAATCTGTCCTACTGGAGCGTTTGATGCACAAAGAGGTGCAGCATCGGCAGATATGTGTATCGCCTGCCTGGGATGCCTGCTCAGGTGTCCGGAGCAAGCGATAACCATCCCGGATCTCTCCGAAAGCTTTGCATTTAAACTGAAGGCAGAGGGGATGACGATTGATCAGATGCAGACAAAAGAGAGCAGGATATATTTCTGACTATATCCCTATTCTAATCTGCTCTAACCGAAATTCTTTCAACCTTATGTTAAGGGGGGCTTCAGGATTAACTCTCGTTTTTTCTTCTTCCATTAAACATCGTAACACCTATTGAACCAGTTAAAATCGGATTAATTACCTTCAATTATCGTGTTGTCAATGGTAACACCTATATAAGTGATGGGCGGAATATCATATACTTCAGGTTAATGATGAGGTCCGGTTTTGAATAGCAAAATTTCAAAAATCCTGCAAAATTCTTTTTCATATCGGATTATGCAGGTATTTCTGATTATTGGGATAGTAGGAACCGGAATAGTTGTTTCAATATTATATAGTGATGAAAATAATTCCATTGAATTAGAATACCTGATATCTAACCGATATGCTGAAGAATCTCTTATTAATTCTGTCCAATTGGCAGACAAGAGTTTTGCATCATATGACAATGTGTTTAACCGTCCTCTTAATAACGCTCTTGTGAGATTTTTAGATGAGTATAACCAGACTGGTGGAGATCCATCAAAGTTAGATCTTGAAGATCTCCGAAACGAGTTAGATTACTTTTTTAGTGAACCAATAGATCTCTACATCATTAACGATTCTGGAGTTATCCAGTACTCAACCTTTTCTCCGGATATTGGGCTTAATTTTAGTGCATATCCATCATTTGTGAAAAAATTGAATGAAATTCGTCTTGGAAACAAAATTACTTATGATTCGATTGTTACTGGGACAGAAAAAGGAGAATATCGGAAATATGCATATTATCCAACACCTGACCATAAATACATTCTTGAAATTGGAATAAATCTAGATAATCTGTTCAAAAGGGAAAATATTTCGAAATATCGGTCGCTAGCAGAGAAATATCGTGAAACAACCCCGGATGTAATTTCGGTATGGATATTTGATAGGACCGCAACATCTGCTTCTGATATCAGAACTTCTATAGCAGGATTTGAATATTATCAATCACGGCTAGAGGATATACCTGACCGGCAAAAAAATATTATTGACGTCTTTAAAGAGAAAAAGACAATGGATGTTGGTTCTCTCTCCTCGCCAGATTTCATTCGGTATGTCTATATTCCAGGTGGAAATAGTCGGACTGTCTCTTCAGATTTGCATGATAAGGTTGCAGAAATAATCTATGATACCTCCCCCCTTCATAAAAAACAAGAGGGTGTATTTAAATTTTATCTCCTTGTCGCTATCATCGTAATATTTGGACTTATCATCATCGCGTATTTCGCTTCCCGTTATATCTCTAAACCTGTATATGAGATAATAGAAGATATTGAAGTAATTGCAAATGGGGATTATGATCACAAGATACGAAGGACGAAGGGATTTGAATTTAGGCGTCTGGAATTAAGCATACAAAAATTGGTTGAGAAATTAAAAGAAGACATTGTTTCAATCAGCCAGAAGAGTTCAGCCCTTGATAATGAATTGAAAAACCGATACTACGTTGAGGAATCACTTCGTGCGGTTAATAAAAAATTATCCTTGCTTTCCGGTATCACCCGTCATGATATTTTAAACCGGGTGACGATTATGAACTTCTATTGTGAGGAAGTAAATTCTGCAATAACCGATCCAGTACTGAAAAGTCAGATTAAAAAAATCTATTCGTCAGCAAAGGAAATTCAGACGTTGATTTCGTTTACTGGTCAATACCAGGATCTTGGTGCGTTTGATCCAGCCTGGCATAATCTCTCTTTAATCGTTCAAAAACGAACAATACAGAATTTATTGGGGCAAATTGCAATTATCTCCACTCTTGAAGATTTGGAAATTTATGCAGATCAGATGTTTGAGAAGGTAATTTACAATCTGGTTGAGAATTCAGTCAGACATGGGAAGAGCATAACAATTATCAGGCTTTCATGCCATCAGGACTCTGATGATATGATCATCTGGTATGAGGATGATGGTGGAGGTATTGTGTGTGATGAGAAGGAAAAAGTGTTTAATAAAGGGTTTGGGAAAAATACCGGCTTGGGACTTTTTCTCATCAGAGAAATCCTTTCAATCACAGGGATTACTATTACTGAGATTGGAGAATTCGGAGTCGGTGTCAGGTTTGAGATACGGGTTCCTTCAGGGAAATGGAAGAGATAAATATCGTTGAAAGTTTTGTTCTAATGTATTGAGTATGATAAGTGATTAAGGTGGTTTCATCGAGATAAAAAACGATGATACACATTTGTGGAACAAAAACGAACAAAAAAAGGTTTGATTATTCTCATTATACTCTAATGATGGGAATTTCATTGATTTTCCACGCATTGTTTTGCAGAACAAATGGAATATCAACTATCATTATTCGTGGGCCTGTTTTTGTTGAATAGGATATTTCTCCTTTTAATGACCCTTCAGGACCGCGGACGAACACATCGGTCTTCTTAAATCCATTAATGGTAATCCCAGCATTTTGCATTCTTATAATATCGCGGTATATGTCATCATTTGTTTTGCTGGCAAGAACCTGCGATGATAACAAACCGATAACTGTACCAAATGTATCAGGATCTGATACATTTTTACTAATTTCAGTAAGATAGGTGGTAAATGCTAAATCCATAATGGGTCCTGCATATTGGAATTGTGAACTAGTATCATTCGTCAGATTGGTAGAAGATGATGCAGATCCGTTTAGAGCTTTCACCTTAATATCTATAGAATATGAAATGAGATTTCGTGCATCTATATCAAGGTAATAATTCCGATACCCTTCAAAGAACTTCTCTTTCCATGGTCGGGGATCCCAATTATATGTCCCTTCAATAGTATCAGGGCTATCTGGTTTGAAATCGTCTTCAAAGGTTACCGGATCAGGGCTTGCAAAGTCTCCTTTCCAAAGTCGCGGGTTTAATCCCCCTGGGGGAATAATGTCTCTTATATCAGATTCCGTATCTGCGTTTAAGACTTTTATTGAAAAATATGGATTCACTACGGAAATTGAATCCATCCTCTCCTGGTATGTGTATGTTCCATCTTCATTTTTCACTCGTGCAGAACCGGTGGTGATTTGTGGAATATTAAGATCTTCACTGACTTCAACGGTGTACCAGAGTTCCCAATAGCTGGTTGGAATATAAAATGGATTGGATTTTGCTGAATACTGACCGGAAAATTTTGTATACTGCACAAGGGGGACAGTTTCCTGCATAAAAGAATAGACTGGATCAGAGGTAACCGGATATGTTCGGGGATAGATATAAGATCCATTCGATCCAGTAAGCCCAACATCTATTGGTGATCCATTCCAGGTTGGCACTGGAGAAGGGGTAGGAGTTCTTGTGAGGGCAGACTCATTTGAACTGATATTAAATTCATCAGGAAGGCTTGCATTTATGGGTAACTGTGATTCATTAAAAATACTTGCATTATCAATTGCTAACGTTTCGTTCTTTCCACCAAATAATGCAGAAATCTCCTCAGGGACCAGTTGAACAGGCTTACCGGTTACAAGAGGTTTTATGTACATTGCCATTATTAAAACAATGAAAATTGCTATGACAATGACTATGATATCCCGTTTTTCCATTGACTATCTTTCGGTGCGGATATAATATATCTCTGGTGGGTGTCAGGTTCACGTATCTGGAATATATTTCAGTGGAATATATATAATTATCTGGTATTTATCCAGATTTTCAGCGGTAATTCGGAGGTAATAATCATGTCCTCCTTCAAAAAATCTTCCTTCTTTCGGATCAAAAGATTTTCCCTCACGATATATCAGAGTTCTAACAGTTTTATCATCTTCCCCTGATAGTCCCTCTTTAATAATATCGACTATGAATGTAGGGTTTTTTTCTGATTTTGCCGGAGTCACATTATATGTTATTTCCCAGTATGGGGTTGGAATTCTAAACGATCCGGTGCTACCGGTATATTTCCCTACGATATCTGCGTATTGGACCATCTGTATCGCTGGCATTGGATTAGATGGATCTGGTTGCCATGTTACCGTAGTCGGTTCAGGAAGGATTACTCTGTTTTCTGAGCCTGGCTCCTCTGAATGATATGGTGCTGTCAGGTCTTCAGATGTTTTCTCTGTCTCTTCAGGAATAGGAACCTGGGGCGCTACAGGCTCCTGAGTTATTGGTGCCACCCCTGAATCAATTTGGGCCGGAGTTACCGGAACCTGTGGAATCCCCAGATCCACAGGCTGACCGGTCAGCATCGGTTTTACTACAACCGCTAATATGAGAACCACAAGCAATGCCCCGACTATGACCATTATATCCCGACGTTCCATATGTAAAAACTACCCCACTCTGTATCTTTATACGTGACTTAAGTATTTATATCGTAAAGAATATGATAAGAACATCATTCTCATTTGACTTATTCTCTGTACACTATTCACTTATATCATAAGGTCTTCAGGAGTACCACTGATTTATGTTCTGATTTCTCCTATTAGTATACGACTATTACAAAGATAAGGTTTGATTATGGCAGAAAAACAAGATAAACCATCAGATTCATGCGATAACAACTGTTCATCCTGTCAGCAAAGTGGTAGCTGCGAAGAATCAAAAAGCAATCTTCCTTCCCGCGTAGAGATGGATGTCAAACACGTCATCCTTGTCCTTTCCGGAAAGGGCGGAGTTGGAAAATCAACTGTAGCAGTAAATCTCGCATATGCACTCTCAAATCACGGGAAACAGGTTGGTCTTCTGGATCTTGATATTCATGGCCCGAATATTCCCAAGATGCTGGTACTTGAGGAGCATCAGCTCAGTTCAGAAGATAACAAGATTATTCCGGTTCGCGTTACCGGATCACTGCAGGTTATATCCATGGCATTCCTTCTTCCTGAGAAACACTCTCCGGTTGTATGGCGTGGACCCATGAAAGCAACCGCAATTAAACAGTTCCTCGAAGATACGAAATGGGGCTCACTTGATTACCTGGTTGTGGATCTTCCCCCCGGCACTGGTGACGAAGCGCTCACTATCGCTCAGATCGCGCCAAACCTTCGTGGCGCCGTCGTTGTCACAACTCCACAGGATGTCTCAACGCTTGATTCCACCAAGGCTATCACGTTCATTGAAATGCTCAAACTGGACGTGCTTGGCGTTATTGAAAATATGAGTGGGATGGCATGCCCGCACTGTGGTGAAATGATTGATCTCTTCGGCTCTGGTGGCGGAGAACGAATCGCAAAGGAGCATAATGTTCCATTCCTTGGAAGCATTCCGCTCGATCCAGAAATGCGCAAAGCAGGCGATGAGGGAAGACCCTTTATTATTAAAAGAGGCGATTCAGTCAGCTGGCAGGCAATTGATGCAGTAATGGAACGCCTCGTAAGCATTGTAGAACGGTGAGAATGGATTATCTTAAAATTTTACATGGAAAGGAAGAGCACATCGCTATCTATGATTTGGTAGCCCAGTGCCTGGAAGATATCACCCTTCTTCCTGAAATGATCGAACCGATTTATCGGGAAGCGGGCACTCTGGATGAATATTTCATTGATAAATTTCGATTTGGACTTCTCCGTGTGCAGATCTATTCGGAAATCTACCGGAATATGGATCTTGAAGAATCTCAGAAGATGCGCTATGTATCTGAGATGATAGAGCGTGCAATATTTGGCGGACTCTTTATCGAACGGGAAAATTTCGTCCCGGAATAACCACAAGATTGTCATGGAGAGCAGATCTGAATTTTTTATCATCAGGATTCCCGATACCGGATCCCTTCATGATGCTGTCCGGATTATTGCAGACGCCGGCATAACTATCACCCGGTGTCACTTTAACCGGTCAATCGATCCGAAGACTTCATTTTTTTCAGTACGGGGAACTGCTGACGGGTGTCAGCGGGCAACACATGCTCTTTCTGAAAGAGGGTACCTCCAGACTGAGATCAGGTATCCAAAAAGTATCAGGTTTACTGTCATCGTTCCTGATATTCCTGGGACCCTGCATCGTATTCTCACAACCCTTGATTGTTGTAAAGCAGAGATAACCCTGCTTTCGTTCGATAACCGTGGCACAAATCCTGATCGGTTATCTGTTGCAGTCAGGGCTTGCGATCCTTGTCAGACAGAACGCATGCTTGATGAGATCGGTTCCCGGTATAGCATCGAGATTGATGAATATGATTGTGGGGATGATGAAGCAGATGGAAGCCTCTTTTATATCAGGTATGCCGAGCGTGTCAGGGAAATCCTTGGCGAGAATAGCAATCCTCATCTGATAAGTCTTCTTAACCAGTTCAGCCATATTGCCCAGCAACTGACTGAGTACGGAGAAGAATACGAAGATACCCTGGAACAGATCCTGCAAAACGGGAGAAGACTTGCCGAGACCTGTGGGAATGGATTTTACGCTGATGTTCAGAAGATCCCGGTTCGGGAAGGGGTCTTCCTGTACTGTTTTCAGCTCCCTGGCGGCGGAAGTATCTTCATCATCGACACGCCGGAAGGAAAAATTATGGTCGATACCGGGTATGGCATCTACCATGATGATGTCATGAAGATGCTTGACCATTACGGACTCTTAGACCCGCCTGGTTTTTCTCGAATTATACTAACTCACGGTGATACGGATCACTGTGGTGCAGCCGGGTACTTTGATTCTCCAATCTGGACCCATTCGGGCACCTGGAAAATAATCGAGACCAATAACCGGGCACATGGAGCATGTTGTGAAGACATTGTCTACGAACAGGTCTACACCGTCATGATTAATCTCTTCGCACGAATGAATCCTCCAAAATCAGTCAACCTTTTCCCTTCTTCATGTGAAGAGACGATCTGTGGATTCCCTGTTTTGGATCGCTTTACTGATGTCGGGATATCAGGAACCATCATTGAGGGTCATGGCGGGCATCAGCATGGTATGGTATATCTGCTGTGTAAAGAAGAGGGGCTGCTTTTTACCTCTGATACTATTTTGAACCTGAAACATCTTACTCCTGACCGGAGTGAATACAACGGATTTGCTGTTTACCTGGTCAGAAGTGTAAATGTAAACCCTGATTTGGTTAAAAAAGAGCGAAAGGATCTCTTAACTCTTGCAAACCAGGTTGATGCGGATTTGAGAGATCAGGATCGGCGCCTCATCATCTGTTGTGGGCATGGTCCGGTATCCACCCTTGAGGGTGGCGACCTTATTCCTCTGGGCACTATTGAACAGTATCGCCACCCTGGTCTGAAATCAGATGTCTAATTATTTTTGTGCCGGTTTAGTCTGGAGATGTCTTTTACTAGACATCCTGATGTATTTTGAACCCAACTTATTGAGAAGAATATGAATCAACATCGTGTGCAGGAGATGATGCGTCTGATGGCCTCCCGGATAGATGCCATTGCCAGTCATATTCCTGATGAAGCAGTTTCCCGTTTTATCACTGAACTCCTCGAATCAAAGCGGATTTATGTGATGGGAGCAGGCAGGTCAGGTCTTGTTGCCAAGGCATTTGCCATGCGCCTGATGCATCTTGGGATGATGAGTTATGTGGTTGGAGAGACGATAACGCCCGCTCTTCAGAAAGGGGATGTCATCGTCGTTCTTTCCGGTTCAGGGAAGACCCGGACTATCGCAGAGATTGTCCAGACTGCCCGGGAGATCGGTGGCAGAATCTGTCTGGTTACTTCAAACCCTGATTCGGTTATCGGAAAGATGGCAGACTCGGTGGTTGTCATAGAAAACTATCGCGATACTGTTCCGGATGAGACGGTCGAGTATGAAATCCGGCAGATGCTTGGAGAACATCGCTCATTTGCTCCGCTTGGAACACTCTTTGAGACCGCAGCAATGACATTTTGTGATGCAGTCATATCCCGGCTCATGGAAATTACCAGCACTGATGAAGAAGCGCTCAAAGACCGACATGCAAATATCGAGTGAATATATGACAACCCATCGTTTTTCACAGCGGGTCTGCGATATAGAGATGTCAGGGATACGCAAATTCTTTCAGGCTGCAAAGCCTGACTCAATAAACATGGCCCTTGGTCAGCCTGACTTTGATACCCCGGAGCATATTAAACAGGCTGCGATTCAGGCTATTAATGAAGGAAAGACCGGATATACTCACAATGCCGGCGTGCCTGAGTTGAGAGATGCCATATCAAAGAAATTTAAAACCGAGAACGGCATCAAGTATCATCCGGATCAGATCATCGTTACCGCAGGAGCAGGTGAAGCCCTCTTTATTGCAATTCAGAGTCTCGTCAATCCAGGAGATCGGGTTCTCATCACAGATCCCGGGTTTGTATCATATAATGCCTGTACCCGGCTTGCCGGCGGAGTTATGGATCCGCTTTCCCTTGATGAGAACCTCCATATCGATGTTGATGCAGCGATAGAGAAGATGCAAGGTGCCCGTCTTCTTATTTTGAATTCACCCTGTAACCCCACCGGGACAGTTGAATCAGAAGCATCAATACGCGCTCTTGTTGAGGCAGCAGGAGATGCAGGAGTGACGGTACTCTCTGATGAAGTATATGAGCATCTCATCTATGATGCGCAACATGTCAGTGCAGCACGGTTTGGTGACGATGTCATCACGGTAAATGCAACCAGCAAAACCTACTCCATGACCGGCTGGCGGGTCGGGTATCTGGCTGGTCATCCTGATTATATGGAGCAGTGCCTGAAGGTTCATCAATATTGTCAGACCTGCACTACATCGATCTCTCAATATGCAGCGATTGCAGCGTATACCGGTGATCAATCCTGTGTTGGTTTAATGCGTGATGAGTATCGCATCCGCCGCGATATTCTCTGCACCGGTCTGCATGATCTGGGATTTGATTTCCCAACACCCCAGGGGGCATTTTATGCATTTGTCCCTCTTGGGAGTGAGATACGAGCAAAAATACTTGACGCCGGAGTTATTGCAGTTCCCGGCGATGCCTTTGGAGACAAGGCAGATGAATATGCCCGGTTTAGTTATGCAACATCAAGGGAAAACATCCAGGCTGCCCTTGAGCGTATTGCATCAGTGGTTAGGTGAATATAATGGTTTATGAATTATTAAAAAAATTATCAGATGCTCACGGAGTGTCCGGATACGAGGACAATATCAAGGATATCATCAGAAAGGAACTTGCCGGTCATGTTGATGAGTTCAGGGAAGACGCACTCGGCAACCTTATCGCGGTGAAAAAAGGGTCTGACTTTAAGGTTATGATAGCATCTCACATGGATGAGATCGGACTTATGGTCCAGTACATTGATGAGAAAGGATTCATCAAGTTTGTTGGTATTGGCGGCTGGTACAATCCAACCCTTCATACGCAGCGTGTTGTTCTTCATGGAACAAAAGGTCCGGTTCCCGGAATTGTCGGAGCCAAACCTCCACATATCATGACCGCTGAAGAGCGGAAAAAAGAGATAAAGATGGAAGATATGTTCATCGATGTCGGTGCTACAACAGCTGAAGAAGTTGCTGCTCTGGGAATAGAAATCGGCACTCCGGTGACTATCGAACAGGAACTCATAAAACTTGCAGGTAATCGGATAACCGGCAAGGCACTTGACAACCGGGTTGGTGTTGCCGTCCTCATTGAAGTACTAAAGCAGATGAATACACCGATGACCGTGTTTGGAGTGTTTACCGTTCAGGAAGAAGTAGGGCTGAAAGGAGCTAAAGTAAGTGCATTTGCCCTGAATCCTGATATCGCCATCGCAACTGATGTAACAATCCCAGGCGATCATCCCGGGGTTACCAGAAAAGATGCATCCCCGGAGATGGGAAAAGGGCCGGTATTAGTCCTTGCCAGCGCTGCCGGAAGAGGCCTGCTTGCTGATCGGCGGCTGACCGCATGGCTTCGTGCAGCTGGTGATAAGGCAAAGATTCCCTATCAACTTGAAGTTGGTGAAGGCGGGAACACTGATGCAACCATCATCAACCTGGTGCGGGAGGGTATTCCAAGCATTCCGTTCTCTGTTCCTGCCCGGTATATTCACTCACCGGTTGAAACAGTAGATCTTACCGATGTAACTCATTCTATCAGTCTGCTGGTTGAAGCACTGAAGAAAAAACCCAAACTCTAATCAGCTTTACCTTTCTTTTTTCCTGGCGCTCCTTTCGCAATTCTTTTCTTTTCATATGCTGATTCTTTGCTATGAACCGCGTAACCCTGCGCAATATTCTCTCTCTTACTGCACTCTGCGTCGGAGTTCTCCTGCTTGTGTCAACTGCACTGTCTGCTGACCTGATTCCGGGCATGGCTCCGGATATATCCACCTCTGGTGTCCCGGTTATGGATGGAACCCAGTACCAGAGTCAGTCTGTTGCTCCACAGGAGGATCCTGATGCTGGTACGACTCTTTATCTGAAACGACCGTTCGGGTATATTCAAAGCACAAAAGCGAGTCATGCAAATCTCTCAATTCTTAAAACAAGTATTGAGCGTCAATCAAAATCTACATCAGTCATAAAAGGGGAGATTAAAAATCTGGATGACAAGGTTATTGATCTTATTGTTCTGACCTTTAATCTCTATAATGCGGATGGTGCTCAGATAGGAAATGCATATGCTTCAATTGATTATCTCTCTCCAAAAGCAACCTGGAAATTTATGACCGATCCGATTGAGCGTTCTGATCTTCAGTTTGAGAAGTACGGCTCAATATACATTGGAGTCTTTGATTAATTTCAACTGGTTCTGGCAGACAATAACCAAAAAAGGGTATCCTGGCTCCGGTCCATTTCTGTCCGGGCCGGGTTTTATCATTACTGACAAAGTGGTTTCAGTTTTGAGACTACCCGCTCAACCTGAAGAACTGAAGTTCCAATATACTGGTTGGGGTTGAGCAGTTTCTCAATATCGGATGGAGAAATATATTTTGAGACCTCGGGCGTTTCTGCAAGGAGGCTGGCCAGGGATCGTTTTGCTGCCAGCGCTTCCATACTTTTTACCCTGATGATCTCATGCGCTTCCTGGCGTGCCATACCAACCCGGGTAAGTTCAATCATAACCGATTCTGCCATGTTAATGCCATGCAGCATATTCAGGTTTTCTAAAATCCGGTCCTCCCTGATGACCAGTCCGGCTATAACCGTTGTCATCAGGGTTACGATATGATCACACAGAATCGTAGCTTCTGGGAATAGGATGCGTTCTGGTGAAGAATTGGTAAGATCGCGTTCATCCCAGAGTGTGTTATTCTGAAATGCAGGCTCGACTGCAGATCTGATGATACGGGCAAGACCGCATACCTGTTCACTGCGAATCGGGTTGCGTTTATGAGGCATGGTGGAAGAGCCGACCTGTTTTGCTCCAAAAGCCTCTTCAACCTCCCCTATCTCGGTTCGCTGCATTGAGCGGATCTCAACTCCGATTTTGTCAAGGGTTGTAGCCAGGTTTGCAAGGAAACAGAAGTATTCAGCATACCGGTCACGCTGAATAACCTGGTTGGATACATCAACACTTCCAATACCAAGAAACTCCATCATTTTTTCCTGAATGATGATACCTTTCTCTCCCATTGCTGCCTGTGTTCCCACAGCGCCGGTCATCTGCCCGACACACACACGGGGGGTCATCTGAGCAAGGCGTTCGATGTGCCGTCCGACTTCACTGGCCCAAATAGCAAACCGCAGACCCCATGTGGTTGGCACCCCGTGTTGACCGTGAGTTCTTCCCATACACACAAGTGTGCGGGTCTCCATCGATCTTGCAAGCAGGGCAGACAAGAGCGACTTGAGTTTTTTCTCTAAAATAGACAGGGCATCTTTTAGTTGCAGTCCGGTAGCGGTATCCAGAATATCGTTTGAAGTTGCACCATAATGGACCCACCTGGCTGACTCACCACAGACCTCTGACAAAGCCCGGACAATTGCCATCATGTCATGATGAATCTCAAGTTCAATCTCCTTAGATCGCTCAAGACTGGCAGAATGAGCGTTTTTAACTATCTCTTCTGCTGCACTCGTTGGTATCATACCGCATGATGCTTCAGCCTGTGCAAGAGCAACCTCAGCATCGATGATTCGGGAAAACCGGTGCTCCTCGGTCCAGACCGCTTTCATCTCCGGTGTTCCGTACCTGAACTCTATCGGGTGTATAGCCATTGATTATATGTCTCTTTTTAGAGCTAGTAATAGATTTAGAAAAAAGGATTTATGATGATGCTTCGCATTCATCATCACGGTAAAACCAGTTCCGGTATATAAGCGGGGTAATTATCGTTGTGAGCAGACTCATGAATACAATTGAAACATAAATGTCCTGACCGATAATCCCGCCTGATAGACCGATGAGCGCCACAATCATAGCAACTTCTCCGCGTGGCGCCATTCCAAAGCCAATGATGAGCGAATCTTTTGTATTATACCCAAGCAGCCGCGCTGGCAGGCCGCACCCGATTACCTTTGTTATGATTGCAATTATTGTCAGGACGATAAGGAACGTCACCGCTGTGTAGGTGAGTTCATGGATATTTACGAGCACACCAAGTGACACAAAGAAGATCGATGCAAAGATGATTTGCAGATACTCAGCCCCTTCTTTAAGATCCCTGCTCTTTTTAAGGCCGACACTTTCCATCGATACACCTGCAAGGAATGCTCCGATAATTCCGGAAAGTCCGACAAGATCAGCAAACATGGCATAAAAGAACGCTATCATCATAGCGGTAATAAAAACAAACTCCGGGTATTTCTCAGCAATCGCTGACCGGTCAAGAGCCATCAGGCCCGGACTTACATACTTAATTCCGATGTATCCAAAGATGCCGATAAATGCGACTGCTTTCAGGATAACGATAAGAACTCCTGAAATTGTAAATGTCCCTCCTACCATGTCTGTGGTGATTGCAAGGAACAACAGGGATAATACATCGTCAATAACCGCAGCACCGATTATTGCATGAGCTGCACAGGTCTGCAGTTTTCCCATCTCTTTAAGCACATTTGCAGTTATTGCGATACTTGTTGCTGTCATCGCAGTTCCTACAAATAGTGCACTTGTAAAAGAGTATCCAAAGAGTTCAGATATTGCAAATCCGCCAATCCAAGGGATCATTACTCCAAAAAGTGCAATAACGCCGTACCTCGCCTCGACAATATCCTTGATATTAAATTCAAATCCTATAACAAAGAGGAGGATGATTGCACCAAGGGTTGCGATACTGTGAATAAATTCGGTATAGGTGATCAGGGCAAGAAAACTCGGACCTACTATGAGTCCGACAAGAATCTCTCCCACCACTGCTGACTGGTTAATGCGGGAAGCAACCAGGTATCCGGCAAGTGCTATGAAAAGAAGCAGGCTCATCTGAAATTCGATACTTGAAAGAACATCTGATACCATATAATCGCAATATCTTTTTACCTTCAGGTATGAAGCATTTTGGTGCAGTGTACAATGACCTGGATTGAATATCTTCTGGCTGAAAAATAAAAATATTCTGAACGTTGGTTAGAGAAAAATTGCGGATATTATGATAACAGGCAGAAATTGCACTAATTGATATCTGGTGAGACACTTTCTGGTTCTAACTGTTATTCTTTTTCTACTTCTCTGATAATGCCACCCACTCCAAGTGTTCCGGATGGGAAAGGAAGTGGAAATTTTTGCACTTCAAATGTTTTTCCATCTGCAGTTTCACGAATCGAGAGTGCAACCTTCTGAGTTAACACATGTTCATCAGATATTTTGCTTATATCAGCAAGAGATGACGGGAGGATTTCACGATCTGTCTTTCCTACTGCATCATCTGCGGATGAAAGTCCAAGAAAAGACTGATACGCAGAATTGATAAAGATGTGTTTCAGATCAGGACCTTTGATAAATGCACTGTCAGGGAGGGAATTTAGAAAGATACGCAGTTGTTCTTCACTCTGGATTGCATTTCTTTCTGCATGGGTTCTCCTGACAAGATGTCTGATTGCATTTGCAAGTTCAGTGAAGATGGTATGAGGATCGCCCCCTTTCTGAACATAAAAATCGGCCCCGTTATTTAACGCTTCAATGGCTACTTCCTCTCTTCCTTTTCCGGTAAAGATGATAAATGGGATAGCCAGGTCAAATGAGCGTATCATCTTTAAAAAGTCTATACCGTCGATATCTGGCATTTCGTAATCCGAAATAATTGCATCAAACGGGATAGTTTTTAAAAGGGCGAGTCCTTCTTCAGCTGATGAAGCTATCTCTACATCAAGCCCGGCCTCTTCTTTGAGATATATCTGGGTGAGCGTCAGAAGTGCTGGTTCATCATCAATATACAATACTCGAATCATAGAGATTTCAGCCAGATAATAAAGGGTATATCATGTTTGATTTCGGTCTGATATAAGTAAAGTCATTCAGACAGACATTCGTATGATTACTCTTGTTCTGAATGTATGTATGTATTCTTACCTATATCATTCCGGGAGGTGGTATGTATCTCCAGGGATTATACCTATTATTGAAGATTCTCTAAAATAAAAATAAATTCGTTTTTTCCGAATTCTATCGTATTAAGGACTTTCAGTGTTATTCTGGTTTCACTATTTCTGATCTCTTGGACTGGTATCTTTTGTTAAAGAGTTATACAACTCCTCTCCCACGCACTCTTTAGCATATTTACACCATTTAATACAGGATACCATGTCATTGAAGATGACACATCCACATGATGAGCACACAACCCTCAGGTCATTAGAAAATATCTCAATTTCTTCTCCGCACTCCGGGCAGGGCTTTAGGGTCAGGGTTGGAGTTCTGATATCTAAAGCCCCGGGGCATTTATCAAACATTGTGATTCCAAAAAAAATACGTTAATATTTTTAATTTTTTCTCTTCTTAAATTCCCGCAAGATAAGCTTCACGAAATTCAGCCATCTCCTTTGCAGGAATGTAATTAAACTGCATAACCCGCTTTGTTATCTCATCAGATATCCTGATATATCTGCCTGGTTCAGGCTGGAATCATTAGTGCCATGTCTTCTTCTACCGTGCTGTTTTTTCTGATTCCAAAGGTATCTATAAGCACTTTCAGCACGCCGGGTGAGACAAATGCCGGAAGTTTTGGTCCAAGTGTGATATTTTTGACTCCGAGGTTTAGGAGGGCCAGCAGAACCAGAACTGCCTTTTGTTCATACCAGGCGATATTGTATGAGACTGGCAGGTCATTTATTCCCACTCCGAAGGCTTGTGCAAGAGCTTGTGCAATGACAACAAGTGAATAACAGTCATTACATTGTCCGGCATCGACAACCCGTGGAATACCTCCGATTGATCCAAGGTCAAGGAAATTATACCGGTACTTTGCACAACCAGCGGTAAGGATTATTGTATCTTTTGGAAGGGCCTTTGCGAATTCAGTATAATATTCCCGCTCCCGCTGACGGCCATCACATCCTGCCATCACGATAAACCGTTTGATGTCACCAGCTTTGACTGCATCAATGATGGTTCCAGCGATAGATAGAACTGCGTTATGGGCACATCCAATAACAAGATCTCTGCCTGACCCCTGTAGATCCTGTGGTGGCTGGCATTTTTTAGCCTGGTTTATGAGCGCTGAGAAATCTTTCTTCCCGTCAGGTCCTGCACTGATATGAGTCAGTCCTGAAAATCCTGCAGGTCCGGTGGTATAGATTCTGTCCTTGTATGAGTCTTTGGGAGGGACGATACAGTTGGTTGTAACAAGCACAGGACCATTAAACTTTTCAAACTCTTCTTTCTGGTGCCACCATGAAGAACCATAGTTCCCAACAAGGTGAGGATACTTTTTCAGGTTAGGGTATGCATTTGCCGGAAGCATCTCTCCATGCGTGTATATATCGATACCAGTACCCTTTGTCTGCTCAAGGAGCTGTTCAAGATCCCGAAGATCATGACCGGTAATGAGAATTCCCTGATTTTTCCCTACCGTTGTTTTTACCTGGGTTATCTCCGGATCTCCGTAGGTCTTTGTGTTTGCGGCATCTAAAAGAGCCAGGGTTGTAACACCAACACCTCCGCATTCAAGCACGAGCGCGGTCATCTCATCAGCTGAAATATCCTGAATCGTAGAAGCAAGTCCTTTTTGTATGAATCTGGTTATTGTCTCATCAGTATATCCAAGCATTTCGGCATGGTGATAGTACGCTGCCACTCCTTTTAGCCCAAAGACCAGAAGTGCACGAAGTGATCTGACATCGTCGTTGACACTGGCATCCTCTGCAATTTCTTTGGCCTTTGCATCAATCTCTTCATCGCTCCCCGGAGTCCAGGTACATGCATCAGGTTCATATACAGATGATTTTGGAAGAGCATCTCTGATTTCGACCGCTTTTGTAATCATCTCACATAATCTCTGATTATCGAAGTTGGTGTTGGTCAGGGTTGCAAACAGCGCTTCTACAATAATTGATTCTGCGTCCCTGTTTCCAGATCCTTTCTCTATAGCAGCAAGGTTTCTGAGCGATATTCCCTTGCACAGGTACAATAGAACATCCTGAAGTCCGGCAGTTTTTTCATCTTTTCCACAGACACCAAGGGTGGTGCAACCGGTTCCCCGGGCAGTTTCTTCACATTGATAACAGAACATCGTGTTTCCTCAAGTATGCTTTTGCTACAAGATATCCTTTGTATATCCTATAATAAATACTCATGAGTATCAAATTCTATACTGTGCATGAGATCTGTACAGTCAATCTGACTGTGAAATATCTGACAAAAAAATGGACGCTTCTGGTTATCCTTGAACTCTATAAAGGTCCGGGGTACACCAGGAGGTTTTCAGAACTGAAAGACTCTCTTGGAGAAATCACTCCGAAGATCCTCTCTGAAAGACTAAAAGAACTTGAACAAGAAGGTCTTGTTACTAAAAATGTAGATACCAGCGCATTTCCGGTAAAATGTGAATATACTCTGACTGAAAGCGGCCTTGAAATTATTGGTATTGTAAAACATATCAAAACATGGGCTTTAAAATGGAAAATTGATAATATCCCGTGTGGAAAACTGGACTGTAAGGATTGTGTACTATAAGGAAGGCAGATAGTAATGTAGTCCAGTATAGCTCATCTGGCTGTAAAAAAATTTGGAAAATTTAACAGACACGGGGAACGGGATCGCCAAGTGGTGGTTCAATAAACCGCTCTCCCCCGGCAGCCGTCTCCATGATGACCCCGCTACCCTGAACCACGGCTCCAATAATGGCTGCATTCTTACCATATTTGTGCCCGCGAAGCGCTGCAAGGATTTTATCGGCATCAGCAGCGGGAACGCCCATCACGACTTTTCCTTCATTTGCAACTTCCAGGGGATCAATGCCGAGCAGCAGTGATGCACTTTTAACTGCAGGACTTACCGGAACTGCTTCTTCAGTAATTCTGACCTGCACACCTGCTTTTTTTGCCATCTCATTAATAGCTGCAGCAAATCCTCCCCTGGTTGGATCCTTCATAGCATGGATAGTTCCTGCGGCCATCACTTCATGGACCATCCCTGCGAGAGGGGCAACATCTGATACTATCTGGTCGCCAAATTCAAACCCCTCGCGACTTGCAAGAACGGCAAAGCCATGATCACCAAGTGTTCCGGATACAATGATGATATCGCCAACGTTAAGCCCTGAGTCCCTTACAATGGTATCAGCAACACCAATACCGGTAGTATTAATAATAATTTTATCAAGATTGCCTTTTTCCATCACCTTTGTGTCGCCGGTAACGAGTGCAACCCCTGCCTCATTCAGGGCTTCATTCATTGAATCAACTATCCGGTTGATATCTTCAAACTCAAACCCTTCTTCAAGCACCAGTCCACAGGATATTGCAATGGGCCTGCCCCCCATCATAGCAACATCATTTATCGTCCCACAGACTGAAAGACGCCCTATATCTCCACCTGGGAAAAAGAGTGGACGTACCATGTGAGAATCGGTTGTAAAAACGACCTGGGAATTTCCGATTGGAATGACTGCTCCGTCGTCGAGCGATTCAAGACCTATTCCTCCGGCGTTTTTATTAGTAATACGCGAAACAATATCGATTACCTCGCCCATTACTTCGCCGCCGGCTCCATGCATCATGGTAACTTTCATTTTTCATCAGCCTCTATCTCAATATTTGTAACAACAATTTCCTTTCCTTTTTCAATCGTTGGAAGAGCGCCACAATCCGGGCACACATAAATTTCCTTTCCTACATATCCACAGTCACATCTTGTCAGAGGCGGGCAGACGGTGCATACAAGTTCTGAATCCTTAAAGAGTGGATCATCTTCTATCATTGCAGTATAGAGAAATTCTACCTGTTCAGGATTTATCATCGAAATTTCGCCGATGTCAACACAGACTTTGCTGATAGACCTGGCATGGTTATCAAGAGCTGCACGACGTGCAGTTTCAACAATATCATAAGCAATCCCATATTCATGCATGAGGGGGAGACTCCATCCGGTTCAGCCGGCATTTTGGGTTATCAATACGTTTGCCGGGAAACAGGTTAAAGCGTGCGATCTGGATCAGATCGGATCCTTCAAATGGATTATCAGAGAAACTACACACTAACGTATGGTTGCCGGATTACTTCCTGACCTGATAACCACAAACTTTACCGGGATTACCGGGACCTGTCAATCTGGTATCTATCTGTTCCTCTTTATCATCATTTTTCTGGAAAATGGTCTGCCTCCGATGATTTGGCTTCCTGGAGATTCGCTCCTGTTTTTAACCGGTCTTCTTGCAGCCGGGGGGGTATTTGATCTTCCAACACTCCTGATTATGTATTCTCTTGGGGCATTTATCGGGTATGAACTGAACTATATCCTCGGTCTTCGCATTGGTCTCCCTTTGGTAACCCGCCACTTTTTCAGGATTGTAACTGTAAAACACTTACTTCGTAGCGAAGATTTTTACAACCGGTGGGGGAATGCAGCAATTACTATCGGGAGGTTCATTCCGGTGATACGGACAATAACTCCACTCCTTGCAGGTATCAGCAGGATGAATATTAGTCGGTTTACTGCATACAACATTCTTGGTGCAATGCTCTGGCCCGTGACGGTATGCGGGACTGGATATCTCTTTGGAATACTCCCCTGGCTTTCAGAGTATCAGGATATTCTTTTTAATCTTGTATCATTGCTTTTTATCGGAAGTATTGTGATTTCGGGAACTCTGGTAATCCTGTCTGTCATGCGGACACGATAGATGAGGAGTGTTATGCACCCCATCTAAATTACCTGATGGGCAACCTGTTCCTTATTATGCATTTTTTTTCGAACCGCATAATCGATACCAGATAAATGTCCCGATTGAAAAAAGAACTATTATTCCAATAAAAAAAGCGACTACATACCAGAGGTCAAGGCCAAGATATTTATTCAAAGCATATACTGAAAGTCCGATAAGAAAACTTTGAAGTGTGGATCCTACCGTTATTGCAAAAAATATTTCAATTTGTGGCATTCCTGCCATTTTTCCAAGAATAGTGCCTGATACTGCTCCGGTTCCCTGGAATGGAATAAGTACAAATGCAATAAGACCGATGAGAAAAAACCGTTCCAGCCATGGATGGTTTGTTAAAAAAATACTGCCCTTTCGCATCATCTGAGTTAATCGCGGGCCGATGATGGGAATGAGACCTAATACTTCAAAGTTCCACAGAAGGAACAGGCAACAGGCGATATCAATGAATACAACTGATAAACACACCGTAATCCAGGGTATTCCAAGCGCTATAGCGGCTGGAATGATGGTTTCTTTTCCTGCCGGGGGAATAAAATATAGAAGAAATAGTCCTGCCATCTCAAGAAATGTCTCATAATCATAAAGCGTATAGAGAACAGACATAAAGATGGCTACCAGCACAAATGGAAGTGTTAATCTGATGATCCGGTTTATGAGCGGACTAAAAAATATCAAAGAGCCGGAGAGAGTACATCCTACTGGTTTCAATATAAATCTCCGGTGAAGTTCATACTCACGTGAATATCCTTATATCTTGTTATTCCTTTGAACCCTTATACTTTTGATCTAGTCCGTGGTTTGTGGGGAGGGGCTTTTACCCGGTAAAAATCAGAGAATGATAAGACCCTTATTATCAACCGCGGTGGTGATAGCGATTGTCAGGTCCATCGGCTCTAGAATTTTTGTGATTGCATCTTCAGATAATTCGGTAATTATTGCGATTGAAGGGCCGACTGAACTCATTCCTACAAATTCAAGCCCTGCTTTTCGAAGCTTATTCATATAATGGTAGAGTTCAAACGAATGATGCTCAATCTCTGCCCGTTTTGAACCACGGAATTCGATCTCCCACATGACATCGCCCATGCGGGTCAAATCCTCATCATAGAGTGCAGGGATAAAATCCATGAGGATACAGTATGCTTTCTGTTCACGGTCACGGTAATCAAGTGTCCGTGCTTTATTCATAAGGAGAGAAAACTCCTCTTCACCTGCTGATGATATTGAACTTGGAGGAATAACTACATAGACTTTTTTATCTGCAGCAAAATCGCGCCGGTATGCCAGTGTCAGGTCATCGCCCATAACTGCCATGCCACCATAACTGGTAACTGCCGGCCCGACTCCGGTCTCAAACCCATATGCTATCATTCCTTCTTCTGTCTCTTCAACATAATTATGACCAATCAGAATCCGAAGTTGATCCCGTGACAGAGGGCTGCCTACGGCATCATTAACTGCTGCTGCGATTGCCATAAGTATTGTACTGGTTGAGCCAAGACCGACGTGCTTGTATTCGTGGTCCTTTGCCTGAACTGAAAACCCACCTTTATATCCGATAACGGTTGAGAAAAGCCTGAGAAAATGTTCAATTATTGCAGGTCTGCTATAATCTATCTGATACCCGGCTGGTATGCATCTGACGGTAACGGTTGCGTAGACCTGTATAGCAAACCCAATCCCTCCCCCACCCGGGTGACCTGGTGCAAACCGGTTCATGTCAAGAACCGTCAGATGAATTCTGCCCGGAGCAGTGACTGTTACCGGATCTTCCCGTATTTTGAGAGAATATTCTCCTTCAAATCCTTTCATATGGAGGTTTTCGCCTGGATGAAAGGAAAGAAATTCATATTCAACCAGGTCAAGGTCTCCGCCACGAATCTTTAAAATTGTCATGGTACTATCTCATCGATCAAAAAAGATGTTCTTACCCGTTATTGAGAGAGGTATACCATATGCGGTGGTACAATCAGGTAGCAGACCCAGTGACAGTGCAGCAACTCCGGCAGAAAAGAATACCCGGTTGTCTGCATTATGGATCTGTGCGGTTTTCACTGCTGATCCTATGGCAATACCAAGGTCAGCCATACGGATCGCGCATACCGGTCCTTTAAAGAGTGTATCATCGTTACCTGAATTGAATGCGTCCATCATCTCTTTGCAGGTACTATATCCGCATCCACCACAGTTCAGACCAAGGTTTTGCGCTCCTCTGCATCCTATTATCAAACAGGCTGAACTGGCAGCAATATTTTTTGCATCCCTGATAAAGAACTGATAACCAATCTGAGTCCCTACATCTTCCATATGAGTTGCAAGGTTAGCAAGTTCATCTCCATACAGGACCTTTGTCACAATTGTGTCGATCCCTTTCCCTTTCGGTGCTGTCCGGGCACTTACCACCATCAGGTTTGCTATAGTCCGGACTGCTTCCTCTTCAGGATTCATACTTTCAGATGAAGGGCAACAGGTAAAAATGCTATCATTTGTTCCTGCCAGAAAGCATGGGTGTTGTTATCTGCAGGGACTCCCTTGGTATATTATCGCATTCTTGTATGCTGGTTAATATATGAAAGAATTGCATTATACGCCATTTCAGATCCGGTGTATGCATCCTGCCGAGCAGGATCCGGCTCAGCAAGCGCACGGTTTTTCATATCTTCATATTCCTGCAGAAGAAAGTTCTGAAAGAGGTAGAGATCATCGGTATATCCAAACCGCTCTACTGCAAGACCACATGCTCTGTCCCATCCCTGCTTTGCATATGAACTCAGAGTATACTTTGTCGGGCTGTGCTTCATCTCAATCAGCATCTCAAAGAGTTCATCCCTGCTGATGGCTCCTTTGTGTGCCTTAAATGCTGAAGTAACGCGGGTAAAAAACTCCTGCCAGCTTTCCATCCATCGCTCTTCAACCTGCTTTGGATACTGTTCATTGGGAGTTGGAATTCTCTGGATATACATTTTGGAGATAGAATCGGGAAACCCTTCTACATCCTGGGGAAATGAGAAGGTGATACAAATACGGTCTTTCCCGTCTGGAGCGGTTGAGTAAATGACCGAGTAGGGAACCAGAAGAAAATCTGCGGATTTAATCTTTATAAGCAGGTGTTCATTTGTTGCATAGAGTGTACAGGCATCAAGTTCGGTAGAATCAAACCAGATAAGGAGTTTTTCTCTATTTTTGACGATTGCAAACGGATCAAGGCCGGTTGTCCTCCGTTGCATACATTCAATAAAGAGGATATCATCTTCTTCATTTTGCATCTCTTTTTTCTTTTGTGCAATTCCTTTCTGGAACTGACGGACCAGGGACGTTAAATATTTCTTCCAGGAATCTGCCCATTTGGGATCATCAAGGATAGCTATGACATTGCCTTCTTTTCTTTTCAAACCGTTCAGATAGATTCTGATATATTCTTCACGTTCAGAGAAAAACCGTTGTGGTGTATTACACCGGATACAGAGTTTTATATTGTTTTCAACACTGATTTCGTGGATATGTTCATATGAGATTTTAATGAATTCACCTGAACGGTTTTTAACGATTATCCGTCGATCGGTCACATACACCTTTGCAATATGACGCGTTTTTTGAGTGTAGAATACCGCTGCAATGGTCTTCTTTTTAACACTCTCCCCATCCTCACACATAAGCGTCATAGTATCTGCAGACCTGCAACAATTGGCTAAGATATTTCAGGGTTATGACATATATATTCAGAATCAGATCGGGTCCTGGCAGGTATGATCTTATAACCGATTTCCGGGAGCATCTGATCGGGGGTGAATTCAGGTGTTTACCGGGATTGATATTGGCGGGACAAATACTGATATAGCATATATAGACGAGTGCATCATCGCAAAGAAAATCCCTAATAGCAAAGGATTTGCAGCAGCAATACGTGAGGCACCATCTGACTGCAGGCTGGCAATAAGCACTTCACAGGCACTCAATCATCTGATCACCGGCAACGGGAGTTCTGTCAGAACTATCACGATTCCCGGTCCCGGATTAGTATATGGAGGTGCTGTCAAAGGCGCTGTCAGTCCACGCGGTGAAATTATGGAGCCGATAGATACCGAGGAGATAGAGCACCTTTTGCGTGGATGCCGCGCTGATGCAATCGCGATAGCAGGGAAATTTTCGGTTAGAAACCCGATGCCTGAAGAGATTGTGCGAGACATTGCACGACAGTTTTTTGATGATGATCGTATTGCAATTAGTGCACCTCTTGGTGGTCTGAACTTTCCTGCCCGGATTACCACAACCAGGATTAATGCAAGTATTAAGGCAACCGTTGTTTCGCTCATCAGAATGATCGGGAAAAACCATTCGGATTTCAGGTTTGTAACCTCTGATGGTGGTCTGTGCGGACCTGAGCGGGCGGTTGACAATCCATCTTTGCTATATCATTCAAGTCCTGCAACGGTGGCTCTTGGTGCCCGGTATCTCTCTGGAAAAAAAGACTGTCTTGTTGTGGATATCGGTGGGACAACTACCGACCTCGTTCCGTTGACTGATGGAAAACCTGTTCTTGCGCCCTTGTTTGTAAAGGGAAAGAGGACTATGATCAATGCTGTTGTTGCCGATTCTGTTCCCTTTGGAGGAGACTCCTGTATCAGGGATCGTCTTATGAAATTTCGTTCTGCAAACGCCCGGGCATTTGGCGGAGGAGAACCAACACTTACTGATGCGCTCAATGTTCTTGGCGCTGAAATTGGTGATTTCTGCAGGTCAGACTGTCTTGATCGACATAAGGCAGAAGAAGCGGTATCTGAGTATATCGACACGATAGCCGGTATCATTCATGTCATGGATCCTGCAGTCATTGTCGGAGCCGGATATCTCGCCCCGCTTCTCATTCCTGATCTGGCAAAAGCTGCCCGGACACCATATCTGGTTCCTGATCATGCACAATCTGCAAATGCTGTTGGTGCCGCAGTTTCGCGAATCAGTATGAGCCTCCATGTGCATGCTGACTCACAGCGAAACATACTTACGGTTAATGGAACTGAATACCCGCTTTCCGGACGGATGACCGATGATGAACTCGTTAAATATGCGACTGATATTCTCATTAACATGGCCCGGAAAGAGGGAGCTCCATCAGGCGACCTGCATGATATTGTCACCAGTGAATTTTCTGCGTTTACTGTGGTCAGAGGTGGTCGTGCTCAGGGCCGGATTACAGATTTTGTTATCAGTATCGCTCCTGGTATATCTGTGGAGGCACCATGAAAACCGGTATTGTTTTCTCATCTTCCTATCTTCACCATCAACAGAGTGAAACACACCCTGAACGGGTAGAGCGGCTCTCTTATACGATGGATCAGTTTATCGAGGAGGGTATTTTTGATCTTCCTGAAATTGTATTAATTCCTCCTAAAAAAGCCACGCGAAGTGAAGTACTTTCTGTTCATACCGATAAATATCTCTCATTTCTGGAAGAAGCAAGTGTAACCGGAGGAATGATTGATATTGATACCCGTATCCCTCCAGGGCTCATTGGTGACGCCCTGATTGCTGCTGGTGGCGCTATCAGTGGAGCTGATGCGGTTTTGAATCAGGATGTGCGTAACGTCTTTGTTCTCTGTCGCCCTCCCGGCCACCATGCAGGACCTGATCGGGGAGCTGGATTTTGCTATCTGAATAATGCTGCAATTGCTGTCAGGCATCTTCAAAGAAGAGGGATGAGGCGGATTATGATCCTTGACTGGGATGCTCATCATGGAAACGGAACGCAGGAGATTTTTTACCGGGATCCTTCGGTCCTTTTTTTATCAGTCCATCAATATCCCTTCTACCCGGGATCCGGACAGATTGACGAGATTGGGAAAGATGAAGGGGCTGGCTATTCGGTAAATATGCCGGTGCATGCAGGAAGTTCAGATCAGGTCTACTCCTATCTGCTTGGAGAAATCATTCTTCCTCTTGCTGAAAATTTCCAGCCGGATTGTATTGTTATCTCTGCCGGACAGGATAACCATTTCACCGATCCTCTGACCGGTCTTGCCCTGACAGCACGAGGATACGCAGGACTTATGCACGAGATGACCATACTTGCAGACACTATCTGTTTTGGCAGACTGGTGGTTATTCTTGAAGGGGGGTATAGCGTTGAAGGAGGGCTGCCTTACACAAATCTTGGGATTATTGCTGCATTAGCCGGATTAGATCTCTCGTCCATACGTGAGCCGGAAATTCTGCATGATCTCTTAAACCGGTCAATATCAGAAATGGCAATGCCCGGGGCTATCCGAATGGCAGCAGATCTTAAAAAAACCCTTCGCCCATACTGGAACTGCTTTGGATAATTCAAAACCCAGCTCTTTATGTTATCATCCATCCTATCAAGAGGCTATTGGTCAGCATGCACTGATCTTGAGGAATATCATGGCAGTCCGTCAACTATGTGAACAAATTTATTCGGTTGGAGTAATCGATTGGGATCGCCGGATTTTTGATGAACTCGTGCTTCTCCCTGAAGGCACATCATATAATTCATATCTTCTTAAAGGGAGTAGTAAAATTGCGCTCATCGATACTGCAGATCCATCAAAAGAAGAGGAATTTATCGGAAACCTTGTCCGGCTCGGGGTTGACCGGATAGATTACATCATTGCAAACCATGCTGAGCAGGATCATGCAGGATGCCTTCCGATTCTGCTTGAACTCTTTCCATCTGCGAAGATTTGTTGCACTGAGAAGTGTAGCGAACTTCTGCTAAAGTTGCTTGATATCCCTGTAAAGAGGTGCGAGATTGTTAAGTCTGGCGATTCGCTGAGTCTTGGAGATCTCACCCTTGAATTTATGGATGCACCATGGGTACACTGGCCTGAAACTATGCTTACGTACTGCCCTGAAAAAGAGATTCTCTTCCCATGCGATCTTTTCGGGGCGCACTATGCAACTTCTGATCTTTTTTTGAAGGATACAACCCGGTTTGAAATTCTTGCAAAACGGTATTATGCCGAGATTATGATGCCGTTCAGGTCATCTATTGTAAAATATCTCGCTGCCCTGAAAGAAAAGAAAATATCCATCATTGCTCCCAGTCACGGCCCGATGATACAGCCACCTTCACTAGTTATGGATTTTTATGAGGAATGGACCAGTGATACGGTGAAAAATACGGTTCTTATTCCATATGTATCCATGCATGGAAGCACTAGCCAGATGGTGGCGTTCCTGACTGATCTTCTGATTGAACGAAATATCGGTGTTAAACCGTTCCAAATTTCGCAGGCAGATACCGGTGCTCTTGCTATGGAGCTGGTTGATGCAGCAACGGTTGTATTTGCAACGCCAACCGTTCTCTTTGGCCCTCATCCTGAAATGGTATCGGTTGCATACCTTGCAAATCTCGTAAAGCCAAAAACCCGGTATGCTTCGGTTATCGGTTCATATGGGTGGGGAGGCAAGACCATTGATGTTCTCACGTCTATGATTCCTCATATCAAAGCTGAATTACTTGAGCCGGTGTATATTCAGGGTGCTCCTGATGAGAAAGCACGCGTGGAACTTATTAAACTGGCTGATACGATTGCTCAAAAGCACAATGCTGATTCACTTGTGGAAAACTAATTCTTCTTTTTATAATCTATAACAATACTTATCTGCACTTCTGCCATAACAAGAATACAGGTAAGGGGGAATTATTCCCTTTGCTACAGAGGAAAACCATGACATCGCTGTATGAAGTATACAAATGTGATAAATGTGGTAATATTACCGTAGTCTTCCACCCTTCCGAGGGGACGCTTGTCTGCTGCGGCGCAGATATGGTTCTTCAGATTGAAAAGACTGCAGACCAGGGAAAAGAGAAGCATGTTCCTTTGGTGGAAAAGTCAGGTACAGGTATCCTTGTGAAATGTGGGGAAGTTCCACACCCGATGGAGGAAAAGCATTATCTGGAATGGCTCGAAGTGCATGGCGGAGATTATTATTTTATCAAGCGTCTGTCTCCGGGTGAAAAACCTGAAGCTGAATTTCCCTGTGATTCTACTGATGTAAAGGCGCGGGTATATTGTAATGTCCATGGTCTGTGGACGAATACCGCATAAATACTCACCAATGGGTGCCGATGCGAAGCGGTGCACGGCACTCTTTTCCTGATTTTTTTTATGAATAACCAAATTTTTCATGAGATGATCCGTGCATCATCCTATACTTATGTCATCGGTGTAGCCGGGGATTCAGGATCCGGAAAGACAACCTTCTCAAATGCGATTACGTCTATCTTTGGGAGCGATCTGGTCTCAACAATTACTCTGGATGATTATCATCTCTATGGCCGGGAGGAGCGCGTTCGGCTTGGAATTACTCCTCTGAATCCGGCAGCGAATGATCTGATCCGCCTTTCCCGGGACGTAGCCCTGCTTAAAGCTGGCAAACCGATAAACAAACCGGTTTACTCGCACAAAGACGGAACAATAGAACGTGAAGCAGTGTTTAACCCCACCCGGTTTGTGATTCTTGAGGGACTCCACCCTTTTGCAACCCAGCAGCTTCGTGAATATCTTGATTATACGA
>Ga0351897_1049_pt1 | contig 29250 bp, 26 predicted proteins | sample BONcelHT113001C4_FD_206876 | JGI IMG/M metagenome (GOLD analysis project Ga0351897, IMG submission 206876) | Enriched cells from coal bed in the Powder River Basin, Montana, United States - BONCAT cells T11 rep1 HSBNCT.T11.300.1.C4 ... | reverse complement strand
CAGCCTCAAAGGATGCATTCTTGCAGGACGGTGCCATCACATCCACGATTTTGTACCTGAACAACCCCGGCGCCTACCTGCTGAAGGGCTGGAAATGGACTGCGACGGACCCTCAGATCAACTTGATCCTTAAGGACGATGCAGTCCTCGCAAGTGAAGGTCTTGGTAAAAATGCCCAGGCAGCAATCGCCGCTGCAGCCAATATCTGGGATAATGCCGTGGCTAAGAACCTCTTTGCAGATGGCAATGCTCTCGTGACATTGGATCCCGGTGCAAATGTCGATGCCCGGGATAATAGAAATGTGCATGCCTGGGCGCCCATTAGCGGAGGGCTGGCCTATACGAGAACCTACTCATATTCTGGTGTGGCCGTCGAGTCCGATGTGGTCTACAACAGCAATGTTAATTGGTTCACGGATGGGGGCGTCAATAAATATGATGTGCAGGCGGTGGCTATTCACGAGCTGGGGCACACCGTTGGGCTCGGTGATATTTATGGGGCGGCACAATTTGCAAGCGACACGGATGAGATGATGCACTACTATGCCGGCCCAAGGCGCAGTCTGGGGCCGGGTGACCGAGCCGGTGTGCAGGCGCTATACGGGCCGTCCGGCCCATTGTACTGCATGTCGGCACCATATACGACAATATAATTGGGTCCTCGCTGTTTCGAGTTGGTAATATGATAATCAAGTCCTCTGTGAGTCCTCCGTGCGCTCTGTGTCTCTGTGGTGGTAGTCCGTAGCCGTTTGGTTATAACCAGTGGCTAACGACTATTCCACCACAGAGACACAGAGCTCACAGAGAACGCACAGAGCGACTAACAAACAACTGGAAAACCATAGTTACCAGAGGTTAGCCACTGGGATTAGCGAAGACCCATATAATTCTCCTCGCGAAGCAGGATCCCCTCCTTAAGTATTTTCATTAGCAGGCGGCATGCTCAATCATTGTAGGTGAAAAGATAATAAGGTAATATCACAAGGGCTAACTATACAACAATTCTGATTTTTTAAAAAGACGTATCATAAGAATTATAAAGCCTGATCATTCATTCTTATATTTTCATTTTGCTGATAGTTCTATAAGGTAATCGTAATATATTATGAGTTTAAGCAATACGATTTCGCACCCATATGGCCCAAAAACTTTAATACAGTCTTTTTAAAATAATTATAATACTGAATATTGAGGTTGTATGTATGGCGGGCAGACTTCTTGGCTTGACTTTGACATGGCTCATGACTTTATTTATTATTGCAGCGCCCGTGTCAGGCATCCAGGTAAGCTGCAGCACTGGAGACGTCTCATCCACAGAGAGCTTCGATCTTGATGCTTCCACTTCACTGCATGAGCAACTCTACCTAAACCGGGGCAGCATCTACCAGAACCGCCAGGCGAGCGGCGCCGGCAAAAACAGCCTGACGCAGTCTATTTCAGGAAAGGGCTACTCCTTGCAAAATGACATCGCCAACGAGGGGGCGTTTGGCGTCTCTACATCCTCAGCCGCAACAGCAGAGGCGGCCAGCCTCAGTCAGGACGTGAGCGGCGCGGGGAGCATGAGTCTTGCCCTTAGCGGCATGCAGGGGTCCAGGGAGGCGGGCCAGGATGCGGGCATTGAATTTGGCGCACTGTCCAGTGTGCAATCTCTCTATGTTGGCCAGGATGCGGCGATCGCCAGCCAGAGCACCGCCATGGAAGGAGAGGAGGGCTACGTGGGTACGGGAGCCTTTTCCGAGAGCAACGCCATACTGGCCGCAGGCAGCTTCCAGGGAGCAGGAATCCTGCAGGCACAGCTTAGCGTGGCAGCAACAGAGCGGGCTGTAGCCGGTGGAGAGGCCTCATTGGATGGAGTATCGTGGCTGAATGATGACACTTTCCAGGCGGTATCCTTGGAGAGCATAGGAATGGGCATGGCCGGGCAAAGAGTGGTGGGGGATGGCGTAGGCACCTTTGAAATGTGCGTTCTTAACCTGGGGCCGGGAGAGCAGGGGGGGTCAGGAGAGCCAACAGCGAAGGAGAGCGGTCAAGCCTATCAGACTGCCGCTCAGACGGCGGGAGGCTCCTCATCATCCTATTCATTGACTGGATACCGGTTGAACAGCGCGAATCCGGTGCAGCTCTACCTGAATCCGGCAAATGCACCATCCGGCATGACGGATGCCTCCACCAGGGATGCCATAGCTGCGGGGGCCAATACCTGGGATGACAATGTTGCTGCGAACATCTATGCGGACGGAAGCGCAGTGATTGTGGACTCTTCCAAGGTGGTGGACAATCCACTCTCCAGCACACCGAAGAGAGACGGCTACAATGTGAATGCCTGGTGGGGTCTGGGGAGCAACTATCTGGGATTATGTCGCTGGTGGACCAATGGTGTGGTGAAGGATGGTTATTACTCAATTATCGAGTCGGATGTCTGGTACTCCAGCGACAAAAGCTGGACCACAGACTGGGATACAGCGATTAGCACAGGCAAGATCGACCTGCAGAGCGTTGCCGTACACGAGCTGGGTCACGGCATAGGCATGGGGGATATTTACTCCTCGACTTATGGCGGAACGCTGGACCCCAGCGACCCACGAACCAAGGACTTCAATCAGGTGATGAATCTCTACAACGGGCCGCAGAGGATCTTAGGAAACGGGGATTTGACTGGAGCGCAAAAGCTATACGGGCAGCCAAACGCGGGCCCGTTGTACTGCATGTCGGCACCGTTTACGACAATATAATGCTCCTCGCGATTCATTTGCCAGTCGGCGGAGTTCACATGTCTTTATGCGCTCTGTGACTCTGCGGTTGGATTTCGTAAACCCCTGGTTATTATCATCGATCATGTGGATTAAACCCTACGGCTTACGACTTTCACCACCGAGACACAGAGTTCACAGAGTACGCACAGAGACTAAAAAAAATATAATAAAATTTTAAGACTTGAAAATTTCTTTTATGCACTTCTCGTGTCTGCGGTGGTGGTCGTCCGTAAACCTGTGGTTATAATCATCATATCTATAATTCCAACCTAAAAAAGAGCATGCGTGCGAGCCCAACCTTTAATTTTCGTTTTTTTTTTTCTCTGTGCGTCCTCCGTGCGCTCTGTGTCTCTGTGGTGGGCGTTCGTAAATCCCTGGTTATTATCATCGATCGTGTGAATTAAACCCTACGGCTTACGACTTTCACCACAGAGACGCAGAGTTAGCAGAGACGTGCAATTTACCTAATTACCCCGCACATGAAATATTCTCCCAAAGGTAGCCCCTCTAGTACAGCTTTCTCCAATTCGATAATCTCCGTCTTTTCCCTGTATTTGCGTCCTATGGCTCCGGCTGGAACGCCAAAGCCGACCCATATATACAATGAAGGACAACAAATAGATGATGAACGTCCTGAAATATCGCATCGTCCTGAAAAAGGACACAGAAGATGACGTGTATATCGTATCGGTCCCATCCCTTCCCGGGTGCCATACTTTTGGCAAGACCGTAGAAGAGGCAATCGAGATGGCAAAAGAGGCCATTCAGGTTTATATAGAAACACTGATGGATCTCGGCAAAGAAGTTCCGACCGATGAGGGCTCCCTGGAATGCACGGTAGTAGTTGAAGCCCATGCCTAAACTGCCGTCCGTATCTCCACAGGAATTGGCGAAAGCCCTCGAAAGGGATGGATTTGTTTTGAAAAGGGTGAACGGCAGTCACCATTCATATTACCATCCTCAAAAAGACTGCACAACAGTAGTTCCATTCCATAGCAAGGATGTGCCCCACAGTATCCCGCCCATCACAAACACGCCCAGCTTAACAGAAAGCGCATCTTTGCCATCGGCTCGTGAATGCTACCAGCATCATACTATCTATTATCAGAAACTTTTATAAGTATCTTAGATCCTCACACTAAGATAATAAACTAAAGGTGTGAGAATCCTTGACAGAAATCAACCAGAGGGTAGCTACCGAGCGCCAGGAGAATGATATCACGGGGAAGATCATTGGCGCGGCCATTGAGGTGCATAAGAAGCTTGGTCCTGGGCTTCTCGAGTCTGCCTATGAAGAGTGTTTGTGCTGCGAGATGCAATTGAGGGGAATTGAATTTAAGCGACAGGTTCCTCTGCAATTGAATTACAAGGGTGTAGTTCTTGATTGCGGCTATAGACTCGATTTGCTGGTTGAAGATAAAGTCATAGTTGAGCTGAAGTCGATAGAAGGCCTTGAGCCCATTCACGAAGCACAGATGCTGACATATCTGAAATTGAGAAATGCATGGCTGGGATTGATTATCAACTTCAACGTGATAATGCTCAAGGATGGGGTTAGAAGGCTGGTTAATGGTTAGCCAGGAAGCTTCCTTCGTTCCTAAATCATCGCATGATTATTATACATACGACTAACGAACTCTCACCACAGAGACACAGAGTTCACAGAGAACTCACAGAGACCAAAAAATAAAATTTTGAGACTTCCATAATTCAACATAAAACAGAGCAAACATGTGAGCCCAACCTTAAATTTTCGGTTTTTTTTTTCTCTGTGCGTCCTCCGTGCGCTCTGTGTCTCTGTGGTGGCCCGTCCGTAAACCCTCGGTTATTATTATCACATACAGCCCATTGGGCACCACGTGCGCTAATCGTAATAAATTCGGATGACAAGAAAGAGTTTATGAACTACAAGGATAGATAGCTACGTGGTGATAAAGTGGGTGTGATTGAGGTTGAAATCCCAGATTGCCTGCCCATAAAGCCCCTAATGAAGAAGATCGATGACCTCATTAAAGAAGAAGAAACCAGATGGGTGCTATTTGAAAGAGCAGTGGAGGATCTGGATCTTACTGAAGAGGATCTTCTTGCTTTAGAGGAAGTGCGGGAGAAAGTATGGAGAGAAGAAAAGAAGAGCCTAGGATTGTAGCCGATACAAATATCCTTATTTCGGCTCTTCTTAAGGATCATTCAGTACATGCACGATTGATAAAATCTAAATTCTTCAGTATTTATTTTCCGGAATATGGATTGAAGGAAATAGAAAAATATAAGAGTTACATTATCGCAAAACGAGAGCGAAATTCTCAATCTCTTTCACTTGAATACTCTGAAAGATATATCTTGAAAGAAATTAAGGTGGCTCCTTTCGATCTATATCGCCAAAAGATAAAAGATGCATCAGAGATCATGAAAGATATTGACGAAAAAGACGCCCCTATTCTTGCTTTGGCCTTACAGCTTCGCTGTCCTATATGGTCCAATGATAAGCATTTCAAGAAACAGAAGACTGCGAAAGTTTATACGACTGCAGATCTTTTGGCGCTCTTGGATTCTGTTGATGCGGATCCGTTTAATTATGCAGATATAGATTGAAGGAAAGCCCAACCACAAAGGGATTCAAGACTAACGGGTGCGTTATTTTTTTCTATTGTATGATGATTATACATACAACCAATGGCCTATCACCATAGAGGCACAGAGTCCACAGAGAACGCGCAGAGACTGAAAAAATAATGAAATTTTAAGACTTGAAATTTACCCTAGATCTCCGTTATGCGCTCTTGCCCCGTTGTGGTCGTCCATAAATCTGTGGTCATAATCATCATATCCATATAAAAAGGAGCAAGCATGTGAGCCCACCCTTAAATTTTCGTTTTTTTTTTCTCTGTGCGTCCTCCGTGCGCTCTGTGTCTCTGTGGTGGCCCATCCGTAAACCCCTGGTTATAATTGGCTAGGAAGCTTTCTTCGTTCATAGATCATCGCGTGATTATTATACATACAACTAACGGACTATCACCACAGAGGCACAGAGTCCACAGAGAACGCACAGAGACTAAAAAAATACTAATATTTTAAAGCGTAAAATTTACCCTGGATTTCCCTTGTGCGCTCATGTCTGCGGTGGTAGCCGTCCGTAAACCTGAGGTTATAATCATCATATCCATATAAAAAGGAGCATGCGTGTGAGCCCACCCTTAAATTTTCGTTTTTTTTTCTCTGTGCGTCCTCCGTGCGCTCTGTGTCTCTGTGGTGGCCCGTCCGTAAACCACCAGTATTCCGCCCATCACTACCACACCCAGCTTAACAGAAAGCGCATTCTATGCATTCTATTCATCTCGAGGAGAATATGTCTCGCATCAAGGACCTCAAAGGTACAGAAGCTTTTATAAACCCTGGAGAAAAAGATAGTACTTATCTCAAATTCAGAGGAGTGTTTCTTTATGTCTCTGCGGCTGGCAAGTTTGTTGATAATATCCTTATTCTCGGTGGCTCTCCTTGCAGCACCCGCCTTAGGAATTTCGGTTAGCGTCTCCACCGGAAATGGCAACGGCGTAGCAACTTCATCCACTATCTACAGCCTGGATGATTCCACATCCCTTAATGAACAGACCCTCCTCAAGGATAGCGAGTTGCAAAAGACCCTGCAGGCCAGCGGCACGGGCAAGAATGAAATCAGCCAGCAGATGACGGGCGGCTCCTCATCTCTGCAGAGCAGCGCGATCAGCCAGGGAAGCCTGGACATCTCCTCTTCGGGCTATGCCTCTTCAGGCTCGGCCAGTCTCGGCGTGGGCTTATCTGCGCAGGGAGACCTCTCTCTATCCGGGCAGGCCAGCCTGGGCCAGGCAGCGAGCGGCCAGGAAGCGGGCGTGGCGGATGGCCTTATCTCTACCAGCCAGAGCCTCTCCGCCGGGCAGGGCGCACTCTCCAGCCAGAGTACAGAGATGGCGGGCGTGGCAGGCTACGTGGCCTCCGCAGCCTTCTCCCAGCAGAATGAAATGGTGGCTACAGGAAGCTTTTTGGGCGAAGGTCTCTTGAGCGCGGATCTGGGCGCGGTCGCCGCCGAGACGGCCACCACCAGCGGGCAGGCATCCATGGACGGGGTGACATATCTCCGAGACGCGACAATGCAGGAGATCTCTTCGGAGAGCCTGGGCATGCGCATGATGGGTCTACGCGAAACAGGAAATGGCATAGGCACTTTCGAAATGAATGTCTTCAATAGGGAGGCCGCAGATAACTATGCTTATGATCAGGCAGCCGACACAGCCGGCGGCTCCACATCCTCCTACGTCTTGACGGGATACAGATGGAATCAGAATAATCCCCAGATCCAGCTCTACCTGAATCCAACCGGTATGCCTTCCGGCTTGACTGATGCCTCGGCTCGGGACGCCATAGCCGCAGCAGCCAACACCTGGGACAATGCCGTGGCCCAGAACCTCTTCATCGATACCAACACCGTAATTGTGGACTACAACAAAGCGGTGAACAACCCATCTGCCACTACGATGGATGGCTACAACGTCAATGGCTGGTGGGACTTCAGCGGCACTAATACTTTGGGGCTCAGCAGCTGGTGGTACAATCCCGATTCGGTGGTGGGGGGATACAAATCCATACTCGAATCGGATATCTGGTATGCCAAGGATAAGAGCTGGAGCACCAGCGGGACTGGGAGTGCAATAGATTTTCAGACCGTAGCCACTCATGAGCTGGGGCACTCCATAGGTTTGGGCGACCTGTATACTCTGCCGAACGGAGACCCGCGCAAGAATGACTTTGCACAGGTCATGAACAGCTATGATGCGCCGCAGAGGACGCTGGGGAACGGGGATAGAACTGGAGCAACTTTGCTTTATGGTAGGAATGATGGTGCAGTTCCCGTTTTTCGTATGTATAGTTCAATTGTTACAGACCATTTCTATACAATGAGCTATGATGAATATACGAAAGGTGCTGTTAAAGTTGGATACCAGAAGGAAGGGCTGATGGGTTACATATATCCCAGCAATCAGCCAGGCATGGTCCCATTATATCGAATGTATAGCCCCATAGCAAAGGACCATTTCTATACGACGAGCTATGATGAATATACTAACGGAGCTGTTAACGTTGGATACCAAAAGGAAGGCCTGATGGGTTACATTTATCCCGACGTTGGCTCAAGTTTGGTGCCTTTATATCGCATGTATAGTCCTATTGCAACAGATCATTTTTATACAACAAACTATGATGAATATACCAATGGGGCCGTAAGAGTCGGTTATCAGAAAGAGGGTTCGATGGGAGCCATATTGAACATTTAAGAATGTAATGTTTATGGAGTGCGTCTATTCAATCGTTCCGCTTTTATAGTGGTATTTTTAAATTTTTATGGTTATCTTATTATGGAAATCCTAATATGGGAGTTATGCTAACTTCTGAATCGATTTAGATGAGGATCTCTGTGATTGGTGCCGGATATGTAGGTCTGGTAACGTCCGCATGCTTAGCGGATTTGGGGCATTTGGTGACGTTAATTGAGATTGATAATGATAAAGTTCGAAGTATTAACTCGAAAGTGCCCACAATATATGAAAACGGTTTAGAGGAACTACTTGAAAAGCATGTTGGAATGAATCTCACAGCTACTTCAGATTATTCTCTGATTTCTGACTCGGACGTCAGCTTAATCTGTGTAGGAACGCCTCCCAGCAAGAATGGTGGAGCCGATCTTTCTTGGGTTGTCTTGGCAAGCCAGACCATTGGCCGGTCATTGAAAAGCCATAATGGTTACCATGTTGTGGCGATTAAGAGCACGGTTCCACCAGGCACAACGGAACGATTTGTCCTTCCAAACGTCTTAAAATACTCTGATAAAAGTCACCATCAGATCGGGTTTGTTATGAATCCCGAATTCTTGAGGGAAGGTCTTGCCGTGAAAGATTTCATGAATCCTGATAGAATCGTTATCGGTAGTTTGGATAAAAAAGCAGGAGATATATTTGAAACGATATACAAGGACCTCAGGTCTCCTTTGATACGAACGAGCCTCAAAGCGGCAGAGATGATAAAATACACGTCTAACGCATTTCTTGCGACAAAAATATCCTTTTCCAATGAAATAGGAAATATCTGCAAGCGTTTGAACATAGATGTCTATGAGGTAATGAAGGGCGTGGGGTTGGATCATAGGATTAACCCTCATTTTCTAAATGCAGGTGCAGGTTTCGGAGGGAGCTGTTTCCCAAAGGATGTATCCGCTCTGATACATTTAGCAGAGGACATGGGGGAGGACCCGATATTGCTCAAGTCCGTTATTGGGATCAATGATCTTCAGCCTTTGCGCATAGTAATACTCCTGGAGAAAAAGCTGGGGGATCTTGAAGGAAAGCGCATAGCAGTGTTGGGCTTGGCTTTCAAGAACGACACCGATGATGCCAGGGAGTCGAGGGCAATTCCCATAATAAACGAACTAAAAAGAAGAGGTGCAAGAGTTGCTGGATATGATCCAAAGGCCAACTCTTCGATGAAATCGATTATTCCTGATATCGAATATTGCGAAAGCGCAAGCGATGCCTTAAAAATGGCGGATGGGTGCCTTATAGCCACGGAATGGCCGGTCTTCGGAGAGCTAAAGGATGAATTCAACCTTATGAGATCAAAGGTGATTATCGAGGGGCGAAGGGTTCTTAACTGCAGGGACGCAGAAGGGTTATGCTGGTGACCGACCCAAATAATAAAGCTTATATATCGGGCTTCCACTATGTAATAATTATTAGGGTGATGTCTTGGAAAGGTTAGATGTGAAGAGGGCGGTGATTCCCGCAGCAGGCTTGGGTACTAGATTTCTTCCGCTCACAAAGGCACAGCCAAAGGAAATGTTACCTGTAGTTGATAAGCCTGTAATTCAGTATGTCGTTGAAGAAGCTATACTATCCGGTATTGAAGATATTTTAATAATTACTGGGAGAAACAAGGGCGCAATCGAAGATCATTTTGATGCATGCTTCGAATTGGAATGGAAGTTGAAACAGAAGGGCGATGTCAGACTCTGTGAGCAGGCAGAGAAGCTCTCCAATATGGCCGACATCCATTATATACGTCAGAAGGAGCAGAAAGGTCTAGGTGATGCTATTCTTCATGCAGAGAGGCATTGCCATGGCGAGCCATTTGCTGTGCTTCTGGGTGACACTATCACCATACCGTATTTCGACGAAAAAACCTGCACCTGCCAGATGATCGAGGCCTTTGATAAATATCAGAAGTCTATCATAGCAGTTGAGCCCGTCTCGGACGAAAAAATCAAGGACTATGGCATAATTGACCCTGTCCCTCTCGATGAAGGCGCATACGCGATAATGAATATCATAGAAAAGCCAAACCCTGAAGAAGCCCCCTCCAATTTAGGCGCTATCGGGAGGTATGTACTTACTCCGGAAATCTTTGACATTCTTAAGAGGACAGATCTTGGCCATGGGGGTGAGCTGCAGCTAACTGATGCGCTTCGCTGCTTAGAGGAGCCAATCGGCCTGGAAACGAAGTGCCGGCGGTATGATATCGGAGATAAGCTCGGTTGGATGAAGTCCAACATAGAATTGACTTTAGAGCGAAAAGAATTCTCAGGCGAGATGAAGGCGTTTTTAAAAGATTTGATCGCAAACGAAATCTTTCTTCAAAAGAGTGAATTGCCATGGTGTGGAGTTATTCAAGCGAAGTAGACTTAGTTCAAAGGAACTTGGGAGATATCACCTTCGAAGATCAGAGTGTTTTGGTAACTGGGGGAGCTGGCTTTTTAGGCTCCTGGATATGTGATGTGCTGTCCCATCAAGGCACTAGCATAATTTGCATGGATAATTTATCCAGCGGCCAAAGATCGAACATTGTTCACCTTCTGGATTCCAGCCATTTTCAATTCATGGAGCATGACGTCTCCGAGCCCGTATCTTTTCCAGAGAAAATCGACCTTGTGATCCACATGGCCAGCAGAGCCTCGCCCTTTGAGTTCGATCATTATCCTATTGAGATCCTAAAGGCCAACACGCTTGGACTGATGAATTCGCTGGAAGTGGCAAGGAAGAATGATGCCAGACTTCTTTATACCTCTACTAGCGAGATCTATGGGAATCCAGAGGTCGTACCTACACCGGAAAGCTACTATGGCAATGTAAACTCCATTGGACCGCGAGGGTGTTATGACGAGGCCAAGAGATGTGGCGAGGCCTATGTCAAGGCCTATGAGACCCAGTACGGTCTTGACACCAGGATTGCCAGGATTTTCAATACGTATGGACCGCGCATGAGGTCTGATGGCATATATGGCCGGGCTATACCCAGATTCCTGGATCAGGCTCTGAGTGGCAAGCCCATAACTGTCTTTGGGGATGGAAGTCAGACCCGAAGCTTCACTTACCTGTCGGATCAGATCGAGGGGCTTCTTAGATTGGCTGCATTGCCAGAGGCAAAAGGGAACGTCGTCAACATAGGAAATGATAGAGAGACGAGCGTCCTAGATCTGGCGAAGATTATCATTGGACTGACAAAGTCCTCCTCTGAAATAGCATATAGCCCTCTGCCTAAAGATGATCCGCTTCGCAGAAGGCCGATTATCAAGAAGGCCGCAGATTTGCTGGCATGGTGGCCCAAGGTGGACTTAGAGGAGGGGCTGAAGAGGACCATTGGCTGGTCTAGATCGGCATAAACCAAGAAGCGAAATGCGAAAGAATGAAAATTACGTGGTAATCCGCGGGTTGTATGCACACCTCAGATCTAAGGCTCCTCAAAAGGAAGGAGGGCAGAGCGCCCTCTATCAAAGGTCTTTTAAGATATTTGTGTTGCTTTTACGTCGCCTGTAAGTACACAACGGCGCTGTTACTGGCAGGAGGAGCTGCAATTTGCCAGGATCCTGTATTGGTAGTGTAACCTGTAGCGGAAACTGAGTATTGCCAAGTCCCTGGAATACCGCTGATGGTTGCCAGACCATTACTATTTGTTGTTGCCTGTTTGCTATTGCTAGCACCATCTGTTACAGCTATCAAGGCATTATGAATCAAGATTGTTCCTGCTACACCTCCTTTTTTAACAGTAATTGGGACCGTAGCTTCGGACAGAGGGGGTTGAGAACTGCTGTATCCGTATCCTAAGATCCCTTCCTGCTGATAACCGACGTTCACAGCACTTGTGCTGTATTCATTATAGTTTGTAGTATAGAAGTGATCCTTTACTATCGGGCTATACATGCGGTATATTGGGATGGTGCCGGTTTGAGAATTGCTATATCCATATCCCAAGATTCCTTCCTGCTGATAACCGACGTTCACAGCACTCGTGCTGTATTCATTATAGTTTGTAGTATAGAAGTGATCCTTTACTATTGGGCTGTACATGCGGTATATCGGGATAGTACCACTGAACGTTACGTCAATAGTTGTGAACCATATTTGGTATCCATCTCCGAAGCTCATGTCATAGTTCATATCCATCTTGACTTTGAAGGTGCCATTCGGGTGTTGGGAATTAGTGCCCCAGCTGTTCAACATGATCCAGGAATTAGTGGAATCGTCCCATCCCACACACATGACTAAGTGTCCTGCGCCTCCCGAATTAGTAGGCTTATTGTTCCATTGATCGAAGTTGTAATTGTCGGACCTAGTATTCCAGAAAGTATTAAAGTCAGTCCAGGCCGTTCCAGTGGGCAACCCGAAACGGAAGATCACTCCTTTGCCCTGGCTTAGTACGTTCTTGATGCTGTTGATAACCGTGGATGTTCCAGATCCGTGGGAAAGAGTCTGGTATTGGATTGAGCTTATTGGATAGTACGGATTGTTTGAGATTGAACTAGCCGAAACAGAGGCGGTATTCCCACAATACAGATTGCCGTCTCGATAATCGGCTTGTGAGTTAGACCATGGAATGAATTTGCCTGCTGAACTGTAAAAGTTAACATATTCGGTTGGACTACCAGCACAGCAGGGCAAACCTCCATTGTAGTTGGAGTCGAAGTACTGGATTGAGAGGCGATCAAATCTTCCATTCTGAATATCGTGTGCAATCTCGATCACACCTGTGCAAGCCCAGACCCAGCAATTTCCACAGTTGCTGCCTTGGTTCCTATCAGTGTACTGTGGAACATGGCTCAAGAGACTAAAGGATGATGGATAAGATACTGCCTGCGCGCCAACTGCAGGGCGTAATGGGGCTTTACTAGCCCTAAGGTCTTCTTGGTTCATCTTGGCTATCTGATCCAACGAAATGCCAATATGCGAGATAGGGACATATGTCAGAGGTCCAAAATAGTTGCCGAAGTCATAATTGAATGCATCTTTATCAACGAGGTTAATGGTATAATTTCCTATGCCCGGGCAGGTCTCATTCCAACCCGGCAAGTTTTTCTCGGTTACAGTGTATTTCCCCTGCTCAAGGTTTTGGAAAGAATACTTGCCCGTATCATCGGTGACGGTTTGGAAAACCTCTTTGCCATCATACTTCAGGATTATTGTCCAGCTCGGAAGGCCAAGTTCGTCTTTTGTTCTCAAGCCATCACCATTTAGATCGCTGAATACTGTTCCATTTATAGATAAGTTTGCCCTAAGGTGTAGATCTTTATCGGATTGCACAATTGGCTGCGGAGAATTTTCGGGTGATACGTTGGATGGATTAAGCGCTGCCAAGGAAAGCGTTGTAGATAAAATAGCTATGAAGCCAAGAAGGATTATTACTTCAACAAAATATTTTATCATTATTGTCATTTTTCTCATATAAGACCTCGTTTGACTGTATAATTATTTCTAATATTTAAAGCTTTTTCATAGGATTTATGGATTGCAAGTTTAATGTCACTATCTGTAACAAGGCATTGTTTTCTTTTGACCAGCAACTGCGGGTTGGATATATTTTTCGTAATTAATTTTATAAGTAACGGAGACAAATGCTTCCATCAACTTATTAAATTTATAAAATATGTATGTGCGTATCAAAAAGCTCTTTTGCCAACTCATTTATTCCGTACTCTGTCAGAAATAGACTAAACCGCTCGCACACACCTATGGTTAATGAGCAGATTCAAAGATCAGGTCGTGTATGTCATTTACTGAATTGGCACTCTGAAAGTCAACAATTCCCTCAAGCTCCATACATATCAGTTAGACCTTCAGCCATTGCGGGAGTCGCTGCGTCCATCTCTTTCGCCCACTTGATCTCGATTCTCAGAGATTGGTGTGGTTTGACGAGGTTGTACCAAGCCGAAAAAAAGTCAACGGCAGGAGAATGTATCCGAAGGTCTTTGCTATAGTTCATGCCTCTGCGCACAAACCTGACCAAGGAGTTGCTGATGGTGAGATTAAGCCGTTGGCCATTAAAACGCCAAAATAGAAGGATCATAGGCCTTAACCGCTCACCATTGTATTCGTTTTTCCTCACCTCATATATGATATGAGGAAAAATATGAATCATTCACACGAAACGAATTCTGAGCAGGTCCGAAATACTTTCGGGACTACACAAGTGTCGTGCGCAACCAATAAATATAAGTGCAGAGTAGTGCCAACGAAGAAACCCTGGCCTAAGTGTTTGATACTTAACCGCGTAAGAATGAGGAGAAAGTTATAAATGAAGATCCTGGTAACGGGTGGCGCTGGATTTATCGGTTCGCATATTGTTGATGAGCTAATTAAGCAAGGGCATTATGTCAGAATATTTGATAACCTCGAGCCCCAAGTTCATACTCAAGCTCCAGCTTACTTAAATAAGGATGCCGAATTCACCAAAGGTGACGTTCGTGACATTCCTGCTTTGGAGGCCGCTATTAAAGATATGGATGTCATTTTCCATGAAGCTGCCATGGTGGGCGTCGGCCAGAGCATGTATCAAGTCAAGCGGTATGTGGACGTAAATACGGCAGGCACTGCCAATCTGCTGGATCTACTCGTGAACAAGGATCATGACGTCAAAAAAATGATAGTTGCCTCTTCCATGTCGATTTATGGAGAAGGCGCATATGCATGTCAGGACTGCGGCATTGTTTATCCGATGCTTCGAACGGATGAGCAGTTGAAGAGTCACGACTGGGAGATGAAGTGTCCCAACTGCGATAAATACGTGAAGCCCGTTCCTACCAAGGAGACTAAGCCTCTTCAGCCTACATCGATTTATGCCGTAACCAAGAAGGATCAAGAAGAGATGAGCTTAGCCATTGGCAGATCTTACGGCCTGCCCACGGTTGCCCTCAGGTATTTCAACGTTTACGGGCCGAGGCAGGCTTTGTCTAATCCCTATACAGGAGTTTGTGCCATATTCTCCTCCAGGATAAAAAATGATAATCCACCAATTATCTTTGAGGACGGGTTGCAGAGCAGGGATTTCGTCTCGGTTCATGATATTGTGCAGGCGAATATGCTCGCTCTAAATAACTCGAATGCGAATTATGATGTGTTCAACGTTGGCTCGGGAAAGCAGGCCGCTATCTCCGGTATCGCCACAATACTAGCTGGCCTCTATGGAAAGAAGCTGGTGCCCGATATTGTAAATAAATACCGCTCCGGCGATATAAGGCACTGTTTTGCAGATATCTCCAAAATAAAGAAACTGGGATTCGAGCCCTCTATATCCATAGACACGGGAATGAAGGAATTAGTGGATTGGGGAAAGACACAAGAAGCGGAGGATCGTGGAGATAAAGCCTACAGCGAGCTGAAAGAACGGGGACTGGTAGAGAATTAGGATCGTTCGATGAAACGAGTTTTGCTTTTTACATCTGGGACTCCGCCCATAGATAGCAGAATGCCTACAACCGGTGATGGCCTTCGAGCTTGGCAGATCTATCAAGGTCTCCAATCGAAAGGATTTGACGTAGGACTTTCGCTTTACAAAGGTGTATATGATAAGTTCCATGAATACCTTACCGATGATTTCCAGAGGCTTTCCTTTGATCTTAGGCCCAAGAGTCAAGAACGAGTTATCGAAATATTTCAGCCGGATGTAATAATTGTAACTCATTGGCCTGCTAAGTTATTCGGGCAAACTGAGATTCCTGTGGCGTTAGACTTCCATGGGCCTCATATGCTAGAGAGATATTTCCAGGGGTCCGGGACGATAAATAGCAATTTGCACGAAAAATTATTGAGGATCAGAGATGCCGATTTCTTCACCTGCGCCGGCGAATATCAAAAATATTACTTTTTCTCTATGTTATTACGAGCAGGTATAACTAATATGGTAAATGAACGGATGATTTTCAGCATTCCCATTTCGTTAGATCCATCTCTTCCCAATATCGATTATCAAAAGAAGGCTGATCTTCCCATTAGATTAATCTATAGTGGGATGTTCTTGCCCTGGCAAAACCCCTTTGGATCTTTAAAGACCTCCATGGACAGGTTCAACAAAGAGAATAAAGGAGTGCTGGAGATCTTTGGGGGAAAGCATCCTGTTCATCCAATGGACACAAGTATATTCGATAGTTTTCTAGAAGAATCTAAAAATAATCTCTCCCTTCGCGTTAGAGGTTTGATTCCTAGAAAAGATCTCATCGAGGAGTATAAAACCGCCCATGTGGCTCTTGATTTGATGAGCTGGAATTTGGAGCGAGAATTGGCGTTTACAACAAGAACTATTGAGTATCTCTGGGCAGGGTTGCCGGTAATCTATAATAATTTTTCTGAGATTTCAGAATATATTAAAAAATATAATGCAGGCTGGTGCATAGATCCCGAAAACTCTGATGAGTTAGGCGCAATACTTGATGAGATTTTGGATGATCCTCATCAGCTTATTGAACTTAGCATGAATGCACAAAAGCTGGTCAGGGAATGCTTCACCTGGGATAAGACCATCGGCCCACTCGAAGAATTCTGCAATAATCCCAAGAGGCGGGATAGAAGCATGGATGTGTCCTTTGAGCATAAGACTTCGACTCCAGAGGGAACGATCATCGGAAGGACAATCCAATGCTATCAGGATAACGGCCTTAGGTATACCTCAGCAAAGATGATGCAGTACCTAAAGGAAGCATTTCAGTGATGACATGAAAAAAGTTCTAGTATTCTTTGTGGATTTGCCTCCCTTTAAGGGAATCGGCACCAGTGGCGGTGGATTGCGAGCTTGGTCTATTTATGAAGGCTTGAAATCCTCCGGATTTGATGTAATACCGTCTATCCCTAGCTTTCAATATTTATCAAAGAAATACTGGAATCAGATCGATGATGAATTGAAGTCACTCTCTTGGAAATGGGGAGATCAAGAAAGAATCATAAAAGAAACCGATCCTGATGTAGTTATTTTCACTTCCAATTGGGGCACACTTAATTTAAAAGAAAAATTGGATATACCGACGGTAATAGATCTTCACGGCCCGACGCTCCTGGAAGGCTTCTTTTTCAATGGCTATTTATCCAATAATAATATTAGGTCCAAGATCAGGAATCTCTCTCTTGGAGATTTTTATATCTTCGTTAATCGTCGCCAGCGGGAGTACTTCAGCGGATGGCTTCTCATGTCGGGAATCCTCCCGGATCGGAAGCATCTTGGGACCATTCCCGTTTCATTATCGCCAAATATGCCAGAGATCGACGTGCAGGCCAGGTCGCAGAAGAAACTGACCTTCGTTTATGGGGGTGGTTTCTACCCCTGGCAGGACCCGACGGTTGGCGTGGGAACAATGGCAAAAATACTGGAGAGGACACAAAAAGGCGAATTATGGATGTTTACTGAGTCCCATAAAGTATCCCAATCGGAGACAAATAAATTCAATTCCTTTGTTAGCGGACTAGAACAGAATCCTGCGGTTAAATTCAAGGGAATAATTCCGAGAGATGATTTATTGAAGGAGTACGGAAGGGCCAACGTGGCAATGGACTTGATGAGCTGGAATCTGGAGAGAGAGCTGGCCTTTACCACCAGGACGGTGGAATATCTATGGACTGGGTTGCCTGTAATTTATAATAATTATTCGGAACTATCGGATTGGATCGAGCGATACAAAGCTGGCTGGTGTGTGGACCCTGAGAATCCGGCTGAGATAAGGGATGTCTTAGAGCAAATTCTCGATGAACCGGAGCAACTTGAAGAATATAGCATAAATGCACAGAGACTGGTCCGAGAGAATTTTACCTGGGATAAGACGATAAGCCCTCTTGCGGAATTCTGCAAAAATCCGCAGAAGAGAGATAGTACTCGGATTTGAATCTTGAAATAGATGAATCCTTTCCGACGGCCTGGCAAGAAATGATAACATCCGCAGAGCATCCAGCTCTACAAAAGACAACGGCATGAGCTACACACCAAGAAGACAGAGAGCACTTGCAGAAAAATAAAAGATAGAGCGAAAAAATAATCAATCCCTATTGACCCCAATTCTTTGGCCAAAATGCCCGCTCGATAATGCAGGTCAAGAGCAGTTAAAGTCAAAGTCGGCAATCCATAATCACAGTTGTCCTCAGAGGCAGCAGATCAAATCTGCAAGTCAAGCAAACAACTTGATCTATTTGAGCACTCCGAGTGGTGGGGGCATTTCGATCGCCAAGGTGATTTTCTGGGGCCAAACCCAGACAAGAGTGCCACAGAAACTAGGCTAATGCAGTATTGAGGATGCACGAGTCGCCCAAACGACTAACATAACAACAAAAAAGAGGGACCCGCCAGTTCCATACATCTGGCATGAAGAAGGCGGAGATCGCGCGAAAAATGCAGATCCACCGATCCACGGTCCCGGTATGTGATGGGGAAGATCACCGAGCAGAAAGGAGAGATATGTTAGACCAAGAAAAATATAACCGAGAATCATTGGCCTCGAAATTTATTCATGGAAACGGCATCGAGATTGGCCCGCTCCATCAACCTCTAGCAGTCCCCGCAAGTGCTAAAGTCTCTTACTTAGATAGGTTGCCAGTGGCCGAACTCCGCAAACTCTATCCAGAGTTGGCAGATTGCGTCTTCATCGAGCCCGATATCATAGATGACGGCGAAAGGCTCTCCAAGATACCAGATGGCCTCCAGGACTTCCTCATTGCCAACCACTTCCTTGGAGCACTGCGAGGACCCCATAGGCACGATAGAAGCCTTCCTGAGAGTCCTGAAGCCTGGCGGCATTCTCTATATGGCCCTGCCAGACAAGAACCAGATTTTCGACAAAGATCGGCCCGTGACACCTCTATCTCACCTAATCCAAGATCATGCCGAAGGCCCTGCCTGGTCAAAGGTAGAGCACTTCCAGGAATATGCCCGCCTGGCGGATCACGCGGGCGAAGATCATGCTAAGTACCTCATGGACATAGGCTACAGTATCCATTATCATGTTTGGGATGAGGCGGCCATGTTGGAATTAGTGACATATCTGACTGAAAAATATCCTCTATCCCTGAAAAATTTTGAACCGAATGGAATAGAGGTAATAATAATTCTAAAAAAGGAGATAACATCAGGGATTCGGTCCATGTTCCGGCGACTTAGCAGTCTTCTACGTGCCCGAAATCTAGTGCTGCCAGTAAAAGTATAGCCAGAGATAGCTACCTGATACGACATATTATCATGATTGAACCCATGTTAGCGAGCTTAATAATAGCTTTAAATCTCCCGCTCGATGAGGATCAACAGACAGGATGGAAGCCGTATCCCCTTTTTAGCGGCTCGACCCTCTTCATGGACAGTTTCAGCAGCCACGTTTCAGTGCTCAGTCCGGGAATCATGCCGCACCAGCCTCATGCGCATGTGGAGGAAGAGCTGCTAATAATGCTGTCCGGGGAAGCGGACCTGGTAATTCCCGATGCAGAGTCAAGTGGAAATGAAACCAGAACCAGGATTTGCCCGGGGGATTTTGTATACTACCCGGCCTTCAAGCGCCATACTATTCATAACACTGGCTCAGTGCCTGCAACTTATCTCATGTTCAAGTGGCACAGGAATGGCGCTTCAGCGGTGGATAGACTGCTCGAAACAACAATTCTCCGTAACGATAACTGGTCAAAGAACGTCGATCCAAAGCTCGCTCAGGGAGTCGTTTATAAGGAGATTCTTGATGGGCCGACGGCGTATTTAAGCAAGCTGCAAAGTCATGTCACCACTCTGCAACAGGGTGCTGGATATCAACCTCATAGCGATGCATATGACGTGGCTATATTGCTGCTAACGGGAACTGTGGAGACGCTAGGCCAGATCGTGCAGGCTCATAGCGTGATCTTCTATGCAGCAGGCGAGCCTCATGGAATGATCAATAGGGGTCACTGCAATGCGTTCTATCTTGTGTTTGAGTTCCATGGAAGAGGGCCGAGAGCCCAGAACCGGAAAATAACTGAAATGGAAACAGCGATATCCGAACTTAATAAACAGAATGCAGTGCTGAAAACTAGACTGCAAAATATAGAGCGCAGCATCTCGTGGCAAATGACGATGAAGTTCCACAATGGCATAGTGGAACGCTGCTTTCCTCGGGGGAGCAGGCGCAGAAATGGATATGATCTTGCGATCGATGGTGGACGAATTTTGATCAATGAGGGTCCCGATGCATTTTGGCGGAAGTTTAGAAAGCACTATAAAATATAAGAGCGAAATGCCAATTTCAATGGCACACCTATGACTCTTGGGTTCTATATTGCATTTTCTGGTGGTTTAATTGGGCGCTTTAAAGAACCAGGGATCACGCAATTGAATCCTGATCTAGATCCGATTTTTTCCGCTCGAACAATGAGCGTCCCCAACTAATCCCTCTATCATAAAACTTCCGTCGCGTTGTTTCGCAGGGTAGAGTGCGCTCGACCACGCCTTCATGATATCTCATCAATAGCTGCCATACCATGCTCTTCTTCATCTCTGCAATCTCATTCTCAAGCTCGTCGATTTTTTTGCCGCACTCCTGCGATTGGCGCTTCATTTTTCGCGCCTCATCTATGTTCAGTCCCTCCAGGCTGAAATCCAGAGACTCTATGAACCACCCGGTTGCCGATAGCCTGAAATTTGTTCCGCAGTCCCTACATTTGGCCAGGGAGATCCGTTCGCAAGTAATCTTTCTTCTCAGTTCTCTGTACCTTGGACCATTCCAAACATCGCTTATCTTCTCTGTGTGAATGTTTCCCACATCCATCTTTCCATCATAATCGTAGCAGCAGGGCACGATATCACCATTGGAATGGACATTGCACATACCCCCGATGAAATTGCAGCTTGCTTCGACCCTTATCCTTTGATAGGAACTCTCCTGATATTCATAGCGCCTATACTTTGGGTTTTCCGGCACGATCCCCTCATCTGTCAAATGCGAATCGCAGCTCGGATTTACTGTCTTGACGGAAAATCTATCAACGCCCATCAATTTAGCCCTGGCCCGAAGAGCATCGAGCTCGTGCTCGTTTTGTTTCATTATCACCATGCGCATGTTTATGTGCGTCGTTGAGCCTAATTTTTCTTTCAGCTCAATTGTCCTTTCGAGACCCCCAAGCGCTTTGTTCAGGCTGCCCTTCTTTCTATACGATTCATAGTTATCCTCATAAAGAGAATCGATCGCTACGATGAGAGTCGTCAGGCCGGATGTCAACAGGTCTATGAGATAAGATTCATTGGAAAAAAATTGGCCATTGGTGCTTACTACCGTCTTGATGCCTCGTGAGCTGGCATATCTTATCATAGCCGGAAGAGCCGGATTCATAAACGGCTCTCCCCAATCCCACATGATAAGAAAGAGCAGAAAATCTCCTAAATCGTCGACTACAGATTTGAATTCTTCAAGGGTCATGTGCCTTCGATCTCTGCCCAGCTCATTCCTACCTGTGGGACAGAGGGGACAAGACAAATTACAGAAATTGGTGGTCTCGATCTGAAGTATGTATGGATAGCCGTTAGCTGTAAAATTGGCAGTGTCCAGTTCACCCTGGCTCATCCTAATCCAGTTATAATACTTTTTATCTGGCACATCATCCCACCGATACTCAATTGTGTCATGCCAAAGGGTTACAGGACGGTTGAATGCCTTATTCTTTATCTTGATTTCTTTATAAGCTAGTTCATAGCTCTCCCTAGCTGTTATTGTGTTATTTGCTCGTTCAATAAAGTAGTCGACAAGGACTCGAGGCACAAAGATAGGCTCAAATTTAGCGGTTATTCTGATAATGTAATCCCAATCGGTGAGGCGCTTCAAGTTTGTGTCAAATAGGCCTACTTTGTCGATGCAATTCCGGGAATGAATAAATGTATTAAGATCAATGTAGTTCCCTGATAAGAGTCTCCTGAAATTGAACTCCTCTCCTCTTTCTCCTTCAAACTGCATTTTACCGGCAGCGTCGTTAAATCTATACGTATTGCATATGCAATATGCTGCTTTTCTTGGCGGATCTTCCTTGGTCAGAAATTCCCTCATGATGCTAAGATATTCAGGATGCCAGACATTATCCGAGTCCAGGTACGCTATATATTCTCCCTTGGCATGTTCTAGAGCATAATTTCTGGCTGCGCTTGCGCCTCTATGCGGAATTCTAAAATAAGACAACCTTTCAGAGAAGTATGGCTCAATCGCCTGTTTCAATCCATCTTCAGAACCATCGTCTACTATTATTATCTCGTAATTGTCATAAGTCTGTGAGAGCACGCTCTCTATGGCTTCTCTAACGATATCCACTCTGTTCCAAACCGGAATCACTATGCTAAACATAATCTCTTCTGCCATCAAACCTCGGAGATGATATATATTATATAATCAATTTTACAGCTTTCTTTACTTGGTGTTATATGAGTACGATACTAACTTTAGATCCCTGAAGTTATGTCAGCGTACTCTATTGGACATGTACTTGAAATTGTCGATTTGTATCTGCGTATTTGTGATTTTATTACATCGGGAGCGCTGAGGATCACGAATACCCCGACCTTTAGGTTGGGGATGAAGTGAACCCTCGCACGTTATTTGTGCTCACTTAAACCGATAAGCTGGAATTCGAAAGCGGAGTTTCAATTGCACAGATCAGGGAGACCAGGCAAAGAAGACTCGATGATTTCTGATCCCCTGTTAACCGGGCGTGCGTGCGGCCCGAAGCATACCCCATCCCTTTCCCATGAAAAACCTTAAACCTTCGCCGATTAAAGGCTAGGGGGTGCTATCCTATCCACCCCCTTCCGAATATCTATTCTTCAAGTGATAAAAGGCATCTACGATTGCAGCTACTCCATCCTTTAATCGCTCTTCTTTGGATAGGTAGAGGAGATCCTTTTTAACGGGTTTTGATGTAGCCGTATTGCAGTTGTTCTCTTGATATAGCTCTTGATTGATCAATAGATGATAAATTATGGTGATTAATTTTCTGGCCAAAGCAGTGATTGCTACATTGTAGTTCTTTCTGGCCCTCAATCTATGGAAGAACCTTGAAAACTTGTTATTGCTCATCTTGGCAACAACTTGAGCTATCTCCACAAGTACAGTTCTTAGACTCTTAGATCCCTGTTTAGTAATACCGCACGGTTTCTTCTTACCTGCAGATTCGTTGAGTCCCGGAGCCAGACCACACCATTTAGCCAGTTGTTCGGGGGTATGGAAATCGCGATAGTCACCGATCTCTGCCAAGATGATCGAGCCTGATGTGAATCCTATTCCAGGAACCGACATGACTATTGCCAGGTCTTTAGCTCTTTTCTGAAGTCTGCTAAGTATCTCCAGGCTTGTTTTCTCCATCTTCTTTTCCAGGTGATCCAGAAGCTCTAGAGTATCCTTAACAAGCATTCTCGAAACGTCATCAAGACCATTCCCAAGAGCCGCTTTTATAAGGTCTCGCTTTTTCTTCACCTTTCCTGAAGGTATGCTGTCCAGAATCTCATCTATGTCCTTCACTTCGACCAGTCCATCAAGGATATGCCGGCCCGATTTTCCAAAGATATCCGAGATACAGGAACTCAGTTTTATGCCGCAAAGTGCCAGATACTTATGAATTCTATTCCTAAGTTGCGTTCGAGTCTTTGTATACCCTGATCTGGCACGGGTCATAGTTCTGAGGTTTCTATCCTCTTTGGAAAAAATTCTTGACCTCTTAATTTTCCCATCCAAACAATTCTCTGCAATCCATCTAGAGTCGCTAGCATCTGATTTATTCCCTGGGATGCCTTTGATCATCCAGGGATTTGCAACAATTGTATCAATCGACGGACTCAGAGCATCGTAGACTGGAAACCAGTAAACACCAGTGGCTTCGAAGGCTACTTGCTCACAATTATTGGTTATAAGCCAGTCTCTGAATCTCTCAAGCTCAGAATAAGTTGTGCCAAACTTTTCCTGGAATTCTGTCCCATAGGCACTTTGGATCGTGGCAACTATGAGATCTTTATGGACATCGGCTCCACAAACTCTATTTCTTCGTTTGCCCATATATGTCGCTCCTGATATGGGCAGATGATTTATCCCTCAAAAGGGGCAATTTCCCATACGCGTTCGATGACGCAGCCCCGTATTCGCGGGATTATTGGCTAGTTTAGGGAAGTGGATCATAGTCCTAAAAGGGTGACTGCCTTCACTGCCCATATCAGACTAAACATAGCTAGCAAAGCATGAGAGGTTTTTCATCCGCCACGTATGAGCCTTAAGGATCATGGGTGTTTAGGGTGGGGAGGCCGCACGCAGTTTGATTTGAGAGACGATCTACACGAGCAAGAGTAACAACATGGCTCTTGACATGCGACGATTGACATGGATTTAGAATGGAGCGGTTCTGCTATATGCTGAAATTCCTGAGGACAGATTTTGCCAGCATTATCATCATTATCCTCACTACCTTGGATTACAGAAGAGATGGCATTCTTTTACAAATTGAGCTAAATGCATTGATTTTGATGCCATTCTGCGCAAAGGAAGGACGGTTTTCTATTTCTTAAGAGCATCTCTTGCTGATTCAAGTCCCTGATCGTACCATACGCGCCGCCTGGTGCCATGCGGCAGGGCGCGCTCAATAAAATTATTATGAACGAGCATCACCCCCCTCCAGACAATGCTTCTCTTCATTACTGCAATCTCATGTTCCAGTGATTGTGTACGAGAATTCATTTGTTGGAGTTGACCTGATAGAGAAGCAATCTTTGCCTCTCGGTCCAGGACAGATTGCTCTGAATTCAAAGCTCGACTTGCCGCATCTAGAAGTTGATCTTCTTTATTTGCATGTGCTTGATGCAATTGCGCAATCTCTTCTTCGTGCATCTTTCGCATATCCTCAACAGCTACTCCGAATAATGCGTGTAAGTCCGTCTCAGGCAGCGTTTCAATTGGAGAAAAATCAGAAGGAACCGCCTTAAAAACGAACTGAAAGACTTCAGAGTCAGGCAGCGCCTTTATGAGCTTCCGAAGCTCTTGTGGCACCTTTTTCTGATCCATCCTCTGCTCAGTTCCCCCGATCGGCACGTGGACAGTGTGATGCTCCTCGATAGCATACCCGTTATCAGCAAAGATTCTGATTATACTTCTTCTGCCGAAGAATCTCAGGTGCGTTTCGTCCAGAAGCCCCATGGATGTGTACCTGAAATCGCTGTTGAATAAGTTGAGGAGCAGATCACCGTGGCATATATTGGGAGTAGAAACCACAAGGTATCCTCCTGGTTTCAAGTACTTCCTGAGCCTGGCCAAGAGTTCCCCTGGCCATTGCAGATGCTCAAGAATGTCTCCCAGAAGGACTATATCAAAGGACGAAGGCTCAAAAAAGGAGTCCAGTTCCAGTTCTTCCACATCGCCGATGATCATGGACTCGCAAAACTGCCGAGCTGTATCTCCTGCCTCCTTATCAATCTCTATACCCGTAACTCTATTGCCGAGCTGCTGGAGTACTCTAGTGACGTAGCCTGTGGAAGTGCCAACCTCTAGAACTCGCTTGTTCTTTCCAATCATCTCTATGGCCAGGGTCTGGCTGTTGTTCTTTTCCTCCAGGTTTATTTGTGGTGGTTCGTATCTCTCGGACTTTGGCCGCTGGGCTAGGGTATTAGGGCCTGCAATTGGAACTGAATAGTAATCCTTCATCGTGTTCTTTTATATCGATATAAATTTCTCAGATATATATCTTTCTTGCCATACATTTTATTCATAATGCACTCATAAAATCGTTTAGTTTCGGTCGAATCACTTGCTCAGGCTTATCGTGAATTGGGTCGTGAAGTCAAACAGAGCACCCCGCTTTTATGGAAAATAGATATTGGAACGTATTTACTCCCTATTGTGAAGCGATTCATGCAGAATCTATTTCTATTTCTCGCGGATTTGATACCGATCCAGCAAAACGTGCGCGGTTTGAAGAAGAGATCAGATATTTTGCAGGCCAGCATCAGAAAATTCTATCTCAGGGCGATCCGTTTTTACAATCCGAATTTATCTCTTGATGATGAGGATATTCGATACAGGAATCTGCCTTATTTGGGGGGACGAAAAGAAAATCGGCTGTTTTTCCAAGAAATCAGAACGCAGTGCATCAAATTCAGTTCAGTTGACGCAGGCTTAATCAAGATATCCGTAACATATATCTTGATGGAGAAAGGAGTCTCCAATTATCGGGCAATGGAATGGATAAAGAAACGCAGTTAGCCATAATAATAATAAATTGGAATAAGGCCCTGGAGACACTCAACTGCTTGTCTACGATCTCCCGGTGGTCCGGACTGAAGGTAGAAGTAATTGTCGTAGATAATGGTTCATCGCATGAGGACCTTTCATTACTCCGGAGCGCAGAATCCCGGTTCCAGCTTACAGTTAATGAGACCAACCGAGGTTATGCCGGCGGAAATAATGCAGGAATCACCAAAGCACTCAATGAAGGTTTTCCTTACATTATGCTGCTGAATTCCGATGCAACAATCAGTGAATGTTGTGTGAAACAACTTCTGGATTGCATGAAGCATTCGCTTGATTTAGGAGTGCTCGGACCACTGCTAGAAGAAGGAGGAAGTAATTATGCAGGCGGACGAAATATAGGAGTTTATTCAAGAACGAGAATTCTATATGAGCCCCATGAGAATGATTCAGAACTTCTTGCAGTGGATTATGTGCCCGGATCGGTGCTGCTTGCCCGAAGAGAGGCGTTTGAAAAGGCTGGCCTGCTAGATGAGGAGTTTTTTTTCAGTGGAGAAATCGCGGACTTTTGCAGGAGAGTACAGTTGGCTGGGCACAAGTGCGCTGTTTATACCGGCTGCCGAGCATCTCATCGACCGGATATGGACACAACTATGCGGGAAACCCTTTATAATTACTATACCTTGCGAAACCGGTTTCTCTTCATCAGGCGACATTTTCGCTACGCAAAATTCTTTTGGAGTCTGCGATGGACCCTGGATGGAATGGTGCAAATAGTGATCGCTCTCCTTAAAGGAAAAAGAAAGCGGGCTCATGCGCTCTGGCTTGGATTACGAGATGGTGTAACCGGTAGGTTTGGAGATCAAAATGCTCAGTTTATCAGTTAAGGTCTCTGTGATTATTCCCAACTGGAATGGCGGTAACTGGCTGGATGGCTGCTTAAACGCTCTTAAATCTCAGGATTACAGGGATTTTGAGGTTTTAGTGGTTGACGATGCATCTAGCGACGGATCTATGAATCATCTGGAAGAAAGATTCCCAGGTGTGCGGGTAGTCCGGCTTACCGAACACCATGGCTTTGCTAAATCGGTGAATGCTGGAATTATGGCGACATCCGGGGATTATGTCGTGTTATTAAATAATGATACACTGCCATCTATCTCATTTATCGGAAATCTGGTTCAGGCCATGGATATGATGCCCCCAGATGTAGGGAGTCTTGCTTCTTGCATGCGGAGCATGGATAATCCGATGCTGCTCGACGATACCGGGGACATATTTACCTGGTATGGCCATGCTCTGAAGAGAGGCCATGGCAGGCCGGTCGCGCAATTCCAGGAAGATAATGAAATTCTATCCGTTTGTGCGGGGGCGGCATTGTACCTGCGGAAATTTCTCAATGACGTGGGAGGATTTGATGAAAAGTTCGTAAGCTATCTGGAAGACCTGGACCTTGGTTTGAGGGGGAGGTTGTTAGGATACAGGTGCATGTTTGTAGCTCGCGCAGATGTGTTGCACAAAGGGCATGGATCGAATCTTCCTACAGGAGATTACATCAGGTTTATGACAAGGAACCGTTTAATGCTCATAGGGAAAAATATTCCGTCATCCCTTCTTGTGAGGCATTTTCACCAACTTCTTATCGGACAGCTAGACCTTTTTTTCCAGTACCGTCACCCATTGGACTCAGTTATCGGATATCTCTCGTTTCTTCTCCAGATCCCCCACGTAATACATGAAAGGAGACGAATATTTGCAGTAAAGGTACTTTCCGACCAGGAAATTGACCGACTGTTGGACCCATCTCCTGAGGGCGTATGCTTACCCAGATGGATATTGGAGAGGATACGGAGGGGAAAACATTGAGGGTACTCTATATCAGCCCTACCACACCACCTAAAGTCCAGGGAACTGACGGTCTCTTCACCGAAATCGGCTATTTACGGGAATTTTTCGGAGGGGACATGATCAGTCTATTTCCCGCCCGGTCTCTTCCTCCTCTGATTCCGGCCAGTCTTTATGGGATTCATTTGACACCGGCTCTGAAACGGTATAACAAAAATGTAGATATATTTCATCTCTTCTTCCCGCATATCGTGAATTTTCGCATCTTGCAATCGATCTCAAAGCCAATAATATATACCGTCATTTCGGGAATAGATATGGAATACATGCCGCGGTCCGAGCCGCCTTGTACCCTGGTCGTGAGTTCATCGCAGGAAGCAGATATCCTACAGTCCCGGGGATTTCCTCATGTGCATGTTATCCGTCCGGGCATCGATCTTTCTCAGATCCAGGTCACACCACCCCCGGAACTTAATTCTGAATTTGTGCTTCTTGCCGGATCTGCACCATGGACCTGGCGCCAATTCGAGACGAAGGGTTTTGACCTTCTCTTAAAAGTACTTGCGCGACTTCCAAAGATAAGGCTCATATGTCTCTGGAGGGGGAAATTATTTCGTGAATGGTCCAATCAGGTAAAATCATTAGGGCTTGCCGATCGGGTGGAGATAATCCAGGAGATGGCGGATATTTCCGGTATCCTCTCCCGTTGCCATGCTGCTGTGGTCCTTTCGGCGACATCTGATCAGGTCAAGTCCTGCCCGAACTCATTAATGGAGGCACTTGCCGCGGGAAGGCCAGTCCTGGTAAGCCGCTGCAATCCCATGTCGTACTATGTGGAGGAAAATAGTTGTGGCAAGGTTATCGAGGATCTTTGTCTGGAAGAGCTTATTTCCGCCATCGGTGAAATCATGGATGAATATTCTGCTTTCGCAACAGCAGCATTACTGGCAGGACGCGGTTTATCTGCGACCCGAATGATAGATGATTATCGGCGTCTTTATCAGAAAGTGATGGAATAGATTGCAGTCAGGCAGTTGGTCCATCAGCGATTACATAGATATATTTGCCGGAACCCCTTTGAACTCAATTTTTATAACATCACTATAGTAAGAAGGATTTTCGGCTTCGATATAAATACCCTCTATTATGTTATTCTTAATGATCTTT
>Ga0351897_1029_pt2 | contig 29403 bp, 20 predicted proteins | sample BONcelHT113001C4_FD_206876 | JGI IMG/M metagenome (GOLD analysis project Ga0351897, IMG submission 206876) | Enriched cells from coal bed in the Powder River Basin, Montana, United States - BONCAT cells T11 rep1 HSBNCT.T11.300.1.C4 ... | reverse complement strand
AGGATCCGTTCGCCTGAGTTCATGCATGATCTCGCAGAAGTAGTCAGTGATAAAACCATAGTCTTTGGCATAGCTTTCCGGTGTCAACTTGGGGATCTCCCAGCCTGGCAAACCGTGAAGTCAAAGAGAGCTACCTTCTCCAGGCATCTGGGGCACTGGAAAACCTGCGAGTAAACCGTGTAACCCGTTTTCGCCTTACCGCCACAGCGGTCGCACCTGGTCTCATACAGCCAGTCGATCTCCGGCTTGACTGTAGCTTTCAGTTTCTCAAAGGCTGCCCGCAGCTCATCCACATCCACAGGCGTGCAATAGTTCTTGGTGATGAAGGTAGCCGCAGGCGAGCGATCGATGGCAATAGCTTTCCTGCCCTCCATGAGCGCTGCCAGGGCTGTTCCGCCCGAGCCGCAGAAGGGATCGAGCACCAGATCGCCAGGCTTGGTGTAGTGACGGATGTACTCCCGGATGGCGTCGTGGGGCTTCTTGGACCAGTAGGTATGCATGTTGTAGATGGCAGTGGCCTTGGTGGTCTCGATGGCATGGTCGAAGGCCGGGACATCGTACTTATCTGTCTCGGGATCGTAAGGCCGCTCTGCCAGGTGCTTCTGCACGAATGCCCGCAGGTTGGGGTTGGGCTTGTCGCCGGAGTAGTAGCCCGCGGGCATCTGGGGAACAAGGCGCCTGCGCGCCACTGCCTTCTTATTCTTACGCTCGTCTTTCCATTCGGTCATAGTTCGGTCCTTCCGCTTCGATCTTGGGGCTCAGTAGCAGGTTCTGGATGAGCTTGCAACTACTTGTCAACCCTGCCGCTTCAATATCCCTTAGTGCGCTTTTTTGGGTGATCTATTACACGCAAACTCCATTGCGTGTCACAAACCTGCGTTTGATGATACACAAACGGATTTGTGGATCATATATTAGACGCAAACTCCGTTGTGTATCATAGATACTCGTTTGGTGATACACAAATAGATTTGTGTTTCATATAATACATGCAAATTCCGCTGCAAATCATAGAACTCTGTTTGATGGTACACAACAGATTCCATGAAGATATGGTGATGGACTGCATCACACTTCGTCCCTTTCAGTGATATCGATCAACTCAGAGAATTCGTAGAGAGCGGATCGACTTCCTCGTCTTTCGCGTGAAACAACAAGAATCCCGCTTTCTTTCATCTCTCGCAGTATCCTTTGAGCAGTCATTTTGTTTATCTCCGATTTCTTTATGAAATACGCGGAGTTGAATATAGGCCGGGAGAAAATGGCATCTATCGCTTGAATAGAGTGCTGGGAATGCGTAATTTCCGGCACCCGCTGCTTCATGCTGTTATACAAAGCCAGGATCGCTTTCGCTTTGCGGCTGTTCTCTTCAGCCTGCTCTACAAGTGCCTTGAGGAAGAACGATATCCAGCCGTTCCAATCTCCTTCACCGGATATTGCCCTCAGCCGCTCGTAGTAAATGTCCCGGTTTCTTTCCAAATATGCGCTGATGTAGAACATGGGACTGGAGAGAATCCCTTTTTGGTAGAGGATAAGCGGCACAAGCATCCGTCCGATACGTCCGTTGCCATCCAGAAAGGGGTGGATCAGCTCAAACTGAGCCTTGAGAATGGCGAGTTGGACCAGAGCATCCTTTTCGTCGCCGTGCAGGTATTCTTCCCAGTTGGAGAGCGCATCCATAATCATGGGCGGGGTAGGGGGAACAAAGGTCGCCCGCTCAAGAGGAGTACCAGGCGGGGCAATGTAATTTTGAATGCGCCGAATCTCCCCAGGGTCCTTATTTCTGCCTCTAACCCCTGCCAAGAGGATACGGTGAAGATCACGAATCCCATTTATACCAAAAGGCCGCTTTTTCATCTCCTCGACTGCTGCACCCATGGCCTTCCTGTAGTTGATTATCTCATGAATATCCCTGGTTTCCGGAGTATCTTTCCCGATTCCGTCTTCCGGAGGTTCTCCAACATCCGCCTCATACTGCAGGACGTCTTCCAAAGATGCTTGAGTGCCCTCGATCCGCGAAGACAGCACTGCCTCGCGGGTGGTGAGCGGAGAGAGAAGCACCTGGGGATTGACAATTCCGAGGAGGATTCCATCATATCTGGCAAGCGCTGCATTGGCTTTGCCGATAAGAGAAACATGCATCTCCCAGTCAATGGTCTGAAGAGGCAATCTATCAGGAATATGCGGCTCCATTATCTCATGCTCGCTCGTTCAGGCTCCATATGTGATCATCTGCAATGAGGTTGGTGGGCAGCAAGTAGCTGTCTTCGCCGGACTCGGAGAACATGATTATCTTGTCGCCGGCACGCCTTCCAGGCAAGAGCAGTATCGCTCTCTTCTGGTCCGTGGACAGAGTGCGCAGAGGATTCAGGTCCACGTCATAGGCGAAGAGAAGTTCCAGGTTAGAAAGCACCACGAGACCGTTCTTCATGAGCTGCTGGCGCAAAAACTTCTCAAAGGCCCGGTAGATATGGGCTCGGGTAGGCTCGGGCTTCCTGGCCTCGCTCTCAACGAGCTTTTTGAACTCGTCGTCCGGGATAGCACTGAGTATCCCTCTGTTTACCGAAGTTGGGACTGGGAAGGGCTGCCCGTCAGAGGTCTTCGCTTCCTGGAGAAGGGATGCAAACCGCTCCAGGGCACTGTAAGAACCGACTATGCCATACAGGTGTCTTCCCACATCAACTGAGAGCTTGGCTATAATGGCTTCAATAATTTCCGTATCCCTTATGCCTGCGTCCCTCCCAAGAGGTCATTAATTCACTTCAAGCATTGAAGTAATAAGTCCTTTAAGCGGTCTTCGGTCGGACAAAATAATTATTGGATTATTCATTCCCTAAGTATTCGATAAGTTCCTCTAGAGTGAACTTGGTAGTGAACTGCCTGAATCTGTCGATCTCTGAGACTTTCGCCAGGATGCCCAGATTCCTCAGTTCATATAGCCCAGCAAGCAGCTTATCTGGGTTCCAGAGCATTGATTTTATAGCTTGATTCTGCTCCACAATTGATATCTCGTACATTCCAGGCTTTGGAAATTCGCTGTGGATCACAAAGGCCAGGGAGGCTGTCAATGGATCGCGGTAGCCAAAACTGATTATCTTTCGGTCTGATCGAGCTAGGCCGCCAGCTACAAGAGAACTTACAATGGCCTGGGCAGACAGATTGGTAACTTTGGCCGAGGGGTAACGTGCTGCCAGATATTCTCTTAACTTCGATCGGTCTAGGCGGCCATAACCAACGGCCGGCATCAACATGTCATTAAAGATGGAGACCATCAAGGGTTCGGCCTTGCAGAACCGGTAAAAGCAAGCATCTCGAAGCTCCTGGCGCCCCGAGTAAATCCTGGCAAAAGATCTCATCGCCTGATCCGCCTTGCCATCAGGAAACAGCCTGTTCACGATGTAGGGAACATATCTATCTCTGGTGTTCTGCCCGCTGAAGGGCAGGTTCTCCTTGAGAAAAGCTCTTATTATGCCGATGTCTTCCGTATCAGGCAGCCTGGGCAGAATCTCAATGGCTTCTTTTAGAACAGAATTGGTGAAAAGATCGCTTTTGCGCCTGGCAATATTTGCTTTGCGCAATTGCGTCTCTTTCTTCGATGGCAATATGGGCTTTTGATCTGACAATGGTTGAAACTTACTTAGGCTCTGTTGCGGCTTCTCAAAAACTAATTTTTGTTGATCCTTAGCAGTCTAATTGGCGCGAAGATATCCTACGAGCTTTAGGAGCGTTGCAGTATATGATTTCACTCCCTTTACCCGGCATAGAGCATCAAAATCAGAGGACAAAACGCCATCCAGTCCTCCAAATTCTAAGATGAGCTTTTTAGCCAACGACTCAGGATTTCCTCTGCTCAGGGCATAGCTCAAAAGCAGCTCAAGGAGTGCTTCATGCGTAAGTGCATTTGGCTCTCCTGAGACAAAATCGTCTCTCAGCTTTTGCCTTAGCCCGATCTCGCTTTTCTCAGCCATCCGTCCCTCATTAAGGCCATTTAATGATAATCCAAATTAAATTTTTAGTCAAGACTGCATCCCATAATTCAATTTCATGTCCTCTTCAGGTATCTCTCATAGCTTTGCCTTTTAGGTGCCCTGAATTTTGTAATGAAGAGTAGTCGTAGCTACACCTTCCGCCCTCTCCGCACTCTCTTCCGCACAATCAGGCATATCGACTGCACAGTGTTCCCAATGAAAAACCGCGGCGGCGTCCTCTTGCCCACCACGCGCGTCTGCCCGGCCCGGATGGCCTGCACCGCCTCTTCTGCGTCTGCCGCCTCGATCTCCGTCACCCCCAGCCCAACCGTGGCGGCAAAGTGCGAGTCGCTTCCCGCCACCATGGGCAGGTCTAGCTTCTTGGCGTTCCTCCGGGCCCTTGCGTTGGCTATGCCGAAGAGGTGCTTGGAGTTGTAGACCTCCACTGCATCACAGTCCGGTATGCGCCCGATGGCGTGGCGGAAGGGATGGTAAGGATGGGGAACGATGGTGATGCCCCCCTGCTCGCGGGCCATATCCGTCGTCTCCTCCGGGCTACGTCCTCGGGGCGGCAGCTCCTGCACTCCCAGGACCAGCAGATGGCCCTCGGCGGTGGTGACCTCTGCTCCAGGAATAAGGATCAGGTCCAGCCTCTCTTCCCGGATGATCTTGAGGGCTTTTATTGAGCCTTGCAGTGTGTCGTGATCGGTTATGGACAGACCGGCCAGCCCGCGCCGAGCGGCAGCTCGCAAGATGGTCCTGACCTCATCGCGGCCGTCGGAACAGTTGGAATGCACATGCAGATCAAATCTCATCTTCGAAAGGGGCTCCATTTCACAAATTAGTTAGTCGCTCTGTGCGTTCTCTGTGAGCTGTGTGTCTCTGTGGTTAGAGCGTCGTTAGCCGCTGGTTATTATCAAATGGCTGTCTATACTACCAACCGCATTGCTCTAAATCTCGGGCACGGCCAGATAGCCGCTCAGGGCCGAGGCCGCCGCTGTGGCAGGACTCGTCAGATAAACCAGTCCTCCTTTGCCCATCCTTCCCGGGAAGTTGCGGTTGGATGTGGAGACGCAGACCTCACCCTCCGCCAGGACGCCCATGTGCGCCCCCAGGCAAGGCCCGCATCCGGGCGGACCGATCATCGCCCCGGCTTCTACAAGCGTCTGGATGATGCCACTCTGCAGTGCCTCAAGCAGAACCTCCCGCGAGGCGGGGATGACCAGGGTTCTGGCTTTGACCTGTTTTCCCTTCAGGATCTGGGCCGCCACAGTTAGATCCTCCAGCCTTCCATTGGTGCAGGTGCCTATGAAGACCTGATCGACCTCCAGGCCATCCAGCTCCGAGACAGGCCGAACATTGTCCACCCGGTAGGGCACAGCCACCTGCGGCTCTAAATCAGTTATATCGTACTCGTATTCATAATCGTATGAACCGGGATCGGAGTGCACCGGAGCGTAAGGCTGGCGCGCCCGGCCCACGAGCCATGCGTCCGTCTTTTTGTCGGGCGGAACTATTGTAGCCTTGGCCCCCATCTCCACGCCCAAATTGCACATCGTCATCCTTCCCGAAATGCTCAGGTCCTCGATGGCCGGTCCGATGTACTCGACGGCTTTGTAGGTTGCCCCGTCCGCGCCAAGCTTGCCAATCACCATAAGAGCAATGTCCTTGGCAGAGACATTGGATTTAAGCGAGCCGGAAACGCGCACGGCTATGGTCTCTGGCACCTTGAACCACAAACGCCCTCGAGAGTAGATCTCAGCCATATCCGTCGCTCCCACACCCGTGCCGAAGGCCCCCAAGGCCCCATAGGTGCAGGAATGTGAATCGGCTCCTACCAGCAATAGGCCGGGCAAAGCAAAGCCCTGCTCGGGAAAGACCTGATGGCACACTCCGGAGCCGCAATCAAAGAGGCTCTTGATCTTCTGCTCTTTAGCCCAGGCCCGCACATCCTTTTGCAGCTCGGCAGCCGTCTCATTGTTGGCAGGAACGATATGATCGAAGGGTATGACAATACTTTCCGGATCCCATACCTTCTCCGATCCCATCTCCTGAAAGGCCTTGATGGCCAGGACGCTTGTCCCGTCATGAGACATGGCATAATCCACGCCTGCCTCAACAATCTCCCCCGGCTCCACCATTTTAGTGGAACCGGAGGCCCGTGAAAAAATTTTTTGGCTTATCGTAGCATTCGCCATTCTCGCCCGCCTCAGGGCTTAAACGGCGATCCTATCACTTAAGCTCAACGCTTGCATTTAATGTCCTCCGGGGAGGGCATCATGTAAGCGATATCCTCCGCAGGATGTCGGTAGAGCCGGGAGCCCAGTCTCTTTTGATCCAGGATATGCCCGATCAGTCCGATGCTTCTGCCCAGGGCAAACAGCCCGTTGAGATAGCCCAGACGCACCACTTCATTGATCTCCTCTTTGCTGAAAGCTCCGCAGGAGGTCATCAGGTCTAAGAAGAGAATGCCGATGCATCCGTCCACGTTCAAGATCAGGTTCCCCTTCTTTGCCGTAGTAAGCTCCTCCACCTGCAGGGCGTAATTGAGCAGCTCCGTATGGGGGAAGTTCGCTCGGGCGTAGCTTATGAGAAGTTGCACCCTTTTATCCGGGTTCTTGACGCTCTTGATCTTGTGGCCGATGCCCGGGATGTTGATGCCCTTCCTCTTCATGTCATTGACGAACTGCTCAGGAGGCATCCCCGTCTCCTTGGCGTGCTTGAACTCGCGGGCAGCATCATCTATGGCCCCACCGAAGCGCGGGCCGATGGTCAAGAGGCCGCTGCATAGTGATGATATGAGGTCTTTTCCGGCGCAGGAGGCGACGATAGCGTTGTGGGCCCCGGATACGGCCGGGCCATGGTCGGCTACGATCTGCAAGACAAGCTCAATGAATCCGGCTGCATAGTCGGGCAGCTCTTTCTTGAACCAAAGCAGGCCGATGACACCACCAATGCCCATCTTGTCTTCCAGGACGGCAGAGAGCTTCTTGCCGGCGTAGAGCACCTCTTCCCCACTGTCATCTGAGACAGTGCAGATGAATGTGGTCGGCTTTCTGATGTCACCGGAAGCAAGGGCTTTGCTATAATCGGCCGCGATCTTGGGCGCCTCGGGCTCCTCAAACGGAATAGCAATGCCCTTGGAGAGAAGCATCTCGTAGACCCGTCGCACCGTATCGCCATAGCCGTCGAATGATGTGGGAACGTAGGCGCCTGCCTCGCGAAAAGCATCATTCTTGGCCTGAGCCGTCTCCTTATGAGTATCTGCCTTGGCTCCAGCATGGCCGAACTGAACGCTGGCGGGAAGCACGGGCGAGCAGGTTCCAGTCACCCAGGCTACCAGCGGCTTTTTGATCTTGCCCTCTTTTAGGGCGGAAATGATCCTGTACTCGTCTTCACCGCCGAGTTCTCCAAGGCAGGCAATCATCTTGATGGCGGGATTCTCCTCATAGCGCAGGATGTGGTCGAGCATGGTCGAGCCGGGATAGCGATCTCCTCCAATGGCCACGCCCTCGTAAATGCCGTCTGAGTTTCTGGAGATGATGTTAAAGGCCTCGTTGAGCATGCCTCCCGACTTGGAGACAAAACCCACACATCCCGGCCGGTAGAGCTTGGAGGCGATGATGTTCTCGATGGTTCCGGCGGTATTGCCGATGCGAAAAGCTCCTGCCGTCATACCTCCAACCGTGGCTGGACCGATGATGATCTTGCCCTGCTTTTTGGCGGTGGCGCTCATGATTCGCGACTTCCTCTCCGGCACACCCTCGGCAATGACAGCCACAATGCGAATGCTCTCCTCGGCCAATGCTTCCATGGTGGTCTCGAAGGCGGAACGGTGCGAGGCGAAGTTGACCATCACATCGGCCTCTGGATAGGCTTTGGCTGCCAGGGAGATGCTCCTGTACATGGGCAGGATGATCTCTTTGCTTCCCCAAAAGGCCTTGTGAATGCCGGCTCGACTGGGATTGATGATGGCAGAGATGCTGGGAGCGGGGCGTTTGCAGATGTAATCGAAGTCCAGCATGCGCTGAATGGCATTGGTCTGATAGCCGTAGACGAAGGCTTTCGTGTTTCTATCAAAGAGAACGTAATTCTGGCTCATGCAGATGCATCCTCCAGGGCAAGGGGAACAATTCTGGTCATATGCGTCTCAGGTCCGTATACTTCAATGGGCACGCCTAGCCTTCCGCCAACACTACGCATGAGCTTCAGGCCCTGCTCGTAGTTGGGGCCCCCTCTCCTCACATAGATCTTGACGCCTGCTTCATGCAACTTTTCCTGGTACTCTTCCAGAGCCATGACCACGCCCTTGAAGGTCTTGGCCACATCGGTGAAGTTGGCAATAGCGCCTCCGATGAGCAGCATCTTTCCCCGGGGGTCAATGCGACGCGTCATCAGGTCCAAAATGGTCCTGGTGTAGTAGTAAGTCTCCTCGGTATTGGGATCGCCGCTGTATTCGCCGTAATTGGCCATCTCCCTGGCAAAACCCAGGTCGCAGATGGTATCGGCGTAGATCACGCTCGCCCCACCTCCGGCCACCATGGTCCAGACCCGTCCTTCCGGATTTAAAATGGTCAGCTTCAGAGAGGCTCCTGTCTTGGAATCGAGATCTTTGATGAAGAGCTCCTCCTTGGACAGGCTCCTGCCGAAGGGCTCGGGGAAAGCAAGACCTGACCATCTCTTCCTCTGCCAGTATTCCTCAGCATCATCAAGCTTGGCCACCATATCCAGGGGCACAATGGAGCCGTTATGGAAGGTAAAGGGATTGATCTCCAGGTAGGAAAAGCCCGTTTCTGCATAAAAGCGCCATAAAGCCTTGACGAAATTCTCAATTGCAGTACTCTTTTCCCCCAGGCTCTTCGGCAACCCGGACTTTATATCAACGCCGTCCATACCTGCCAGTACATCTACATGAAAACGAACTACTTTGTCCCAATTCTCCTCAACAAAGACGCCGCCTTGCATGGAGATGAATATGTTGTCGCCATCACCATCAGAGCTGATGGCCACATAAAGCTCCTCTTCGTGTGGTATGAAGGGTTCAATTAAGAAATGAGATAGCCTTCCGGTTATGCCTCCAACCGCCACCAATGCACCCATGTTCTCCTGAAGGTATTTCTTCGCCCGATCCCAATCTGCATCCAGAAGAACCAGCCCGTGCTTGCCCCTCTTTCCAAAGAGCTGATCCGGCTTGACGACAAGCCTGGCCGTCTTCAGCCAGGGATGAGTTGATGCCAGCTCCTCCAGATCGGTCTCTGGTCCCACAAGGGCGAGATCGCCTTTATAGGAGAATTCATTGAGGTACTGGGGAAGGAATCCGGCCAGCAAACGCTTTGCATCGTACTCCCTAATGCCTCTCTGTGCCATGTCCAAAACCACCTTCGCCGCCTTAATGATTTTCTTATTTACAAACCTTTCTAAAGGAAAGAGCCTAAACTTCACTCGAATGGCGAAATACTCCCGGGAGATTGGCATACTATGAAGTGTCCTGTTTGCGGAAAAGGCTGCATTCAGCCTGCAAGAGAGGTTCTGGCAGAGATAGAACAAAGGTACCCGGCCTGCCCCGCTTGCGCGCCGCAGCCTAATTTAGACAAGACCGCAGGGGCAAAGCTTCTTCCGGAAAGGGTGGAAAGGTGCCAATCATGCGGCAGAGCCACGCTTGACGGCGTAATGCTCGATGCTCTGCACCTGCTGCAAGGCTACGGTCTGCGCGACAAAGATGAGACGCTGCGCTCCGTAGGCTCGCCACTAATTGAGGTCGGCTATCCTTTGGCCTACTCGCCGCGGCTTGGGCCCAGGAGCCTGATACTATCCGGTGACAGGTACAGCAAAGAGGCCGCAGAGGCAATGCTAGAGCAAATTCCCGAGATCAAGGGAGTGATTCTGAGCCGAGGCGTTGCCGGCGTGGTCGACTCAGGGAAAAAGCCCCAGAAGAACGTGCTATTGGCCGGCTGCGACATGCGCGCCGACATCTCTCAAAGCCTCTTTGGGGAAACGGTGATATACAAGAGCCAGTCGCGAATACACATTGAATTTTCCCGGCAGAGCGCCCCCAAGATGAGAATTTTAGAGCAGCTATATTTGCAGGGAAAGCTTCGCGATGTGGTGGATGGGCTTTCCGGTCCAGGAACGCTGGGGCTGATGTGCGTTTTGGCCGGGGCCAAGCGCGTGGTGCTCAATGATGCCTGGCTTGCCGGCGTGCAAAATGTGCTGCTAAATCTTGAAGCTAATAGAAACTTGCTTGGTATCGATGAGATTGAGTATCCGGAAACCTCCAAGAACGAAGTGGGAAAGGAGCCGGTACTCGTCGGTCGCGCCCACGGGGCCTGCGAGATCGAGGTATATCATGGCGACCTGGTGAGGCTCTTTTCCAGAGCGCGGCCCGGCGACATTTGCCTGATCGATCACTTTCCCGGCGCGAATACTGCGGAGCTGGAGAGAGCCTGCCGCTGCTGTAAAGAGATCGTAATCGTATAAGGCTGAAGAGCGATGATTGAGAAACAATTGAAAAACCAAATAAATGGGACAGCGCGGATTCGAACCGCGGTCCAAGAGTCCCAAACCCTCGAGGATAGACCAGGCTACCCCACTGTCCCAAAATGCAGTAGGCCTACTGGTCTGTGGTCTTTAAAAGGCTTTTGCTAAGCAATTCCCTGGGTGCGGTCATCAAAGCATTGCGATTCTAGAAAACCCTAATCACAACCTTTTTAAATCCTGCTTTGATAGGGACATCTCATGGGAAAGACAGGAAGCATAGTATGGGTCAAGATTAAGGGTAGAAAGGGTCAGGTCCGGCAGGTTACCAAGGCTGAGGCCACTCACAAGAAGCCCGGTCCGATGCAAAGATATACAGCCGCAGGTTCTAGAGTCAAGAAGATAAAGAGATCTGCAAAGGCTACTCAAATCAGAACATGATCTCCCAGGACGTAGTCTTGGTTCGCTACGGGGAGATCACACTAAAAGATAGCTGGACCAGGCAGAACTGGGAACGCATTTTAGCTGGCAATATTGCTTTTTCCTTGCATAGGGCCAGGGTGGAACATAAGATGGAGAAGGGCGAGGGCCGGATCTTCATCCATACCTCTGACTCCAGGGCAAGCGAGATTGCAGCACGTGTTTTTGGAGTAGTCTCAACCAGCCCCGCCAGGACAGTCGCTTCGGATCTGGGGGAAATAAGCCGGGCGGCGGTAGAGCTGGCCGGCCAGGCCAAACCGAGCACTTTTGCCATCCGGCCCAGGCGCTCAGGGGTATCCATCTCCAGCGAGCAAATAGGACGGGTCGTGGGTGAGGCCGTTAGAACTGCCACAGGCTGCTCTGTGGACCTGAATAAGCCGGAAATGGAGATCTTCGTTGAGGCCAGGAAGGAGAGGGCCTTCATCTTCACTGAGGTTGTGAAGGGCGTGGGCGGCCTGCCCCTGGGATCGCAGGGTAAAATGTTAGTTCTCATTTCCGGAGGCATTGACTCGCCCGTGGCCGCCTGGATGATGATGAAGAGGGGCTGTCCGGTCACTCTCCTGCATTTCGACTCCCGGCCCTATGCCGATGCCATAGACCAGTCCATGAGATGCGCCGAGGTTCTGGCGGACTGGACAGCTGGCAGAAAGATCGATTTTATCACCATCCCCATCAGCCGGGGAATCGAGAAGATAGCATCTCACTATCCGAGAGCCACCTGCATCCTCTGCCGGCGCTTGATGTACCGGATAGCTACAGAGGTCATGGAGATGCAGGGGTGCCTGGGAATTGTCACCGGCTATTCCATGGGCCAGGTAGCCTCGCAGACGGCAGATAACATTCTGGCTGAGCAGGCGGCGGTAGGAGTTCCAGTATTTCATCCGCTCATCTCTCTGGACAAAACGGAGATCACGGATCTGGCCAGAAAGGTAGGCACCTACGGCATTGCCGCAGAGACCAAATCCTGCACTGCCGTGCCGAGCAAGCCCATGACCCGGGCCAAGAAGGACGAGATCCTCATGGCAGAAGAAGAGCTGGGGCTGAGGGAAATAGCCAGGGCGCTGGTCAAAGAGATGACGGTAACCAGAATCGGGTACCAGGATATTGATTCTCTGCAAGAGGGCCAGGAATAATATGTCTGTAAGCATATCAACAGTCATTATTGATAGTACCTGAACTGTAAGTAATGAACTAACTTACGGATTATAGTTTGAGATTCCATTTCTTTTTTGTCCGGCGCCAAAAAGACCTCAAAGCAATCGATCATTCTCCATAAGTGCTCTTATGATATTGATTACTAAGAGACGGGCATGGCTAGTTAGCGTGAGGTGACTTGGCCATGAAATATTTAGTGGTATTCCTGCTAATCCCTAAAGTATCTACTTTTATTAATTCTAGGTGACGTCATATGGGCCTGAATAATCCTCAATTTCAGATATTTATACCACTATTTTCTCCACTAATTCCAGATTAGATTAGGCGCAAAACATAAATATTGAAAGAAGAGATACTAGATTACAATAGCGAATTAATTGAATTAATTGCGATGATTGATTTAATGTTTCCTTGGGCACGCATCAAGGGATTATGATAAGCAGGCCACAATGGGCATATTTGTCGCCAATCTCACGAAGAAAGAATATTGGCAAATGTATTGTTAAACCAAGAAAAAATGAAAATTTTAATTATAAGTTCAGGAGGGATATGAATGGCTGAGGATAAGAAAAGGTCTAAAAAAGAAGTAAAGGGCACGATGACAGTTCAAGAGGCAGGAAGAAGAGGTGGCATGAAGACCGCTCAAACACATGGAAAAGATTTTTATGAAGAAATCGGCCACAAAGGTGGTCAGAGGGTCAAAGAATTAATTGAAGAAGGCAAGAGAGCCAGGGCACTGAACGCAGAGAGGCAGTAGCGCCTTTTTTGTAGGAACGCAAGGACAAGTCCCGGCAGTGGCAGATTCTTTGCCGATTTGCCGGGACCGTCATCTTGGCCAGGACACCTGGCTTACCTGGGCCATGTCTTCTGCCTTGCCCCACGCCGCTGGCAGTAAGATGAGACGGCGGCTTTACGGAGAGCCTGTGCTCTTCGGCTGATGGTCCTCTTTATTTTCGCTTGACGCTATGGCCATCTCATCCTTCATCTTGACCAGGATCCATCCTCGCTTGGTGAGGGTGAGAGCATAGCCGCCTTTGAGCCTTTTGCCCTCCAGCCAGAAGGCAGCGTGACCACTATGCAGGGCCTCCCCCATAGAGATCTCCTGCCCATCTTTTTGGGTCATATTTCGATAGGGGCCCGTATCCCACACGACCACAGTTCCGGCACCGTACTGGCCTTGCGGGATCGTGCCCTGGAAAAGAGCATATTCTAGAGGATGGTCTTCGGTCTGTATAGCCAGACGCTTGTCCCTGGGATCGAGGGAAGGGCCTTTGGGAACGGCCCAGGACTTGAGGACGCCGTCTACCTCCAGGCGCAGATCATAGTGCAGACTGCGGGATCTATGCTCTTGCACCACAAAAATACAGCTTCCTGAGACGGCTCTCTCGCCCGAGGGCTCGGAAGTGAGAGAAAAGTCCCTCTTCTCCCGGTAGGTTTTTAATGGATCAGATTTTTGCGAGCCTTCATTCATGAGAACACCAGTAACATTTTTCACGCTCATAATTTATAGATCTTCACTTGGCGAATAAGAATCGATAATCATTACAACTGACGAAGGCTTTTTCTCCTCAAGACGATAGTATTACTAGCAAGAATTACTGGCAGGAGTGATCCCCATGCCATCATCCCACTCGCATCACGAGCCCACGGATCTGGAGCCTGCGGCAAAGGTCGAAGAGAAAAAGCCCGATCAAGACCGGGAAATGGGGGCTAGAGAGGATTTCCTGCCGGATAGAGCCCAAAAAGGAATGCCTCAAATGAGACATTCCGGCCACGTCGGGCAGGGCCATGCAGGCCAAGGCCATCAGGGCATGCTGGCCGATTTCAAGCGGCGGCTGATCTTCTCTCTGATCCTCACCGGGCCGGTGCTCTTGCTCTCTCATCACGTGCAGCAGTTCTTCGCCTTTCATTGGCAGCCTTCCGGCTCCGATACCATCCTTTTCCTGCTCTCCTCCGCCGTCTACTTCTATGGCGGCTATCCCTTCTTTGTCGGCCTGAAAGCCGAATTTCGAAAAAGGCAGCCGGGCATGATGACACTGGTGGCAGTAGCCATAACCGTGGCCTACGTCTACAGCTCCTCTGTAATCTTTGGCTTTGCCGGCATGGACTTCTTCTGGGAGCTGGTCACGCTGATAGATATCATGCTCCTCGGTCACTGGATCGAGATGCGATCGACCATGGGTGCCTCGCGCGCCCTGGAGGAGCTGGCAAAGATCCTGCCCTCTCAGGCGCATCAGATCCGGGACGGTGCGGTGCAGGAGGTAAATGTTGCAGACCTAAAACCGGAAGATCACGTTCTGGTAAAGCCCGGCGAAAAGATTCCTGCAGACGGAAGGGTGCTGGAGGGGGCCTCGGATGTAAATGAATCAGCGCTCACCGGCGAGTCTCAGCCGGTGATCAAGAGAGCCGGAGACGAGGTCATGGCCGGCTCGATAAATGGCTCAGGATCTGTAACGGTGGCCGTTACGAAGACGGGCAAGGACAGCTACCTATCCCAGGTGATTGAACTGGTAAGACGCGCCCAGGAGAGCCGATCAAAGACGCAAAACCTGGCCGACAAAGCGGCATTCGCCCTCACGGTTGTGGCTTTAACAGCAGGCAGCCTCACCTTGGCCGCCTGGCTCATCCTGGGGGAGGGTTTTGCCTTTGCCGTGGAGAGAGCGGTAACGGTCATGGTTACTGCCTGCCCCCACGCTCTGGGGCTGGCCATTCCTCTGGTGGTAGCCGTGTCCACCTCTCTGGCCGCCAAATCCGGGCTTCTGGTTCGAGAGCGGCAGGCCTTTGAAACGGCCAAAGACATCTCTGCCGTGGTCTTCGATAAAACGGGCACCCTCACAGAAGGCCGCTTTGGTGTCACAGATATTCTGCCTCTGGCGGAGGCGGATGAGAACAGAATCCTGGAGCTGGCAGCGTCCCTGGAGGGCCGGGCGGAGCATCCCATCGCCCAGGCTGTGACGAAAAAGGCGGAGGAGAGAGACCTAGCCATCCGCACGCCCCAGGAGTTTCGGCTCATTCCGGGAGAGGGAATCGAAGGCCAGGTAGGGGGCAGAAATCTGAAGATCGTCAGCCCAGGCTACCTGAAAGAGCTGAAAAACGATTTTCAGTTCGAGCGGCTGGAGCGGCTGCTCGGGCAGGCAAAGACGGTGGTGATCCTGCTGGAGGACGAAAAGCCTCTGGGTGCTATTGCTCTGGCCGATGTTGTCAGAAAGGAGTCACGAGAGGCGGTGGACCGGCTCAAGTCCATGGGCATAAAATGTATGATGCTCACAGGAGACAATCGATCTGTAGCCGGGGCGGTCTCCAGGGAGTTGGGGCTGGATGAGTTCTTCGCTGAGGTTTTGCCTGGCGAGAAAGCGGATGCCATCAAGAAGGTGCAGGAAAAATACACCGTGGCCATGGTGGGTGATGGAGTCAACGATGCTCCGGCCCTTGCCCAGGCTGATGTGGGCATTGCTATAGGCGCGGGAACGGATGTGGCCATCCAGGCAGCGGACATAATATTAGTAAGAAATGACCCGCGCGATGTGGTCAATATCATCAGCCTCTCTCGCAAGACCTACGCCAAAATGCTTCAGAATCTGCTCTGGGCCACGGGCTACAACGTCATTGCCATTCCACTGGCGGCGGGCGTTCTTTATAGCTGGGGCATTCTGCTCAGCCCGGCAGCGGGAGCGGTGCTCATGAGCCTGTCCACGGTGATTGTGGCGGTAAATGCCAGGAGGCTCGAGATGTGAAATCGCTATTCTATTACTCGTAAAAAAGCTCAGAGGGTGGGATAATGATTATATGCCCAAACCCGGACTCGAACCGGGGACATTCAGATCTTCAGTCTGACGCTCTCCCAACTGAGCTACTTGGGCTCAAGTGGGCCCGACGCGATTCGAACGCATGACCTCCGCCATGTCAAGGCGACGTCATAACCAGCTAGACCACGGGCCCGCAAGCACCTTCCCTGTCTCGTTCTCGCAGATAAAGTCTTCGGTCCGACTTGGAAATAGCTAAAATGAAATTTGGATAGGGCCGGCATCGTGCCCGGCCCTATCCAAATTTCAATTGTAGTAGACCTCTTTGTGATACTCATCCAGCGCCTTGATGGTGATCTGATCCTTCTTAGCCATGAGAATCGCATCTGCTGCTGCCACAGCCGCCTGGATGGTGGTGATGTAGGGGAGGTGATAATCTACGGCGCTTCTCCGGATCTGGACGCCGTCCTTGACCGACTGCTTGGTGGTGGGCGTGTTGATGATCAGCTTAACCTCGCCAATCTTGATGTAGTCCATGATATTGGGGCTTCCGTTGTAGATCTTATTCACTTTCACTACTGGCAGGCCCGAGCGGCGCAGGTACTCGGCTGTGCTATCCGTCGCAATGATGGAGAGCCCCGCTTCATGCAGCTTCTTGGCAGCCACTGCAACGGCAGCCTTGTCCTCATCTTTGACGGAGATGAAGACCATGCCCTCCAGAGGCAGCGGATTGTCCGCAGACAGCTCTGCCTTGAAGAAAGCCAGGCCAAGTTTGTAGTCTATGCCCATGACCTCGCCCGTAGACCTCATCTCCGGCCCCAGCAGCACATCCGCGCCGGGTAATTTGTCGAAGGGCAGGAGCACCTCTTTGACGGAGACGTAAGGCGTCTTGGGCTCCTGAGTAAAGCCCTGCTCGCGGAGGGACTTTCCAATCATGACGTTGGCGGCAATCTTGGCCAGGGGCAGGCCCACGGCTTTGGAGACGAAGGGTATGGTGCGACTCGACCTGGGATTTGCCTCCAGCACATAGACTGCGCCGTCCTTGTAGGCCATTTGCAGGTTCACAATACCCACGACGTTAAGACCAAGCGCGATCTTGCGTACGTAGTCCCTCACCACCTCTAAAACCACACCCGGCAAGGTTTGGGGCGGAATCATGCAGGCGCTGTCGCCCGAATGAATGCCAGCCTCTTCGATGTGCTCCATGATGGCGCCGATCAGAACATCTGTTCCGTCGCAAACAGCGTCCACATCGATCTCCACGGCGTTTTGCAGGAAATCATCGATAAGAACCGGATGCTCATGGGAGACGTGCACCGCCTCGCGCATATAGACCTCCAGGCCCGCCTCGTCGTAAACGATCTCCATCGCCCGGCCCCCCAGAACGTAACTGGGCCGCACCAGCACGGGATAGCCGATCCTGGTGGCAACGGCCTTGGCCTCGGTGGGAGTGAAGGCGATGCCGGCACTGGGCTGAGGGATGTTCAACCGGTCCATGAGAGCATTGAACCTCTCCCTGTCCTCCGCCAAATCAATGCTGTCCGGGCTGGTGCCCAGGATCTTTGTCTTCAGGCCGCGGCGCGCGATCTCCTTTTCCAGGGGGAAGGCCAGGTTTATGGCCGTCTGGCCGCCGAACTGCACCAGTACACCGTAAGGCTGCTCCTTTTCGAGGATGTTTATGACGTCCTCTAAAGTAACCGGCTCAAAGAAGAGCTTGTCCGAGGTGTCGTAATCGGTGGAAACGGTCTCCGGATTGTTGTTGACGATGTGGGTCTCGATGCCCTGCTCGCGCAGCGCCATCACAGCATGTACTGTGCAGTAGTCAAACTCGATACCCTGGCCGATGCGGATGGGGCCTGAGCCCAGGATCAGCACCTTCTTTTTGTCTGAGGGTACCAGCTCGCACTGGGTGTCGTAGGTGGAGTAGTAGTAGGGGGTCTTGGCCTCAAACTCGGCGGCACAGGTATCCACCATCTTGTAGGTAGGAATGATGCCAAGCGAGATACGCATATCGGTTATCTCTTCCCGGCTTTTGCCCACGATGCTGGCTATCTGCTTATCGGTAAAGCCGGTGCGCTTGGCCTTCCTCAAGGTCTCGAAATTCAGTTCGGCCCCTATTTCCTTCTCCATGGCAATGATGTTCTCCATCCTGTAGAGGAAGTAAGGCTCAATGCCGGTGATCTTTGAGATCTCCTCTGATGACATGCCCCGCTTCAAGGCCTGGTAGATGGCAAAGAGCCGCTCGTCAGTGGGATTTTCCAGGAGGTTTTTGATCTCCTCATCCGTCCAGGTGGTGAACTTTCCCGCGTACCCCAGATCTTTATCGATATCCAGGGAACGAATGGCCTTCATGAGAGCCTCCTCGTAGCTGCGTCCAATGGCCATGACCTCGCCAGTGGATTTCATGGCCGTGGTGAGGGTCTTGTTGGCCTTGACGAACTTGTCGAACGGCCAGCGGGGAATCTTGATCACCACATAATCCACAGTGGGCTCGAAGGAGGCGGGCGTCTCTTTGGTCACATCGTTTCTGATCTCATCGAGTGTCATGCCGATAGCGATCTTGGCGGTAACTCGGGCAATTGGGTAGCCTGTGGCCTTGGAGGCCAGAGCCGAGGATCGGGAGACGCGGGGATTGACCTCTATGACCCGGTACTCCCCGTTCTTGAATGCGAACTGAATGTTGCAGCCACCTTCAATTTCTAAAGCGCGGATGATGTTGATGGCGGAGCTACGCAGCATCTGGATCTCCTTATCGGACAGGGTCTGGATGGGCGTGACGACAATGGACTCGCCAGTGTGAATGCCCATGGGGTCCATGTTCTCCATATTGCAGATGGTGATGCAGGTATTGTTCGAGTCTCTCATCACCTCGTACTCCAGCTCAATCCAGCCACCTACGCTCTCCTCCAGCAGGACCTGGCTGATGCGAGACCTCTTTAGCCCCAGCTCGCAGATGGAGAGAAGTTCCTCGCGAGTCTTGGCAATACCGCCACCAGAGCCGCCTAATGTGTAGGCGGGCCGGACTACCAGCGGCAGTCCCAGCTCCTCCATGACCGCCAGAGCCTCCTGCAGGGTGTTGACCGCTTTGCTCTTCGGCACAGGCTCGCCCACCCGCTGCATGGCTTTCTTGAAGAGGTCGCGATCCTCTGCCTCTCGAATGGACTTGACGGACGTGCCCAGTACCTCGACATTGAATTTCTCTAAAACGCCCATCTCCGCCAGCTCGGATGTGATATTCAGACCTGTCTGGCCGCCGATGCCGGCGATAATTCCATCAGGCCTCTCCTTCTCGATGATCTTGGCCACGATCTCCGGCACCAAAGGCTCAATGTAGACTTTATCTGCGGTGTCCGGATCGGTCATGATGGTGGCCGGATTGGAGTTGACCAGGACGACCTCGATTCCCTCTTCGCGCAGAGACTTGCAGGCCTGAGAGCCGGAGAAATCAAATTCTGCCGCCTGGCCGATCTGAATAGGCCCCGAACCGATGAGAAGGACCTTGTGAATATCATTTCTTTTGGGCATCTCTATCGCCTCCCGGCGGCAGCAGTCTTGTCATTCATTATTCTCAAGACAGATCCGAAGAAGGGGTCTTCAGTGCAGAGCGGTCCGGGATTGGCTTCCGGATGATACTGGACTGCCAGAACATTGAGCTTGTCGCTCTTTATGCCTTCGACTGTGCCGTCGTTGGCATTGAGCTGAGTGATCTCCAGATCCGTGCCTTCTACCGAATCAGGGACCACTGCGAAGTTGTGATTCTGTGAGGTGATGTAGACAATCTTCTTTTCCAGGTCTTTGACGGGCTGGTTACCCCCATGGTGACCGAATTTGAGCTTGAAGCTCTGGGCACCCAGAGCCAGAGAAATGATCTGATGTCCCAGGCATATTCCGAAGACGGGAATCTGTCCGGCAAAGTGCTTGACAGCTGAGATGGCCTCATAGGCCCTCTCGGGATCGCCCGGGCCATTGGAGACGAAAAGTGCCTCTGGCCTTGCCGCCTCGATCAGAGAGATGTCGGCATGGGCGGGAAGCACGGTTACATCAAATCCGCGGCAAGAGAGGCTCTTTAAAATGTTCCTCTTAATGCCTAAATCCAGCACCACCATGCGAGGACCCCGTCCCTCGATGCGATAGGGAGCCTTGCAAGTCACATCCCTCAGCAGATTCTGCGCGGAGATATCTGCCTGGGATCGGGCCATTGCCACCACATCCATGTCTTGCACATCTCTCCTTTCGCCAACGGCAAGCGTGGCTTTCATTACGCCAAGCTCCCTCACCTTCAAAGTGAGCATGCGAGTATCCACGTTGCATAGTCCAGGCTTGCCCTCATCAATAAGGAACCGATTGAGTGTTTTTGCGTGGCGATGATGTGTTGGCCGGTCCCAGTACTCCCGGCTGACCATGGCGCGCGGCCACATCCTGTCTGATTGAAAATCCTCACCGCTTATGCCGTAGTTGCCCTGCAAAGGATATGTGAACATTAGCATCTGTCCGTGGTAAGAGGGGTCTGTTAATGCCTCTTCGTAACCGGACATAACGGTAGTAAAGACCAGTTCACCCGAAACCACGCCGGGCGCACCAAAACCGGTACCTTCCACCCTCGTACCGTCTTCTAACCCTAAGACCCCAATCATAGTATCGGCAACACAAGAAGCTAAGTCACCTAAATACATTTCGATGCTGGAAAATGGTTTTAGAGGCTTCGCTCAATCCGGCAGAATCACCATCTTTTTTAAGCTGGAGCCCTATTTCGCATGCATGGAAGTTAAAGTGGAGATCTCGAAAAGCTCTGATTTCAAACAGGTCTATGCCATCGGCGCAATAGGAGGCCATAGCCCCTATGACTTTCGCATTGCCTTTTACAACGACTCGCCCAAAACGGTGGTCGACGACGGCAAGAGCTTGACGGTCATGGAGAGAAAAATCGATACGGAGATCATTCTCTCACCCCTGGCGGCCAAGGAATTGGCCAACTGGCTGGTAGAACACATCAAGGACTATGAGAAGGTCTTCGGAGAGATCAAGAGGCCGGGATCGGTATCCCAGGGTCCTGCAGTTGTCGGGAAGGGCAGCGAGTCGGCAGCTATTCAGGGATATATGTGAGGCAGCTATGAACAACAAAGAAAAGGTGCTGCTACACAGAGGCATGGACAAGGTCAAGCAGAAGAAGTTTGAAGAGGCTTTAGAGATCTTCGAGCGAGTGCTGGCTATGAACCAGGAGATACCGGAAGTCTGGAACAACCAGGGTGTGGCTCTCTATGGCCTCGGCCGCTTAGAAGAGGCCCTGCAAAGCTACGATCGATGCCTGGCCATCGACCCCGAAAATCTGGATGCTCTGAGGAACAAGGGCTTTTTGCTGAGAAACCAAAAGAGGCTGGAAGAGGCGCTTCTGGTTTACGACTGCGTGCTCCAGAAAGGAGGCGATGCATTTGACATGGAATCCACGGCAGCGGTATTGACAGCATTAGGGCGGTTGGAGGAGGCATTGAGTTGCCTTTACCTGGCCAGGGAGGCAATGCCTTTGGAGCGCTTGGAAGATGAGATTGAGATGGTAAAGAGCCTGATGGAGCAGAGAGGCATCCCCGTTCCTCAGGAGAGAGCACCCCCGGAGATTGCCCATCAGAGAGATCTTCAGAGAGACCTTCAGGGGAAAGAGTGATATTATCAAAAGAGAATAAATGAAGGGGTGCTTTCTGCATCTTAGAGCTTAATTTTTGGGGGATAGATATTGAAAGGCTTCATAATGATAAACGTTGAGCCGGGAACGGAAAAAGCAGTCCATGATTGCCTGGAGGGCATCAAAGGCATTCGAGAGGTTGTGCCGGTCTACGGAGAGAGAGACTTCATCGCTATTGCCGATGTGGAGAGCATATCCGACCTAAATCGGGCTGTGCTGAGCGTAAGAGAGATCAATGGAGTGACATATACTCAGACGATTCTTGGCATGGAGCTGAAGTTCTAGAGATCAATGCTCTCTCTTAAAAATTCCGGCTCTCTTGCGCCCCTTTATCTGGCCGTCTTCGTCGCCGTCCTGGGATTCTCTCTGGTCGCGCCGTTCTTTCCTCGCTATGTCATGGATCTGGGCGCATCTTACACAATGCTCGGATTTATTGTCTCCGTCTACGGAGCAGTGCAGCTTCTCACCCAGATACCCATAGGCCGCCTCTCCGATCAGATGGGGCGAAAGAAGATCTTGCTCCTGGGCCTGGCCACTTTCTCCTTTCTGCCGCTCCTTTACATCTATGCGAAGAGTGCCAATTCTCTCCTGTTCATCAGAGCAATAGGTGGACTTGGGGCATCAGCCGTCTGGCCCATTGCCATGGCACTTATTGTCGATCAGGCAGATGCGAAAAACAGAGGGGCAGCCATGGGCAGGTACAACGCCGCATTCTTCTCCGCATTAGCTTTAGGCCCGCTGATCGGCGGAGTGCTCTACGATTTTTTCGGCCTGAATGCCCCTTTTTATTTGTGGGCTCTTCTGGGGGCTGCTTCGTTTCTTGTTATCTTTTTCCGGGTAAAAGAGCCGGAGAAGATAAGGGTAAAGATGGGCCATCTTCCTTCACGGGGAAAGGAAGCACTCATAGCTCCTGGCTATCTGCCCACATTTCTAGCCTGCTCCTGCGTCGTCCTCTGGTCGGGCGTGGTGGGCGGTTTCAACTTCACCATGCTGCCCAGCTTCGCTGCCAATCTGGGCTTTAATGCTACGGATGTAGGGATAATCTACCTGGTTTATGGAGGCAGCACGGCTCTTTTTAATATCTACTTTGGCCGCCAGGCCGACCGAGGAACAAGAAAAAAACTCATCTTCGCCGGCTGCCTGGCGGGAGCTATCAGTTTTGCTTTTCTCTCCCAGGCGGATGCCATGATCCAAGTCACATTCCTTTTTGCAGGTCTCGGAATGGGGCTAGGCATGGCAAGCCCGGCAGCAGCGGCGCTAATCGCTGATACGACATGCTCCGCCCGGAGAGGAGAGGTTTACGGCATCTTCAATACCGCTCGCATGAGTGGTGTGGTGATCGGGCCGCTTATTGCGGGATTGACCGCGGATTTGCATGGAGTTAATGGCACGGTCTATGCCTTTACAATGTTGGCTATTGCCATAACTATGGGAACTCTAATCGTGCGCGAGTCAAATGAAATAAATAAAAAATAAGCTGTCGGAACTGCCTATCCGTCCCATTCTCCTAAAGCACTCCCGGAGCGTTTATGTTGCTCCAGGAACCTTGCGAACCTATCCTCAGAGAGGACTTGCCCTGCGCATACTTAAGGTTATTTTCCAGGTGTCCGCCAAATGTTACCGGGATGGGAGACATAGATCGTGGAGCCTTGCTGCCGATCTGGATGGTATTGGTATTGTTGCTAAGCTTGACCGGGATGGCATCGGTATAGAAGCTCTGGCCCAGGAGAGGGAAATAGGGTGAGTCTATTATTTCCAGAATTGATATGTCTGCCGGTTTGAAGGAGGGTGCCTGTGAAGTGTAGCCCATCTGGAAGAACATGGGATCATCGTAAATCCACATCGTTGCCAGGCCGGTGCCGGCCAGCATAAGGAGCACAGCTACGGAGATTATGTATTTCATCATAGTTTCTTCCCCTGACATCCGTTGGATTTAAACCTATCTCATCTGCCTTCAGGGTGTCCGCCAGATACCGCTGGAATAGACCCTCATTGATGAACTGGATCTGGCAATATCAAGTGTTTTTGGCAGATCCCCATGGGTGCCGATCCACCACGGATTTGTCGGATACTTGCTGATAAAATATGGTTGGTAGTAATAGTAAGGCTTTACAGAGGGCCAGGGACTGTACCAGTAGGAATCAGCGTACACCGGCCAGCTGCTGTAGCTTGGCGTATAACTGTAGGCGGGATAATAATATGGATAATGCGGTTGAGCGGTAGAGAAAGGACCATAGCTATAGATTGGCCCTACGCCGAGCCAGTCCCTATATGTCTCGGATGTAGCTGCAGGCTCTGCGCCCGCAAAGGATGTCCCCAAGAGAATGATCAGAAACAAGACTATTGCGATTTTTGCCATATCCTATTCCCCTGCATACTGGGTCTTAGAATAATATAAAACTTTCCCGCCCCTATCAAGCGGATTGAAAAAGAGAAGAGATGGGCAGGACCTTTTGCTCCATCTCAAATGTATCTTTCTAAGCGATGCGTTATGCCTCATTCATCATGGGCATTCTCACCTAGATCTTCCTATGACGACCACTTTTTTGCTCACCACCTGATTTAGAAGCAAATAGTCCAGGCCTATCGCGCTGTCGTAGCCGGTAGCCGGCGCGTGCTTGCCGTCTCGGGCGTAGACAAAAACCCTGTAGCTGCCGCCATCAATTGGAGAATTGGTCCAAGTCCACTGGTTATTTGTAGACCAATCCTGCACAATCTTCCAGGCATTGCCTGTGGTGGGGCCCATCAGCCAGAACCGGTAGAGTATCGGATCTTTGTTGGCATCGGTGGCCGTTGCAGTCCATTTTACCGGCGTTCCTGCACTCTGCGGACTTATCTTATCAGGCACCAGAGCCGTCAGCTTGGGTGGCTCATTGGGAGTGAGCTGATATGGCGCTCCCAATGCGCTATCGTAACTGGTTACAGGGCTATGCTTTCCGTCCCGGGCGTAGACATAGACCATGTAAGACCCGTCGTCGCTGCCGGAATTCGTCCAGGTCCACTGGTTGCTTATGGACCAGTCCTGGACCACCTTCCAGGCATTGCCTGTGGTGGGGCCCTTAAGCCAGAACCGGTAGAGTATTGGATCTTTGTTGGCATCGGTGGCCGTTGCAGTCCATTTCACTGTCGTTCCTGCACTCTGCGGGCTCTTTTTATCGGGAGTCAGAGTTGCCAGCTTGGGCGGCTGGTTGGGAGTAAGGACATATGGTGCTCCAAGTGCACTATCATAACCGGTTGCAGGATTATGCTTTCCGTCCCGGGCGAAGACATAGACGGTATAAGCCCCACCATCGCTGCCAGTGCTGGTCCAGGTCCACTGGTTCTTTGTCGACCAATCCTGCACTACCGTCCAGGCATTGCCCGTGGATGGGCCCGTTAGCCAGAATTTGTAGAATACCGGCTCTCTATCCGGATCTGAGGCCACTGCTGTCCACTTTATGGGCGTGCTGGCAACCTGGGCGCTGGGCTTGTCTGGCTTCAGGGAGATGAGAGTGGGCGGCAGGTTTGGCCGCAGCACGGTGAAAAGAGCTCCTGCATCGTCATCCCATCCAGCCGGGCTGGAGTGCAGGCCGTCTCTCACTTGCACCTGAATCTCGCTTGTTCCTGCGTCAGCAGGCGAGGTTGACCATACCCAGGTCGGGTCTGTGGACCAATCCCGGGCAATCCTCCAGAATCCGCCCGTAGCTGGTCCCTTTATCCAGTACCTGTAGAACACCGGGTTTCCTTCTGGGTCCATGGCTGATGCTCTCCACTGGACAGTGGCACCTATGGGCTGTGGGCTGAACACATTGCTGGCCAGGCTGGTGATAACCGGCGGCAAGTTCACGTTGATTATGGAGAAGCGAGCGATTTCATAGTCGTCTGAGCCTCCCGGTCCGGCATGATTTCCGTCCCTAACTGCTACCAGCACCTCGCTGTTGCCGGCGTCCATGGGATTGGTTCTCCATATCCAGCGATTGTTCTTGCCCCAGCCGGTCTGGTCCATCCAAAATCCATTGGTAGAAGGCCCGCGCAGATAGAACTTGTACTGCAGGGGATTTCCCTCCGGATCTGAGGCCAGTGCTGTCCACCTAATCCAGCTTCCCACAAACTGAGGAGCTGGCCGATCGGAGAACAGTACATTGACTCGTGGCGGCAGGTTGGCAACCGTCAGCTTATAAGTGATCGCCTTCTTGGCGTCAAAGCCGTTCGCATCGGAATGCAGTCCGTCCCTGACCCAGACCTCAACCTGATAGTCGCCGGGCACAGATCCAATGGTGCTCCAGGCCCAGGAGGCACTTGTCGTGTAGCCCGTATCGGAACGAACCTGGCTGCTTGGCGAGGGGCCACGGATGACGAACCTGTACTGCAGCGGATCGTTCTCCGTATCTGTGGCCGTGGCGGTCAGGACTATGGACTGACCTACTCTTTGCGGGCTGGTTGGGTTGGCCGTTAGAGTCAAGACCGTCGGAGGTAGGTTGTTGTTCCTATTGCCGAAGTTCAACTCCTTACTGTCGCCTGCCACCAGGGCAAACGTAGTATAAACTCCGCCGGCAGGCGAAGTTGCCGTCCAGCCGCTCTGTAAGACCTCGCTCAATGTGTAGCTTCCCGGATCCAGATTTGTGAAGCTGTACCCGCCGTTGACGTTGGTGGTTGTGGTCAGCTCCACGCTCGTGGAGAGGTTCATGAGCTTGATCGTCCAGCCGGAGAGGCCGGGCTCGCCGTTATTGGCTCCATTACCATTGATGTCGTTGTACTTGACGCCCCAGATTGAGGCCTTGCCCGGCGGGGAGACAAGCTTATTGCCAAAGTTCTGATTGGTCTTGCTGCCGGGCAGGGTAACCGTAAGCTCCGTTGCTGTGGTCGGCGTCCAGCCGAGCTGAGAGAACTCACTAACCTTGTAGATTCCCGGGAAGAGCTTCCTGAAGGTATAAGCTCCCGTTGCATCGGTCTTGGTCTTGGCCAGGATTATATCATGGACAGGACCGCCTACCGGCCCCACAAAGGTCAAGGCCATCTGCCAGTTGGCAATTCCCGGCTCACCGGCGTCCTTCACGCTATTTCCGTTCAGATCGTTCCACTTGACTCCGGATATGGAGGACGTGCCAAATATGGGAATGGGTGCTATGATCAGCGATTTCACGGTAATGCTGACGATGATGGGATCATCCACCTCATAGGTTCCGGGAGCGAGGTTGCTGAATGTGTAAGAGCCATCCTCGCCCGAGGTCACATTGGCGATCTCTATTCCGTTTTGTACCAGCGTCACAGGCTGCCCTGGAATAGATGGTTCATCCGAGTCCTGCACTCCGTTCTCATTGGCATCGTAGAACTTGACGCCCGAGATGGTAAATCCGCCTTTGTTGCCAAAGTCCTTTCCGGTTACGTCAGCATCCAGCAGGTCCACTGTGTAGGATCCCTCCTGGGGCAGACTGACGGTCCATCCTTCCACAGCGACTTCGCTTACGGTGTACTTGCCCGGGGCGAGGTTCTTGAAGGCATAGGAGCCATCCTGGCCCGAAGTGGTGGCATTTATCGCCTTTCCATCCTGGGAAAGCTTGATGCTCCATCCGGCCTGGCCGGTCTCATCAGCATCCCTGGCACCATTTCCATTGCTGTCAAGGAATACGCTTCCGGATATGGCCCAGGATCCATGGTTTCCGAAGTCCTTGCCAGTTATATCGGCATCTGAGAGCGTTATAGAGTAGGAGCCCTCCAAGGGTGCCGTCCTGACCCAGCCGGACTGCTCGGTCTCAGTGATTGTGTAGGTGCCGGGCATCAGGCTCTCGAACCTGTAAGATCCGTCTTTTGCAGTTGTCAGTTCCTTTTGCACAGCCTCATTGCTCTGGGTTGTGCCGGAGAGCGTGATCTTCCAGCCCTCCATTCCCGGCTCGCCGTCGTTAGCTCCATTGCCGCCAAGGTCGTTATACTTCATACCGGATATGCTGTAGGATGTTAGCTTATTGGCGAAGTTCTTGTCGGCAGCATCGTCCTTCAACAGATCCACGCTATAAGATCCGCTCTCGGGATTGATTGCTTTCCAGCCGGAGGGCAATATCTCGCTGACAGTGTAGCTTCCCGCGGTCAGTTGCTCGAAGCGATACGATCCATCTTCGCGAGTCAGGGCGGAAACCTCGCTGTTGTCGGGTTTAGCAAGCCGGATCGTCCAGCCGGCCAGGCCCTCGCCGCTATCTAAGAGTCCGTTTCCGTTCTTGTCATCATAAGCCGTCCCTGAGATGTTCATGGTTGGCTGACTGATGGTGAAGAAGGCTACAAACTCGCTATCGAAGCCATCTGCGCCAGCGTGCTGTCCATCTCTTACCTGAACTTTGACCTGATTCTCACCGATGTTTGCAGATGATGTCGTCTGTGTCCAGGTCTTGGCATCGCCCCACTCAGTCACAGATTGCCAGGCACCGCTAGTCGCCGGTCCACTCAGGAAGAAGCGGAAGAGCAACGTGTCAGAGTCAGCATCAGTGGCCTCGGCAGTCCAGGTAATGATTGTGCCGGGAATCTGGGGACTGATTAAATCTGCTGTCAGAGAATTCAAGACTGGTGTCTTGTTCACTGCAGCGGGAATCAACGGCTTCGTTTCATTGGCGGGCTGCGCCGGTATTGTCACATTTTCCGGAGCGATAGGTGTGGTAATGTTGTCTCCCACTGGAGGTACAACGGTCTCCGGGGCAATCGTCACAGCTTCAGTCTCATTGGTGGGCTGCTGCTGCGTCGCATTTTCCGCTACTACGGGTATGGTTATGTTCTCTGTCACAGGAGGTAGCACGCTCTCCGGAACAGTCGTCGCAGGCCCCGTCTTATTCTCTTCTGGCACTGTTGCATTCTCGGCCGCAACAGGCTCTTGCACTGGCTTGATTTCAGGCGCAGGAGCATTTATGGAAAACTCGCGGCTCATGTTGCCGGCTTCTCCCAGCGGTCCCTCATGCAGGCTGTCTTTAACCTGCACCGAGATCTGGCTGGTGCCGGGCTGCATGGCTATCCAGGCCCACAGGTTCTCTGATTGCCAGTCTGTGGCTGGCGTGTCATTGACCAGGAAGCGATATGAAATTGGATCGGATTCCGGATCACTGGCCTGGGCTGTCCAGGTGACTGTTGTTCCCAATATTTGCGGGCTTTCGCTGTCTGCGGTCAAGCCGGCCAGAACTGGTGATTCATTGAGCTTGACCGGCACTATTTCTGCAAGGACAGCTTCGGGCGCATTTATGGAAAACTCGCGGCTCATGTTTCCGGCTTCGCCCTGCGGTCCCTCATGCAGGCTATCTTTAACCTGCACTGAGATCTGGCTGGTGCCGGGCTGCATGGCTATCCAGGCCCACAGGTTCTCTGATTGCCAGTCTGTGGCGGGCGTGTCGTTGACCAGGAAGCGATATGAAATTGGATCAGATTCCGGATCACTGGCCTGGGCTGTCCAGGTGACTGTTGTTCCCAATAGTTGCGGGCTTTCGCTGTCCGCAGTCAAGCCGGTAATAGCTGGAGATTCATTGAGCTTGGCAGGTACTACTTCTGCGAGCACAGGTGCAGGTGCATTTATGGTAAACTCGCGGCTCATGTTGCCGGCTTCTCCCAGCGGTCCCTCATGAAGGCTGTCTTTAACCTGCACCGAGATCTGGCTGGTGCCGGGCTGCATGGCTATCCAGGCCCACAGGTTCTCTGGTTGCCAGTCTGTGGCTGGCGTGTCGTTGACCAGGAAGCGATATGAAATTGGATCGGATTCCGGATCACTGGCCTGGGCTGTCCAGTTGACTGTTGTCCCCAATAATTGTGGGCTTTCGCTGTCTGCAGTCAAGCCAGCTAGAGCAGGTGCATTGTTGGGAGGCAGAACTATCTCGAAGTTGGCGCTGCTGGCGCTGTCTCCTTCGGCATTATGCTTTCCATCCCTTACTTTGGCCTCGATGGCATGCTGCCCGACCTG
>Ga0351897_1045_pt1 | contig 29954 bp, 21 predicted proteins | sample BONcelHT113001C4_FD_206876 | JGI IMG/M metagenome (GOLD analysis project Ga0351897, IMG submission 206876) | Enriched cells from coal bed in the Powder River Basin, Montana, United States - BONCAT cells T11 rep1 HSBNCT.T11.300.1.C4 ... | reverse complement strand
ACCGAAGTTGGCGTTGAGGTTACGGTTGAGCCTACGGTTTCAATTCTGCCAGTTGAGACCCCCATTGATCTGTCTCCACTTCCCAAGCCTACGATTACTCTTATACCTGAACCAGTTGTTGTGGTAACTCCGCAACCACTTATTACACCACAACCGGATGAGGGATTAGTCAGCCGTGTATCTGAAGAAGAATTTTCTCTTTCAACTGACAATGTGGGACCAATTGGGACAATTAACCTTATTGATCAACCAGGAGGAGTCAAAGTTTACGTAGATAATAAACACCAGGGGGTAACTCCAATGATAATCACTGATCTTGTTCCTGGTAAATATCTTGTAACTTTTGAACATGAAAACGGTTATGAGGATCAAGAGGTTACCATTCCGAATGCCGGAGGGGAGGTAATCCCCCCAAGAACTGAACCGGCTTTCAAGGTATTAGTAATAGCCGGGGATAAAGAGCCTTGTAATGAATGCTGCAAAATTGAAGAGGTTGATGCAAAACTCTCGTCTCGTGATTACTCGGAGGTATACAAAATAAGCACAATTGCACATCACGTTGAAGAAACTGATCATATACCCTATACGTTATACTGGAATGGTAAACCCTGGTATAAGGGGGAACTAATCCCGGATAGTGATGTGAAAACCGAAGGGTGTGGAAGCTGCGTTGTAATGGAGGATTATATCAGACAGACTGCTCCACCTGGGACATTTGAAATCCGTTTGGATGAAGGACGTCTCTGTACATCTGATGATAAACGTGGAAGACTTGTATTTTATGGACGGGAGGGCATCCCCCTCCCCTCCGGGCAGTGAGACTATGAGTAGCGATTCTGAATCCTGATATTTGGAATATTTCAAGAGCATTTATTAATCGGTCGAAAAAACTCTGCGGTACAGGGGCGATGCAATTTTTAAAGATGAACGTGATGTTGCTCTCTCTGTGACAGAATGCATCTTAATTAGTTTTTAAAGGAAAAGAAGGAAATGAAATTCTTCGGATTTTGATGAAAAAGATAATCTCTCAATTTTTAACGTATTACCTGATTCCCTTCTCTCTTATAAGCCCACAGATATCAATCCAGATAACTAGTTCTTTTTTACTCTCACCCTTTTCACCAACTTCTTTCTTGATAACTCCAAGAATAAAGTTGTCATCATCAGTTCCCCTGCCGCTTTGATCAATATCATGAATCGGGACCGTCAGAACGGACGCGACCTCGTCAACGACAACACCCGTTTTTCCGTTAGTTACTGATTCATCAAGGACGATAAACCGAAGATCTTCAGTATCTGATCCCGCCTTTTTTGTAGCACCGATAAGAGTTCTCAAATCGATGATGGTGGTAATTTCACCTCTGAGATCAATGATTCCTCTTATATGGCTGGGTGCATGAGGAAGAGGTGTGATTTTACTCGCTTCTACGATTTCGCGTACATCAAACAAGTTTACTGCATACGTATCATCACCGAGAAGAAATTCAACAACCTGAATCTCTTCGGTATCGGCTAGCTCTGCACTACTTTTTCTTACATTAATTCTTTCATCACTCATGGTCACACCTTAAATTTATTTATTTCATCAGCTACTTCTTTCACGATGCTGTTCAGGTTTACAACTATGTGGCTAATCTGATCTGTCGCTGCTGAAGCTTCCTCTGTGGAGGCTGCAGCAGAAATTGCTTCTTCTGAAGTGTTTTTAATGTATGTTGATACTTCTGATATACTTGCGGTAACTTCCTCAACTGATGCTGCCTGCTCTTCAGATGCAGAAGCCACATCCATTGCACTTTTACTGATCTCTTCTATGGTTGTGCCTATTTCTTTAAACGCTTCAAGGGTAGCATCAAGTGCCTGAGTCCCTTCTCCAACAGTTTTTCCTGCCCGGTCAATAGCTGCATTAGCTTTTTGCGCCTTTTGCTGAAGTGCTGTTATCATATCAGCAATACTTTCTGCAGATTTGCGTGAATCCTGGGCAAGGGATTTTACTTCTGCAGCGACCACCGCAAAACCACGGCCTGCATCACCTGCCCGTGCTGCTTCAATAGCTGCATTGAGAGCCAGCAGATTGGTTTGATTTGCAATATCAGTGATCAGATTTACAATTTTACCAATTTCCTGCATCTGTCCGTTAATTTCCCCGACAATGGCGCTAACCTCATCCGTTGATTCAGTAATCTCTTTCATTGCAACTTCTGTCTTTCCGGCTAGTTCCATTCCGGTATGAGAAATTCCGGTTGCGTGACCGGCAGTAACCGACACCTGCTCAGCCCGCTGAGAGACAGAACTTACCGTTATTGTGAGATCGTCCATTGCTTTTAGAATTTGGGAAATACCTTCTTCTCCTTCAGCAGCGTTTTTACTCACCTTCTCTGCAATAATTGCGATTCGGCTTGAACCTGTTGCCATATCCTGGACATTGACTGAAGCATCCTGTGTATTTATCTTCAGATCCTCTACTTTCTTTCCAATAAGAGTGATTGCATCGGTAATCTGGATCCCAACATTATCCAGTGCGGCATTGAACGGTATCCAGTCACCCGCTGTCCTCAACTTTGAGTTTACCCGTGCAGCGAAATTATATTGTGCATATTGCGAAGAGATCCGCATGGTCTCCTCTATCGGAGTAGTAATGCTGTCAAGAGTTGCATTGACATCTGATACAATTTTTTGAAATTGCCCGCGGTGCTTTGATGCATCGGCCCTGATTTTCAGGTTTCCTGCAACTGCACCTTCTGAAAGACTTTCAATATCAGATATCATCTGAGAAATCGCATCTATTGCTTCTTTGAGACTGATATTCATTCTGATGAACTGCTCTGATGCTTCTTTCGTGTGTTCATCAGCAGCAGTTACAGAATAGTTAAGATCTAAGTCCCCCTTGGCAAGTTTTTGAAGGTTTTCCGCAGTATGATCTATTTCCTGTTGCAGATATCGGCTCACTTTAACTACTTCGGTAATGTCAGTGACCACTTCGACATGACCCACTTTTTCACCATGGGCATTGGTAACATACGCGCAATCAACGTTAAAATGTCCACCAAACTGGTCAAACTTAGTATTGGAATACCCTGCCCGAAGGCGGGTAATTCCGCACTTATCAGTATTACATATTCCAGCGCCCCATTCATTACAATGATGACCCATAAGATCTTTACGCTGGACATTCAGCATGGATTCTACAGCTTTGTTCACAAACGTCCATCTGGTATCCATGTCTGTCACGGTAATGGGAAAGGGTACAGCATCAAGAATCGATTCATACCATGCAGACCGGTTGCTAAATGCCTGCATTAACTTGTTAATTTTCTCTGCAATATCCCGGTTTTCTGATGGAATATCGGCCAGATCAATTGCTAAAAAAACCCCTTTTTCTATATCTGGTATTATCTTTTCAATCTGCCTGGAAATTTCCTTCGTGCCTTCTGGTGTATTATTTGTCAGATCACCCATTTGACTTACCCCTGATTATATTCTATCTTCATGTACTGAATAATTACTAGTATTAAGCAAAGGAATGATTATTATATTAATGTAATGGACTATGATATCGTATCAATGAGGGCGCGCCAATATTCTTCGTGCTATATATTGTTCATGCATAATTACAAATATTGAGAGAATACTACTACTCTCTAAAGGTAATGTACGTCATGTTCTGGTTTTTTTATTGTCATGTGTTGTGATGGTGAAATCTGATGAACTTCTGCAACCACTTTGATTCATGGATGATACTGCCACAGGATTTTTATAGCCGGAAAGGGCGGGTTATTATCCTGCTTTTCCTTCTATTGGTATCAATTTGTTCTGGTGTTTCATCAGCTGCTGGTGATCAGAAAAACGTCCTAATTTTGAACTCATACCATCAGAGCTTCGCCTGGACTGACGCCCAGACTGCCGGAATATTGCAATCACTAACACAGCATAATCTGAACACTGAACAAAATAAAATCACAATAGAATATCTTGACGCAAAAAATAATCCTGGTCAGGATTATCTAAGCTATATATACGATTTTTTTAAAAAAAAGTACCATAACCAGACTGTTGACCTCATCATTACTACAGATGATATTGCACTTCAGTTTGCTCTGAAGAATCGGAGTAGAATATTTTCCGATGCACCGATTGTCTTTAGCGGAGTTAATCAGTATGAATCTCTCCTAAAAGAAGATCTTTACTCTGTTACCGGAGTAATTGAAGAAATCTTTCCGGAAAAGACACTTGCATCAATATTCATGCTTTTTCCTGATACAAACCGTATATATATTCTCTATGAAGATACTGAAACAGGTCATGGAATCGCTGATAAAATCCGGAATGCAGATGAGCCATATAGCAAAAAAGCAGAATTTATCTATGTAACAAATATGAGTTTTCCGGAAATCTTTTCATGGGCTCCGGATTTGCCTGATAACTCGGTAATAATCAGTTCATTTACCAGAGATCGAACTGGTGAAGTTCTTGATCATGCTCAATTTATTTCTAAGTTCGCTCCAAATGTTACCGTGCCTGTTTTCTCCATGTATGATATGGCAATGGGCTTTGGTGCTATCGGAGGAAGTATTCTCTCAGGCAAAGAACAGGGTTATCTTGCCGGAACACTGGCATCTCATATTCTTTCAGGTGAATCTGCAGATTCCATTCCGATCATTAATACTGATACTACCATTTACACATTTGATTATAATGTACTTGAGCGGTTTCAGGTACCCTTGTTGAATATTCCAGCGGATTCAGTAATTATTAATCGTGATCCGGGAATTTTTGAACAATACTTCTGGTACATGGTATTAGTTCTAAGCACTATTGCGGCTCTTGGATTCGGGGTTATTATTCTGTTATTTTATATCAGGATCCGGAAAAAAACAGAGGCAGAGTTGCGACTGACCATCTATGAGAGAAACCGTGCAGAAGAGAGTCTTTCTGAACAATTCCGTTTTCTGCAGGAGCTTATGGATACCATCCCCAATCCCGTATTTATCAGAGATAAAACAGAAACTTATATCGGATGTAATCGTGCATTTGAGGATTTCTATGGGTCACCGAAATCTCAAATCCTTGGGAAAACACTGAACGAGCTCTGGCCCGAACATCTTGCCTCCATATATCTGGCCAAAGATACGGAGTTGTTTGATAATCCTGGCATTCAAAGATACGAAGCGGTGGTGGATTTACATGATAAAAGTCGGGAAGTCATCTTTCAAAAAGCTACATATACCAATCCTGGCGGGTCAGTTGAGGGAATCATCGGGGTTATTACTGATATTTCATGGCAAAAACAAGCCGTACGGGACCTGCGGGAGAGTGAACAAAGGTTTAAAATGCTTTTTGATGAAAATCCCTCGATTTACTTTATTGTAGACGAGGCCGGAAGTATCTTCTCGGTGAATGAATATGGCGCCCGTCATTTAGGATATAATCCGCAGGATCTTACTGGAAAACCATTTTTCGAACTATTACATCCCGGAGATGTGAGGATTGCAGAAGAGAACTTTTTCCAGGTTCTGACAAATCCTACACAGGTATTTCATAAAGAGCTCAGAAAACTCAGGTCAGATGGATCTATCCTGATAGTTCATGAGAGTGCACGGGCTGTCCCGCAACCTCTCGGTAAGTATATGATCTTTATTGTCAATGAGGATATTACCGAAAGAAAACTTACAGAGGATGCATTAAACCGGGCCAATCAAAAGTTAAATCTTCTCAATTCGGTTACGTTCAATGATATTCTGAATTCCATATTCTGTCTGTCCGGATATGTTGATCTTCTCCCTCATACTATGGAGGGTCAATATGACACTGAGCTTATAACAAATATTTCCGAAATTATCCAAACTATCACAAAATCACTTGATTCAGCAAAAAATTACCAAAGTATTGGCCTCCGGCCACCGGTCTGGCAGGATGTTCATCAGTCGTTCCTGTTTGGAATCTCTCATCTTGACATGTCTCAATTGGCCCGGAAGGTTGAGATCTCTGACCTTGAAGTCTTTGCAGATCCTCTGCTTGAAACGGTCTTTCAAACGCTCGCAGACAATATAATCAGACATGCAAAAGGAGCAACAGGTCTTATTTTTTCGTATCGGGAAGATCACGAATTGGGAATAGTCCTGATTTTAGAAGATGATGGTGTTGGTATTGATGATTCTCATAAAGAGCGTATATTTGAGCGGGCATACAAACGCACTTCCGGTCTGGGTCTTTTTTTGGCTCGTGAAATTCTTGCAATTACCGGACTTTCAATCAGAGAGACTGGGACATTCAAAGAAGGAGCGCGGTTTGAGATACGGGTTCCGCATGACAGATTCAGATTTAAAAAAGAATCAACGAGTCTTCCTGACTGGTAATCCATCGGATTATTGCCGATAGTAAGGCCGGTGCAATAGGTTTTTTATTGAGGACTCTGGATTAATATTTGCTTTTTAAGCGACTTTTTTTCAGCTTGCGGATCATTCCCAAATTGCCTTGCATATACTGCTGCTATTGGATAAATTACTTCAATTAGATGAGCAAGGTTAATTTTTCCCAGAGAAAATGGACACGGGCCTAGAGATCGAAAGAGTTCTTTTTCTTTACCTAATGGATTTTTTGTTCGTATTTTGATCTGCCCGATATCGATGACGGGTTCATAGTACTGCGTTGGTTCAGGTGGATCATAGGCCTCAGTCTCCGGTATATTTTCATTTATAGAATCATTGTCGGTTTCATCTGATGGCCCATTTATATAATGGGTAACTGCCTGGATTATTTCATCACGGGTTTTTCCTCTCAGCTGAAACAACACCATAGGATCTTCATTGACATACCTGCCAAGAGCGAGGTATGTAGCGACAATATGGCTGCAAATCGTAGAATCTCCTTCGCAGTCACATTTGAAATCCAGATCCTGGATAGTAGAGGGAATGATGTTTATCTGTGCCTCCTCAAATAGTGCATCAAGTTCTTTTGGATAATCTCCTGACAAGAGTCTATTATACAAATCCTGGTTTCCTGCCAATATCCGATATATGACTTCCCATTCATCTTCAAGGTCCATAACCCACAAGAAAGCCCGGTGAGAACCCCCGACAGCTCCAAGGACGATGGTAGATATACCACCTGGGAATAGATCACTTACCATTACCCGTCCCCGCTCAGCAAGTTGTCTACCTTTTGCCAGCTGAGTTGTGATACGGCTGTCTGGTTTCATCATATTCAGGAACTCTGAAGTCCACCATGCTTCATCAAGAAGTTTTTGTCTGGTCTTTGCGCTATCTATTGATACTTCTCTCTTCAATCGTTTCATCAGAGTTCATCCCCGAATACCTGTTCACGAAGACGCAATACATCCATGAGTTCTCCATTTGGCAGTTCAGTCAGCCATTCCTCTCCTGCTGAAATTACCTGATCCGCAACTGTTCTCTTGTGATGTATCATCTCATCTATCTGTTCTTCAAGTGTACCAGCTGCTATCATCAGGTGAACCTGAACTCTGCGGGTCTGCCCGATCCGGTACGCCCTGTCTGTTGCCTGATCTTCAACTGCCGGATTCCACCACCGATCAATATGAAATACGTGCGTTGCCCGCATAAGGTTCAGACCTGTCCCTCCGGCCCGGAGCGATATGACAAAAAACTGAGGGCCATCATTTCGCATAAACCTTGTAATCATCTCTTCTCGTCTCATTCGGGGCGTTGAGCCGGTTAAAAGTAGTACTTCTTTTTGTAGTTCGGATTTTATCTGTTCTGCTAAAACTTTTGCAAATGTAGCATACTGGGTGAAGATGATAGCTGCATCTCCTTCTTCTTTTACTTCCTCCAGCATCTCTACAAGTCGTTTTACTTTTCCGGATCTCTCCGGCTCGCATGAATGAGTTGATGATGCAAAGGATGGATGGTTGCAGATCTGTTTCAACCTGGTGAGTGCTGCAAGAACTCTTCCCCGTCGTGCAATGCCAAAGACGGTCCTGAGATCTGTTGCAAGTTCGTTTACCGTTGCCTGATATAATGCAGCCTGTTCATGAGTAAGCGGACAATACACCTGCATCTCCATCTTTTCCGGAAGATCGCTGATGATTGAAGTATCTGTTTTCACTCTGCGCAGAAGGAACGGGCGGATGAGTCTTCTCAGTTCAATTGCTTTATCATCGCATCCTCCTTTTTCTATTGGATTTGCATATGTTTTTTGAAATGAGTGCAAGGATCCGAGATACCCTGGGTTTAAAATCTCCATTATTGCCCAGAGTTCTGTAAGATGGTTTTCCACTGGTGTTCCGGTCAGAGCGATTCGATGATTAGAAGATAATGTTTTTGCAGCCTGGAATTGTTTTGTCTGAGCGTTTTTGATGTTTTGAATCTCATCATATATGATAACATTCCAGCCGACTTGTGAGAGAAGATTGATATCACGATGGACAAGGGCATATGAAGTAATAATCAGGTTATGAGTTTCACATTTAGTGAAAAAGTCTGCATTTTTGGATCTTCCTATCCCATGATGAACATAATAGGAGATTTCTGGAGAGAATCGTTTTAGTTCACGCTCCCAGTTCCCGATTATCGAAGTCGGACATATTAACAGAGACGGACCCTGAAGGCTCCCCTGCTGTTTTATCGCAAGCAGATATGCAATTGTCTGCGGGGTTTTTCCAAGACCCATATCATCAGCAAGACAGGATCCAAACCCGATAGACCTGCATGTAACCAGGAATGATAGTCCGGTCTGCTGGTATTGTCTCAGGACTCCGTTAAAAGCATCCGGTACCTGAACCGGTGCACGGTCCCACCCGTCTCTGATGAAGGTGATTAGGTTTTTTGTCCAGGAATCATCTGCAAATACTTTCATCTCTGCATCTGACCCTTCTCCTTTTGCATAGAGGCGGAGAAAATCAGCAATAGAGAGAGAATTTTTCTTAAACTTTTTCCCGGTAGTATTAAGAAAATTCTGCAGATGGTCCTGATCAACGGTTACCCACCTTCGGCCTGCTTTTACAACGGAGGTCTTTTGTTCTACCATCCGTCTGAAATCGGTTGGATCTATGAGATCTTCACCTATTGATATACGGTAATCAAAGTTCAGGAGAGTATGAAGCCCGACGATTGAGTCTCCTGCATTATCTGATATCTGCCTGACTGAAAGATCAAATCGTGGGGTGAGAGCAGGACTGCCCCACCAATCTGGAAATTCGATGGAGACACCTGCCTTCTCAATTGCAGGAGCATCATAGGTTAAAAATCTGATAAGATCGGTCTCAGGTATCAGGACCGTTGGGTCAAGATGTGATCGCATCTCATGCCTGAGGTCTGGTGAATATTGTTTTATTGTGTCTATTGCGTTGTTAAGTGTTTTTTCAAGTTCATCCTGGCCGGGAAGCGCGATATCCTGATATTTCTCTGCAAAGCATTGTGAGGGGGGGATGAGAACATTGGGTTCATCTGAAGACTGGAGAAAAAAGGAGAGGATCCATGGTTCACTCTTTAGATTATCTCCTTCTTTGATGGATTTCCTCTCCTTAATTCCGATTTTTGCGCAAAGTTTCCACGGAGGATCATATGCCATCACCTCAGGATCAACCTCTACCCATTTCATGAATGCATCTTTCCATCCATTTGTAATCAGGGGATGCTTCATAGGCATTTTATGGCGGTCCCATCCCTGGAGATAATACAGGGCAGCCAGTTCCTGAGAATTGCGAAGTTGTTCCATTGGTGAAAACCCCTCTCCAGGATCAATGTCTTTTTCCTGCATTGCCCGTGTAATTATCTGCATTATTAGTGATTCAAGAAAAATCACTACTGCCGCTTTTCTTGAAAGAGGTGTTACGTTATTATTTGCTGAATACTGGATAAACCGAAATTGCATCGGTGGCATTGCCTGTGCAAGAAGGTTTATCCTCTCTGTATCAAATGACGAAGGACAGAGCGCCCATTTTGTGCAGGTACCGCCATAATAATATCTCCCTGTTGTCGGTACATATCTTCCACGAATGACCATTTCCACTCCCAGGTCTGCTGCTTTTTTCCAGAAATTCAGCGTTCCACCAGGATAGAATTTCGATGTTTCATTTGTTATATCTCTGTCAATGGTAAGCAGGATATCAATCGGGGCGGTAATTACTGGTGTTTCATAAAAAATAAATGAATCCGGAATATCAGTGGTATGGGTGTGGTTAGTTGTGTGAGTTTTCCATTCTGGTGAACCGGATATCATTGTTCCATTGAAGGGAAATTCAAGGTTTATCGGATCATGAGATTTGACAGTGTCATAGGAACTATCTGCAAGCAGACTGCAAAGTGTCTGTGAGTCTGCTGCAAATGGATGTACGGGGTGATTCTGCCCGGTCTTTTCCGGGCAATTCGTGAACTCTGAATCACATCTCTCTCCAAAAAGGGTAAGAGAGGGTTTTTCCTCCGGATTATAGAGGGCATGAAGGATAATCATATCTGCCTGGGCCGTGAAATGATGACCTGGTTTCTTTAATTTCTGTTCGAAATCCCTGAATTATTAGATCTCTGCAAACATTGCATCCTGAAAGCCTATTTTGATATGGATGAGATAATACCTGTATCGATTTTTACAGCTGATGAGATGCATGAATCTGATAAAAAAGAGGATTTGTTTATATCTTATCCTTGCCCGGAATATAATTCAAGGGTTTTTGTCGTTTTCCTTTTACGATATCAAGACCCTGGTTTCTCTTAAGGCGCTTAACCTCATCCTGAAGGTCATTGATTATTTCAAGGAAACGGGTGATCGCTTCCGGATCAGAATTCTGTTTAATCTTCTCGGAAGAAAACTGGTTAATAAAATCGGTATCTGCTGGTTTCATTGGGATGACTCATTATACTATTAGATTGCTGGTCATAAGTAATATAGGTTGATGACTATATCTGACATGGCTAGCCCCTTGATCTGTGGGGGGTATACCTGCAAATCTTACGTTCATTATGGTAGTCATCTGTCAATTTCCTTTCAGGAGAGTGAAGTTACCGGGTCTTTTAAAAACGTATTGTACCTGCGCGTTTTATGGGGATAATCTTTGTTTCTTTCTTACTTTTGGTTTTCTGATCCTTTTGGATAATTTCCGGCTCCAATTCCGTAATTGTGATATAAATATGCTCTAATTTTATCTGACTCAACCCATCCTGTATCAAGTTCTGATATGAATGAATCGATATTCTCAACCGCACTCAGGACAATACCCTCATTTTTTCCCTGACACTCTTCACAAGCTGAGAGTATTATTGAAAGAGGATTTCTGATTTTATCTCCAATGGTTGCCATTTGATAGATATTATTATTAATCTGGGTTAAGGATCTGGTAAGTTCATCCATTGCCTGTTTTCGTTGTGTGATGTCCCTGCATATTGAAAGGCATAGTCTTTTTCCATTTTCTGAATAAAGGTGAGAACTGATCTCCATCGGGATGTGGGTTCCATCGCGGCATATTAGTTCTCCTTCAAAGGTGAGATGGCCAGCATCATATAACCGGGCTATGATGTCAGGATATTTGGGCTTCATAAATGGTGCATCGAGATCAGATACTTTTTTTGTGAGTAACTCTTCCCGTGTATACTGTAGTTTGGTGCACGCCTTCTCATTAACTTCGTATATCCTGCCTGGTTCGTTATCTATAGAAAAATCGTGCAGAATTATTGCATCATTTGCATTCTCAAATAAATTCTTATACCGTTCCTGTGATCTGCGGAGTTCTTTATTCAGAGTTTCAAGTTCAATCAGTTTTTTCTCTAGTTGATGAAATAAACGACGATTATGTTCAGATAGATACTCCTCATTCTCAAGTTGAACTGGTTGTATTGTTTCATTTGAATAATGTGGAAGATCTCCTATAAGTTCACGGATGATTGAAATAAACTCTCCTGGATCTGCGGGTTTAATGATATATCGATCAGCACCAAGACTCATAGCAAAATCCTGATCCTTCTTTTCAGTATATGCGGCAGTATAAAAGATGAAAGGGATTTTTGCTAATTTTGGATCGCTTTTTACCTCACGACAGAACTGAAATCCATCCATCCGAGGTAGCAGGATATCTGAAATAATGAGTTCTATTGAGTCTGATTTAACTGCTTCAAGGGCTTCATATCCGTTTTCTGCAAGTAATACCTCAAATCCGTTTCCAGTCAGTAGTTTTTCAAGCATATACCTGTTAATGTACTGGTCATCGACAACCAGAACCTTCATGGTACCTCCTGTTTAGGAAAATAGATTGCAATCTGGTCGATAAAAGTTGCAGGATTAATTGGTTTTTCTATATAATCTGTTGCCCCCGCCGCAAGTATCTTTTCTCTATCTCCAGCCATAGCATAGGAGGTAACCGCTATGATAGGAATACTTTCAAGACCAGAGGTGGCCCGGATTCTTTTTGCGATCTCATATCCATCCATCCCTGGGAGCTGGATATCAAGGAGTATAATGTCAGGTTTGTCACTTTTTGCTTTTTCAATTCCAACAATCCCTTCACCTGCTTCAATAACTTCATGACCGCTGCTTTGTATGAGAAAGTGCATCAGATACATATTCTGCTCATTATCTTCGATAACCAGAATTCTCATTTTATCCGCCTTCATGTTTTATTTTGGGAAATGTAACGATAAATTCACTTCCTTTTCCTATCTCACTTTTAATCTGAATTGTGCCTTTATGATATTCAATTAGTTTTTTGGATATAGAAAGACCTAAACCAGTTCCTTCATGTTTGCGTGTTGTTCCCGTGTCTATCTGATGAAACGGTTTAAAGAGGGTATTGATGTCATCAGGAGCGATGCCTATCCCTGTATCTTTAACGGTAATTGTTATATTATTTGTGTTAATGGCGCTTGAGAGTGTGATTGCACCCTGTTCTGTAAATTTTATGGCATTGCTCATGAGGTTCATAATTACCTGTTCAATTCTGCGTTGATCACCTAAAATTTCTACCTTTTCTGGTGAAAAGTTACACACCACCTCAAGCCCTTTATTTTGTGCCTGAGGAAGAATGGTATGAACTACTGATTTCATTGATTCATGAATGTCAACCGGTTCTCTTGTAATAGTGAGCTCACCTGCTTCAATTTTTGAGATATCAAGTACATCATTGATAAGGGCAAGCAGATGTCTTGCACTGTGTTGCACCATTCCGAGTTGTTTTTGCTGTTCACCTGTAAGCGGGCCTGCAAGTCCCTGGATAATTATGCCTGTAAATCCAATGATTGAGTTTAGCGGTGTACGAAGTTCATGTGACATCGTTGCCAGAAATGCTGATTTTAACCGGTCTGCTGCCTCAGCTCTTTCTTTTGCTTCCTGAAGATCGGTATTTACCTTCTCAAGTTGAAGAGTTCTGTCAAGTACCATCTTTTCAAGATTATCACGATACAGGGCAAGTTCTTCCATTGCCTGTTTCTCTATCTCTTCCTGCTTGTGAATAGTTTCAATCATTGTTGTAAAGGCCCTGGTCAAGTCGCCAACCTCACCTTCTGGTCCTGGTGGAAGTCTTTGATTGAGATTACCCATTTCAGTAATGGTCTTTGCAATAGTAGTAAGTGGAGTTAGCGGTCGTATCACGGTATAATCAAGAATTAAAAGTGTAATAACGCTTAATAGGATAAGGGAGAGGAAGACAAAAATTATAATTGTGATAATTGAGTCCTGAATTTCTTTATCTATAGCTGAAAACGGTATAAGGGCTGCATATTTCCACCCAAGTAAGGGGGAGGTATAATAGATCAGGTATTCATCGGGAAGAATGAGTATTCCCTCAGGCGTTGATAAAAGAAGATCATTCTGGTTTTGAAGTAATTGTTTTGAATCAGTAAAAAGGAGAGATTGGTTATTTGAAGCCAGTATTATTCCTTTCTCACTGATTAGGAGAATCTCCCCGTTTCTTCCGATATCAAAACCGGCGATATAGTCTGTAAGGTTTACTAATGTGATATCAGCACCTAAAACTCCATATACATCTCCTTTTTCATCGGTCATTGCCTTCACGACACCGATGTTTACATCTGGCGAAGTGACTGAACGGTATGGTTCAGTCAATACTATCTGCCCTGGGTTTTCTTTTCCCAGTATATACCAGGGTCTTGTCCGGGGATCATACGTGGTAGGTCTTGCGCGTGGATGTGATCGTACAAATGCCCCGGATTCTCTGCCCATATATACAGAGTTTACATGTGCGTGCGTTATGCGAAATGCATTCAGATCAGCAATGATTTCTGATTCCCGTTCTCCAATTCTATATACAAATGTGTCTTCTGAAGCATTTAGAAAATTAGTAAATCCAGCATCATCTTTATCAAGAATTTTTTTATGCATGAGGAGTTCAGAGACATCACTTTTCATTCCTCTAAAAAAGTTTGAGACAGCAAAATCGATATGTCTAAGTTGATTACTGGTATCAGTCTGCACTGATCGCAGGTTTTGTTCATGCAGGTTTGAAGGTACAGCAGTTTAAAATTTCGATATTGTAATTTTCTTACACAAGATACTCTTCGGATGAACAGATGCTGATTTTAACTTATTATGCGAAAAAAGAGCCATTGAATCAATTTTGAAAAAATTGATTAAAGTTAACCCTCTTTCAATCTGACCCCCTTCTCTCAAGTGATATTGCACACGGGGATATTGCAATATGTGCCCACCCTCTTAACTTGTACCAATAAAGAGATGCCACCATAAAGTCAATGCAAAAAAAGATTTTATAAAAATAGCTTGCGCTAAAATTGGTGGAATTTGTCTATCCTTCAAGTAAAACCAATATTATATAATTAATTTTTTATTGATATTTCATCAATTTGATGAACAACGAAGAGATCTTGTAGTTCAGAGCTTACGATTTTAACAAAATGTTGGAGCGGGAAGCGTTTGCTATCGACAACTTTGGGTCCGCGTTGACTCTTCACAAAATGCCTCCATTTTAATGAGATCCACCAATTCTGAAAGATAAACGCCACTAACGTATAATAATAGCGAAGGGTAGGATCCTTGCTTGAGGTTTTCGGTTTAGTGGTATTCCGAAGCCTATATGTCGATTCAATAGCGAAACGGTGCTTGTATATCCTTCTAATCAACCGGGGAGAAGTAGATAACCCAAAAACAACGAACGCATGATGCTTTATTCCGTGTTTTCCTTTTTTTCCTTTGAGATACACCAAACAATCGGTTATTGTTACTTCGACAGGATTTTCCGATTTGGCATTTAAACAGTATTTGAAGGTATTAGACGTTTTTCCCTTTAGTTTACTTTTCAATTCGACTCCATGCTCCTTCACGGGAATAATGTGAGGTATATTAGCACATTGAAGATATGTGAAGATTTCACCTGCATAAAACTCCCTATCTATACAAAGGCCTTTGATTTTAAGATTAAGTGAATAAATAACGTCAATACAATCTTGGATTGCCTCACAATTCTTCATTCCAGAATGCCAGGGTATGGCAAAGAGGGTAATATGGCGATCAGTATCGATAATTGATAGGGTGAGATATGAGAAGAAATAGTTCGTAGATGCTTTCCGTTTACCTCCAACTGTATAGGATCCTTTAGTTTTATCAATCTCACCATAATATGGATCGTCAGTTTTATCAATGGCAAAATAATACCCTTTGCCTGGATTAATGACATTTTTCCCAGCCGGGTTTAGAATTGATGTAGACTGACGGATCAGCTCATCCATATCAAGCTGATGAATGGCTTTAAGGCAGGTCGTATGTGATGGAAGCCCAGAATTCATCATGCAGAATCCAGATATGGACGCTTTTTCACAAGCAATTGCAATACTTGCTTGAATGATAGTCGTAGTGTCAATTCTGGGGAACTCTGGGAAAGTAAAATTTGATCTAATGAGACGACAAATCCCATCGAGGTGTCCATTCCCTCTTGCTTGCAATTCGCCTGATTCCGGCTCTTTTTCGATAAATGAGGGCATATTGAGGGATTTTTGTGGCTATTTATACCTATCTACAAAAAGATCTTAAGAACCATAAAATTGAGATTTGAATGGTTTTTGGGGCATTATTTTATCTCGGGAATTCGCATCGCGCATATCTGGGGCGGATTGAAAAGGTTGAGGATTTCAAAAAAGTGATTAACTTATTTAGAGACTGTTAGAGAAATAGGTTGGAAAAATGGGCTTTTTTAATCTACTGAAGGTAAGACAACGCCGATACAGATCATAATCAGTATCATTATACATAGATACAAGGTTATGACCTTAGATCGGAGAGTCATATTACCGATAAATGCTTTTATAGTATTTATATCACTCTATATGATTATTTTCGGCATATTTCATAATTTTAAAATCAAGTGGTTTTCACTGGATTTTTTACCAGTATAAATATTCCTGCCGCTACCAGTGTTATCACTGGAAACATGGCAAGGGTTGCATGGAGCCCTACCTGATCTGCAATGATACCTGATACTGAAACCCCGATTCCACCCGCTCCCATAGCTACTCCGAGAAATAGTCCGGATATGAGTCCGACCTGTGAAGGCATAAGTTCATGAGACATTGCGATAGTGACTGCAAATGATGACCAGAGGAAGAACCCGAATATAATCATTGAAAGCATCAATAAAGGCCCGGTTGTGAATAATATTGCTCCAAATGCAGGAACTGCTGCAAGAGTGGTGATTACAACTACGGTTTTTCTTCCAATCCTGTCCGACATAATTCCGCCTGATATCTGCCCTGCTACCCCGGCAAGGAGCATAATTGTAACCATAGTTGTTGCGGTCAGAAGTGAATATCCTTCTAAAACCAGATATGTCGGGAGAAAAACCATGGATCCAAAAGTGACCCAGGATCGCAGTGTTGATCCTGCAAACAGAAACATAACCGGCTTCCAACTCTCCCCCCCTGCTGGTTTCATTATTTTTCTCTCATGAGTGCATGATTCCTGTTCTCTTCTGGTATGCATTATCAGGGCACCGATAACGGCCGGAATAATAAACCAGATGAGTGCAGGAATACCTCCTGATGCTAGAGCGACCCCGGCAATGATAGGACCCAGTGCAAAACCCATGTTTCCACCCACAACAAAAAGTGAAGTCAGCCTTCCACGATCCCCTGAAGATGATATTGCACTTACTTTGCACAGAGCACCGGGATGAAAACTAGCATGACCGGCAGCAGAAACTGCAACGCATATGAACATAATGAGAAAATGGTTTGATAAAACTCCGATTGCTGCAATTCCACATCCTGATAGCAGAATCGATATACTTATTCCAATCTGAAGGCCTCTTCTGTCAGCAAGGTATCCAAAAAGCGGCTGGAGAACAGAAGAGATGATGCAGTGGGCTGCTGGTAGAAGTGCAGCTTCAAAATAGTTATATCCAAGGGATGCGATCAGAACCGGCTGAATTGCCATCAGGACCGGTGCATAAATATCATTGATGAGGTGAGCAAATGCGAGTTCACTCACTTCCCATATTTTTTTCATGATTGCTGATAATAATTTAATCGAAAATTGTCACAATTGTCAAATGTGGTGATAGAAGAGACGCATTGATTCGTTTCTCATTATTGTATATGAGTAGTACTATACTGGCCACAATATCTGCAATAGATGTGAGGGAACAGTATTTATGATTGTATGCATCTCTCATATATTAGCATATGATTCTCATTTATTCCTATCTCAAGGGTGATTTAGGATATTATCTGTAAATTTCGGGTAAACTGACTGATTTAATGAATTATTAAACATTACGTTACAGCCGCCGCTGATTTTGAGAGAAGATTTATGTGTGGACGATATTGCATTTCGGCATCACCTGGAGCTTTATCTGAACGATATGGTATTTCCACTCCTTTAGAATATCATCCCGGATATAATATTTCGCCGGGAACAAAGATTCTGACTGTCAACGCAGAAAAACAGGAGAGATCTGCACAAATGGCGTCATGGGGCTTTCATTCAACCAGGGCACATCTCCTTATTAATGCCCGCAGTGAGACTATCCGCCAAAAACCGATTTTTCGCTACCTTATCTCTGATCATCGGTGTCTTATCCCTGCATCTGGTTATTATGAATGGAAAAACCAAGGAGCTGGGAAATATCCCTGGTATATATCAACTGTTTCAGGGGAGATTGTATCATTTGCCGGAGTGATCAGAACTACGTCATTCGGGTCGGAAACGGTGATTATCACAACCGAAGCATATTCTTCGATTGCACATATCCATAAGAGAATGCCGGTTATTCTATCACGACAAGGAGAAGATGATTTTTTATTGAATGGCACAATAATCGGACTGATGGCAGATCTGCTAACATCTCACCCAGTCTCGCCTAATGTAAATTCACCTGATATTGATGATCCGGCATTAATTGAACCCTGGCAGGAACATACCATCCAGAAAACACTTGCGAGCCATAATTGGCAATAAGTAATTAAGCTAATGATATCATTTTTCTCCCAAAAAAAGGAACCTATTTTTCTACCAAATAATCTGTGATTTATGGATCTGCAAAAAAGGGTCATAATTAGGATCTTAAAATCATTTCACTGATTGAAGAATATATATTGCACGTTGCATTTGACCTCCTGCTCCGGTAAGCCCTTCATTTTTTGTTAGTAAAAGTCCGCTATCCTTATCAATTGTTATCTTGGTATCATACGTGTTTCCAATGGAATGGAAGTAATATGTTTGTGCATTCCAGACTTTACCGGCAAGTTCGAGCGGAGCATCTGCAACTAGAAACTGTGAGGTGAACTGATTCATATCTTTATCCAACCAGAATAATCCCATTCCTTCATTTCCCTGGTTATATGACCACGGGGTCTGAACAAGGATGTTTCCGTTCATGGCACTATATATCGTAGAATAACCTTGGTACCCTCCATATCCGTCTGAACCGGTTACTTCATCTACCCAGTATCCATAAACGGCATTTTGATTATTTATCCAAGTATCATCGTGAACATTCACAAGTTCATAATAAGGGGTGAGGGCAGCAGAGTAGGTAATCTGTGTTCCCTGTCCAATCCATTGTGGTGGTGTCATCGCCTGCACTGTAATTATTATACTGGCTATTAGAATGAATCCAATTATTGGTTTAGTCACGAAGTTCATTTTTTCACGAATGGCTTTATGCCTTAATGTAATATATATTTTTTCACTGGGATGGATGCGACACTAATCTCTATGCATAATTTAAAGAAATAAAAAATAAGGTCGATTGTTAGATATTTGTATCAGGATATTAATGCAACTCGCCAGAACGATCCATGGAGTCCTACAGATGTCCAAACAATATTTCTAGTGATGAATTCTCCATTTTGTGAGGGGAGAGAGTTGTAAGAGTCAAACCCTGATAATGCAGTCTGCATCCGGGCAGCAACTGCTAACAACGATTTATTTTGGTTAAATTGGGGGTCATCCCAAGTTGATTTTCCGATCTGACTTATATCTGATTCATAAAGGATAGTTCCATCCGGTTGAATCACCATTATTTTTCCCTGCGTTTCCTTGGGTATATGGGAGATCGCATCTTCGACCATGACCGCGGGATCTACAAGAGACGAGATGACACCTATATGGGCACCTTCTGTTGAAAAGATTGGGTAATGCAAAATTATAGCATTCTTTTCCTCAATGGTGTACTGATGCGGTGAAAAAACTGGAACTGGATAATCAAGTATTTGTGAAACATATGGAACGGATGAAATGTTAATTCCAACTGATTTCTCGTATTCTGCCGGCCGGACTGCAATAATGGTTCCTGATACATCAAGGACTGATATCTCATAGACTCCTGAAGGGGGATGTAGTGTCGATTTCAGGTAATATTCAAGGTTGGTTGTATTGGAGATATCCTTTATCTGTTCAGCTGACTTTTTCAGATTGGTATCAATGGTATTTAGTTTGTTTTGAAGTGCTGCAGCTACCATAAGAAGGGTATCTGTCCGGACTTCGGATTCTTTTGACTGAAGAGTCCCAGTATCTTCCTGCACCGGGTACCAAGGTTTTTCTTCTAAACCAACATCATTTTGCAGAGAAATTGTCTGAATATGCAATGGCTGTCCCCACATCTGTATGGTCATTATAGTATCATCTTCATTGCCTGTGCCCTGGATTAGTAGTCCGGGGGTAGTATACTGGTCCGGGAGGTTTACCGGCAGATAACGCTCCCCGCAATCGGTAACAATCCCAAAATAACCTCCCTCTCCATCTTCATATACTATCTGACCAGAGAAGGTAATTAAAGAACTCTCGTTTGTTGAAAGTCCGCTTGCCGGTATGAATAATATGCCGATTCCTATGATAATTAAAATCAGGCTGTGAAACCTATGCATCAATACATGATCATTCACCATTATTAATAGATATATGTTAGGTTCTCTTTCTTGATAGATATCCACCGGACTAAATATCGGTTTGATATCCTTTGAATATATGACGTAAAATCAGGTATGCAAGGTAATTAATATGTTGAAAATCAATTTATCTGATCGAATGATTGGATTTAGTAATTGATATATATATCAGAGGAGATGTCCGAATAATCTGCCTGAATCATACATTTACTAAGCAAATGCAGGTAATAAACAGAGACACAGATAATAATGATTCCTATTTTATATGTTGATGATGAGCCTCTTCTTCTTGAGCTCTGTTCTCTTTTCCTTCAGCGATCAGGCGAATTTTCTGTAACTACCACCCCAAATCCTCTTGATGCATTACATCTCATCAGGGAGGGGGATTTTTCAGCTGTTGTTACCGATTATGAGATGCCGGAGATGAACGGCATTGAACTTTTAAAGGCTATCAAAGTAGAATTTCCTGATATCCCGGTAATCATTTTTACTGGCAGAGGGCGTGAAGAGGTGGTTATTGAAGCCCTCAACAATGGTGCTGATTTCTATCTTCAGAAAGGTGGCGACCCAAAGTCGCAGTTTGCTGAACTGATACATAAAATTAAACTTTCTGTTCGTCGTCGTCTGGCCGAAGAGGAAATTTGCAGGAAAAACCTTGAATTAGAATCTTCATATGAGCAGATCGCTGCTGCACAGGAAGAGTTTAAATCTCAATATGAGGAAATTGAATATCAGGCTAAACTTCTTGCCGAAGATGAGGAAAAATTCCGGACAGTTTCTCATTTTACCTATGACTGGGAATACTGGCTTTCTCCATCTGGTGAGTTTAGGTTTGTCTCTCCATCCTGTGAGCGAATATCAGGGTACACTGGAGAGGAATTTATTCAGGATCCTTCTCTTTTTACCCGGATTGTGTATGAAGAAGATCGGGAAATAATCCAGTCAATATTATCTGCACTCGCAGATCAGTCTATTTCCCTGCATCGTATAGAATATCGTATTATAGCAAAAGGTGGTACAAAAATATGGATTGGTCATGAATGCCTTCGTGTCTATGGGAGTGACGGGAGGTATCTTGGTCTTCGGGGAAGCTGCAGTGATATCACAATGCAGAAACAATATGAAGCAGATCTTATCGGTGCAGAGAAAGAATGGGAATATATTTTTCAGGCGATTGGTACCCCTGCAGTAATTCTTGATGGTGAACACCGGATCATTCATGCAAATAATGAGGTTCTGAAAAAAACCGGGATGAGTATCAAAGAACTTCGCAAGAAATATTGCTGGGAGGTATTCCATTCTCCTCATGATACAAAGCCTCCTCAAAACTGCCCTTTTGAACTACTTCGTAACTTTGGAACATCAACTCCGGTAAAGATGGAGATGGAGGCATTTGGTGAGATCTATCTGGTATCTTGCACTCCGATCTTTGATGAAACCGGTGCTCTCAGCCGGGTAATCCATATTGCAACCAATATTACCCGTCAACGTGAGGAAGAAGAAGAACTCAGAACATTTGCAGAGATTCTTGACAATATTCCTGGCATCATTCTGATATCTGATTCAACCGGGGCTATTGTATATGCAAACAATACTTCCCTTGAATTTTATGGGTACAATAAAGAGGATGTCTTCAGTTTTAATTTGCAGGATTTAGGATTTTCAAAAGAAAAGGTACATCGCCTTTTGAGGCCAGAAGAATCGGGATTGGATGGATCTGAAGGGAATCGAGTGTCATTTGAGCTCCCCTACCAAAAACCAGATGGCAGTGTTATTACTCTGATGATTTATACCAGAACAATTCAGTGGAAGGATAAACCTGGTCTTCTCAGTATTGCTCTGGATATTTCCACGCAAAAACAGGCTCAGGAAGATGTCTGTGCTAAAGAGCAGCATTATCGTCTGCTTGCTGAGAATACTACTGATGTTATCTGGACTATTTCTCTTGAGGGAATATTTACCTCTATCAGTCCTTCAGTTTTTCAGCTTCTTGGGTATACTCCGGAGGAGATTGTCGATCATAATTTTATCGATTTTATAACTGCTGATTCACAATTTCTTGCAACTGAAAAATTAGATGCCTTAAAGTCGTCTCTTATGCACGGGGAGTCTGTTCAGCCTGAAACACTTGAAATAGAACAGATTCATAAAGATGGAACCCGAATCTGGACTGAAGTAAGTTATCGTCTGTATCTGGATGAATGCCATCAGTCATCAGGAATAATCGGGGTTACTCGTAATATTTCACTCAGAAAAAAGACTCAGAAGCATGTATATCAGCTAGGCAATATTCTTGATGCATCGTTAAATGAGATTTATATCTTTGATGCTGACACTTTCAGATTTATTGAAGTAAACCGGGGAGCGAAGACAAATCTGGGTTATTCTATGGAGGAACTGATGGATCTGACTCCTCTAGATATTAAACCGGAGATGAATAGAGAACAGTTTTTACGTCTTATTGAACCTCTAAAATCTGGTGAATCAGAAATAATAACATTTTATACCGTTCACTTGCGAAAAAACGGTTCACTCTACCCTGTTGAGGTTCATCTGCAGATGATGCATCTTCAGGAACAGATGGTGTTTGTAGCCGTTATTCTTGATATTTCTGAACGAAGACGTGCTGAAGAAGCACTGGATGAAGCCAACCATAAACTCCGCCTTTTAACAGGTCTAACCCGGCACGATATTCTCAATCAACTGACTGCTGTTGAAGGGTATTTATATCTTCTTATGGATGAGGGAGATATAAATGTTATTATGGAATATGCAAAACACGCAGAAAGAGTGTGTGAACGAATAAAATCAACAATAATATTTACCCGTGAATATGAAATGTTCGGATCTGTATCTGGTGGCTGGATACAGATCTCGCCGCTTATTGATTCTGCAACACAGGAGGTTCAGCTTCAGCAGGTCCGTCTTGAAAACCTTGTTTCCGCAGATCTTGTTATATTTGCTGATCCAATCATCAGAAAAGTCTTTTCTACATTATTGGAGAATGCAATCCGGCATGGAGGAAGTATTACCACTGTCAGGTTTTCCATACAGCCGGTTGATGATTCGCTGGTAATAATCTGCGAGGATGATGGTGTTGGGATCAAAGAGGATGATAAAGCTTTTATTTTCGAGCATGGGTATGGGAAAAATACCGGAATCGGGCTGTTTCTGACTAAAGAGATCCTGTCAATCACTCATCTTTCAATCAGGGAATGCGGGCAGGAAGGAAAGGGTTCACGGTTTGAAATCACGGTTCCGGCTGGAAAATTCATGTTTGTCAGGGACATTCCGAATAAAAATGGCACCCTGATTTCATGAGAATTCTCATGCATCTGATTCCCGGCGATAACACTAAAATTTTCTTCCGGTTTTGTATCCATATACGCCAAAACACACAACAATAATCCCGATAATAAACGTTGCATAATGCCACCAGCTTGTTGCATGGGAGATGTTTCCAGCTCCAAGTACAATAAAGATTATGCCTGCTACCATTGTGATGATATTTGAAGTTTTAGAATCCATGTATACACCTTACTGTTATACCTGATATAAGTCACTGACGTGTTCAATTGGTTAAACTATGATGTGAACATCAGTCAAAGCATGGGTGTTAATGGGGAGTACTCTTTTTTGTGCATTCTCTGTATAGTTATAAGATAAATATTATGGCTAATTATGGGGAATGGAATCAAAAAGGTGGAAGTCTCAGTCAGGTGACTGCAAAAAAAGAGTATGGAGTTGAATGGGATTTCATTTTAAAGGGCATACAGTCCGGAAAACTTGAATATAAAGAGAATTCGATGCATGGAAATCCTTATGTCAGGATATTGCGGTCCCAACTGGAACGATATATCTTTGAGGAGCTTGGGGCCGATTACCTTACTGAAAAAAAGAAGGAAACTGAAATTCTCAAAATCGATAAAGAAATAAAAGAATTACGCGCAAAACTAAAAAATCTTGAAAGATTAAAGGAAATTTTGCAATCAGAGTAACCTTGCAGAAATGCATCCAGTTGCTATTGCTACAATGCTCTAATCAACCGGTAAAAAAAGAGGATCTGGCAGGTTTTATGCTGCTGAATCATAAAGATTTGACTGGTATCGGGAAATAACTGTTGCTAGGAGGGGAGCCAGAACGATTATTAGTAACCATCCGATGAACGGGATTACCATCAGAATAAAGTAAATAACCATCATGACAATTCCAATTACAATCAATGCCAGGATATAAGATACCCACCCGATGGATCCGATCTTTTCCAGGATTTCACTGAATGCAAATGCTTCACCCATGCTACCGGTTCGTGCAAACCGGACCATACCAATAATCTCAAAAAGGCCAAATATGAAGGCAAATATCATATACACGATAAATGCTACTGCCATTGATCCTAATAACAGCCCCATGAATGCACCCTGATCTCCTACATCCATGCCACTCATTGTCAGTGCTCCAAATCCACCGGTCAGGACAAGGACAATAAGACCGATGATGCACGGAATAATCTGGTACACGATGTTGATAATGATCATCTTAATGCCGTCAATAAACATACCAACAACATCATCTGCTTCAGGAGCAGGTACAGCGCCCTTTAGAACCCGGAGTTGATATCCCATTATGATCGGAAATATTAATGTTCCAATGATCAGAATAATCCATTTAGTCCACTTACCGACAAGTCCGTCAGTTGCATAACTAAATGAACCGCTTAAATTTTCACTTATTCCCATGTTCTTCACCTTACTGTAACGATAGTCTAATTGGAATATTATCCTATTTATTCGTTGTTACGGTCGAGAGTGATCTGATGGATAATAATCTCCTGAAATTATTCTTTTCCGGTAAATCTGAATAATATTTTAGCCTGCTTGGGCTGGAGTGCCCCGCTTGATTGATATAATGCTCATATATCTGTATTTCGATATACTCTTCCTTGTCCTGTCATATCCGTATGATCGAATAGTATCAGGACTCTTGTTTAATAGGTACACCTGATAATATGTTGGTTGCACCCTGTATCGCCCTATTTCCTCATTATTCGTAATAAATAACTTCTTATTGTCCGCCCTCTAATTCTCACTCATGTCAACTCGTCGGATCGCAGTCATTGATAGTGATCTCTGTGTCGGGTGTCAGTCCTGCATGTTTGCTTGTAACCGAAGACTTGGCAGGGGTGGACTTTCTCTCTCAGCGATTCATGTAAGTTCTGTTGGTGGTATTGAACGGGGGTTTAAGATTAAGGTGTGTCGTGCCTGTCAGGATCCTCCTTGTGCTGATGCCTGCCCTGAGAAGGCGTTGGTTGCTTTGGAGGGAGGTGGGGTAAAACTAATTGCTGATCGTTGTATCGGATGTAAAGCCTGTATCAATGCTTGTATTCTTGATGCAATAACCTGGGATAAGGAGGCGAGTCATCCGATTATCTGCATTTATTGCGGTGTCTGTGCGAGATACTGCCCGTACCAGGTGATTGAACTTCAGGATACAAGGCATACCCGTGCTATCCACAGGACCGAAGGGGGTGGTCTGAATGGAACCTGATCTAAAACGTGTGCTCATTATTGATCTAACCAATCAGAACTATCGTGTAGAAGAACGTCCTGAACTCTTTCGTGAGCGTCTTGGCGGAGCAGGTGCTGCAATCAGACTTCTTGATGAGTTCTGCCAGACTGGAGCGGATCCGATAGGACCTGATAATCCTATTATTCTTGCAGTCGGTGCTCTAACCGCCCTGTTTCCGCTTGCATCAAAATGTGTTGCGATGTTTAAGTCTCCATTAACCGGAAACCTTGGAGAAAGTCATGCTGGTGGCCGTACTGCAGTCGCCATAAGAATGGCCGGATATGGGGCAATTGTCATCACCGGGGCGTCAGATTATCCGGTATTTCTATCAATAACAGAAGACGAGGTCGTGTTCCGGGATGCACGGAGTTTATGGGGGATGGGCAGAGGAGATACTGCTGCACGAATTATTAGAGAATTTGAGGGAACTCCGGGAACCAGGACAATTTTGCGTATTGGCAGAGCTGGAGAGAACCTGGTCAGATATGCTGCGGTAACTTCTGAGACATTTCGACATTTTGGCAGGATGGGTCTTGGAACAGTCTTTGGATCTAAAAATCTCAAAGCAATCGTAGTATCAGGGAGTAGCAGCATCCCGGTTGCTGACAGTAAAGCATACCGGGCACTGTATGACACGATGTATGATCAGGTCACCACCTCATCGCTCATGAAGAAATATCACGATATTGGCACTGCGGTCAATGTAAAACCGCTCATCGCACTGGGGTCTCTTCCGATAAAAAATCTTACCGCTAGTAATATTGACGCATCTGAACGCTTATCTGGTGAAGAACTGGCATCCCGGTTCTTACCCCGCAGGGTAGCCTGCTCTCACTGTCCGGTAAGCTGCATTCATATAGCTCAGATCAGGACTCCGTATCCGCATGATCCGTATTTTTTTAAGACCACACCAGTCTGTTATGATTATGAACTGATATATGCGTTAGGCTTTATGCTGGGTATTGTGGATTCTGTCAGTGTCCTCACGCTCATCGAAGAAATTGAGCGAACAGGTCTTGATGCCATGTCTGCCGGAGTGGTAGCCTCATGGGCAACTGAAGCAATGCAGCATCATCTGATTACTCCTGAACTAGCCGGAGGAATAACTCTGTCTTTTGGTGATGGGGAATCGTATCTCTCTTTCTTTAAAATGCTTGCAGATCAGAAATTACCCCTGTACCGCGACCTTGGTAAAGGAGTGGATCACGCAGCATCAGTGTATGGAGGCTCTGAGTATGCACTTGCATTTGGAAAGAATGAGATGCCGGGATATCATACCGGACCTGCTGCACTCATCGGATATCTGACCGGTGCACGCCATAGTCATCTTGATGCAGCAGGGTATAGCATAGATCAAAAGCCGGAGGAGAAAAGTCCAAAGCAAATAGCACAGGAACTATACAAAGAAGAGAGCTGGCGCCAGATACTCTCCAGTCTGGTTGTCTGCTTCTTTGCACGGGCGGTATACACTGAAGATATGGTAACTGACTGCCTGAAGATATGTGGAATTGAGTGTACTCCTGCTCAGCTTATAGAACTTGGCGAAAGTATTCTGAAAGAGAAATATGCCTTTAAATTCAGGGAAGGATTCAGTCTGGAGTCTGACAAACTCAGAATTCCAAAGCGGGTTACTGAACTCTCCTCCGGGAGAGGTTTTATATCTGAATCAACTATCAGAGAAGGGGTATGTGAATATGAAAAGCTTATCCGGCAAATTCAGAAGTAAGATTAAAAACATGTGCAAACCGTTTAATTTCCGATAAAATAAGTGGATTATTGAATTAACTTCCCTTATTACACCTTCGAATGACCCCGGTTTCATGTGTCTGGTACCCTCCGAGTGATTGCAGAAGGTCTTTCCATTTTTGGGATGAAATGACTTCAGTAATTGCCCGGATTCGTGGATCTTTTTCATACATCTCCCGACTAGTCACAATTTCATACCGTTCAACTCCAATGGGGGTAAATGACAATGAAAATGCCCTTGCTGCACTATATACTGCAAGACCGAGATCAGTATCTCCACTTTTTACTGACAGACATACTCCTGAATGAGTGGTTACCTCCCGTTCATATCCTGAAATAGAGGTTGCTGGTATCCCTTTCTGTGTAAGGATATGGTCCAGCAGCATCCGGGTTCCAGATCCCCGCTGTCTGTTAATGAACCGGTGGGTGGTGATCGCTTCAAATCCAAGCCCCTCTCGCGATACGATCCCTTGTTCTCTGGCTGCTACACAGATTAAAAAGAGTTCCTGATTTGGGATGTACTTTTCAAGGTACGGGATGTTATACTCCCCGTTATCAGCAAGAAGGTGCATCGGAGCGCAATGGCAATATCCCCGTTTCAGTGTCATTAGCCCGCCCATGCTTCCGACATGGGATGATGCAATGATTATCCCAAAGTCTCTGACCATATCTGCCAGATAATCGATCACCGGGTCGTGGCTTCCGGTTACCAGTACAACCTGATCTGCCTGTTTCTGACGAACACTCAATATTGCCGGCGTCAGTTCTCCGGCTTCAAGCCCTTCTGAATCTGCCACAATCCGCAGGTACGCATTTGATCTTACCAGGCTCATCTGCACGCCTGAACCCCGTGATAAGGGTACAGCTACCCATTTTTCGTTAATTTTTCCGACCATTGCGGGAACAAATTCATCGATGCCGATAGAAGACTGGATCGCAGCGGTTACATGAACCGGAATAGTGTCTGGCTGTGGAATCTGAAATCCGTACCCTGCGAGGAGGGGAAGCACTATCTCACGCAGAATTGTGAAGCATGCAATCGGATACCCTGGCATTCCAATAACCGGAATATTATTAATTTCTCCAAAAATTACCGGTTTTGCAGGTTTTATTGCGACACCGTGAACATATACCTCCCCAAGCTCGGCAATGATGCCGGCAGTGAAGTCTTTTGTGCCTTTGGAAGACCCTGCTGATATCAGAACGAGGTCATGATCCTGCACTGCGTCCAAAACACAGGCTCGTATCTTATCCTGGTCATCCGGGACGATTGGGTAATGAGTAACATCAGCTCCGACACTGGTGAGGAGTGCTTTTGCCATATACATATTACTTTCAATCACCTCACCCGGTCTTGGCATGGTTCCAATCGGGACAATTTCGCTGCCGGTCGGGATCAAGGCAACTTTCAGGGAGAGTGTCTGTACCTCAGTGATACCATATGCTGCCATTGCTCCGATATCTGATGGTCGAATCTGAAAAAGACGGGGAATGATCATCTCTGTCTGAGCAATATCTTCACCTACCGGGCGGATATGCTGCCAGGGATGAGCAGATGAGCGGATAAGGTATCCTCCCTTATCAATAACCACATCTTCAATCATAATGACTGCATCATACCCGTCAGGGATGACATTGCCGGTGTTTACCCTGATACCGTCTGTGAGCAGGACTGGTTTTTGATCGGTTGCTCCAAGAGTATCCTGACTTTTTACTGCAATTCCATCCATAGCAGAAAGGTGCAGGGCAGGGTATGAGATTGGTGAAAAGACTGCCTGTGCAGTAATCATCCCGCATGAATCCTGGACCGGGACAGTCACTGTGCGGGGTGTGCATGAAAAACGCTCCAGCATCAGACGTATTGCATCATCTAGCGAGGTAAGCGTCAGATATCGCAGTCGGTTTTCATCGTCAGTTCCCATTCTGATACCTCATAATTATTACCCTCCCTTTCATTGTGCTTTGTTGCCATACTTGCGTTGCATTTCTCTTATTTTTTGCGTTACCATCGTAATATTTCAACAATGTCTCCTGCTTCATATCCTTCTGCCTGAGCAGGAATCCGGATCATACCATCGCTTTCAAGAAGTGTGTTTATCAATCCCGATTTTCCAAATACCGGCTCTGCGATGCTGCCTTCATATCGTGCCCTGATATAGTCTTCGCGTCCCTGGGCTGATGAAACCGGACTTTTCAGAGTGGCATAGATTCGGGTATCAGATCGTTTTTGTCCGGTCATAGCATTCATGAGTTCTGATACAATGACATGGAGCACGACATAGGCAGATGCCGGATGGCCGGGAAGTCCGATAACCGGTTTTTCATCTG
>Ga0351897_1035_pt1 | contig 30538 bp, 29 predicted proteins | sample BONcelHT113001C4_FD_206876 | JGI IMG/M metagenome (GOLD analysis project Ga0351897, IMG submission 206876) | Enriched cells from coal bed in the Powder River Basin, Montana, United States - BONCAT cells T11 rep1 HSBNCT.T11.300.1.C4 ... | reverse complement strand
AAAGTAATTGACCGAGGCGTAGTTGCCAAGGCCAGCCTTCGTGGTCGAGGGGGACTGAATGGGATTCGTTGTGCTGGTGGTGGTTCTGTTGGTTGGATACTTCGTCATGAGGCCGCTTCTTCTCAACCGTTCCAATCGTAAACCCATAGTCGTGATAATCCTTTGCGCCGCTTTGACCATCGGCCTCCTACTTGCAGGCTACTTGCTGTTTAGCTCTTTCGGCCCATAAGCACCAGCACTTCTTGCAGGCGTGCGAACTGGGGGCTACTTTGCCGCAACTGGGCAAATATGCAGGCAGTGCAGCACGTTACGCGGATATAGAGAGGATGGCGTCGCACATCTGGACGCTGGGGACACCACACTTAATTCAGTCCGCGTTCGAAATCGGTGCGTGGTGGGCGTGGCCCAGTGGTTAAGGCGCCAGGTTGTGGCCCTGGATATCGAGGGTTCAAATCCCTCCGTCCACCCCAATCTCCTTCTTCTCGGATTCGCCCGCCAACCCCTCATCGCGTCACCGTGGCTTTGACTCTCCCCTAACGGCATCCGTGACAGGTTCGCCTACAAATCTCCCTTCTGGTTCCAATCTGGCCCCGCTATATCGGTATCACGCCAAAGCGTACAATCACCACTGATACTGATTTCGATGAGTGAATGCGGGGTATTGACCGAGTTTGGTGCGAGTGCTACGCTGCCCACAGCGAACCCAGTCCAACGAATTAGATTCGTTCTTGGTCTTGGATGTTTCAAATGTTCTCCAGCCAGCTGCAGCCGTCATTCAAGCGAAGGCCTTTCGCATTACGCGGAATCTCTGCGCAAAACTTCAAGAGCTTTAGAAACTTGGATATCGAACTCCCAGATTTCTGCGCCATTGTGGGCCCAAACGCCTCAGGGAAGTCGAATTTTGTCAACCTCTTCAGGTTCTTGCGTGATACTCGGCGTGTCGGGCTGGACAACGCCGTCTCCTTGCAGGGGGGGTACGAGTATCTCCTTACGAGACCCGTCGATGACTCAAGAGAACTGCGTGTCGCGATCCGTATTGAGCGCGTCGAGGGCGGCGATAGTCCGGACACTATGAGAAGGCGCCGCATGGGCGGGAGTATCTACGGACTCCTCACGTCAAGGCTTAGATACGAGTTTGCCTTAAGTTTCGGCAAGACAAGTGGGCGCTGCCGAGTTGTTGAGGACCGTTGCGAGCTGATTTTAGGACTCCGCAGGCTATCGGGTCCGCGCAGGCACGTCGAAGTGGTGCAAGACTACGGAACCGTGTCAGTCACGTTCGAAGCTCAACACGGCAAGACTAAGGCAAACTACGCGAAGAACGATGCTTGGCCAGTTTCGCTTAACGAGTTCTTGCCAACTTTCATGATGGACATAGGGGTGCCACGCGGGGATCTACTTCTATCTTCGCCACTCGCGTCATTCCTCTTCCCTGAGTTGAGCGACACCATCGATTCCATCGCCGTGTATGACTTTGACCCTCGGCTCGCAAAGAGGGCGGTTCCTGTCACCGGAAAGACTGTCCTTGAGGAAAGTGGGGAGAACATAGCAACCGTTCTGCAAGGCATCGAGCGAAATCCAAAGAAGAAGAGGATGTTCCTGAACCTGTTGCGTGACGTGCTTCCGTTCATCAAGAACGTCAAGTCGGAGCGTTTCATAGACAAGTATGTGTTGTTCAAGCTTATCGAAGAGTACAACCCGCGGTTTGGGGTCCCGTCATCGCTTGCCTCGGATGGAACGATCAACGTCATAGCACTTCTCCTCGCATTGTACTTTGAGGATGCCGGCATAGCGGTTATTGAGGAGCCAGATCGGTGCTTACATCCGTTGCTCTCGTCCGCTGTCGTCGGTCTTCTTTCAGATGCGGCGTTGAGGCGACAGGTCATAGTCACTACTCATAGTCCTGACATCGTCAGAAATGTGGGTGTCGAAGGGCTCGTGCTCGCAGACCGCAGTGCTGAAGGATACTCTCGCCTCGTGCGCCCGGCGGACTCCGAACAAGTACGCACGTTCCTGAGCAACGAACTTGGCGTCGACGACTTGTTCGTCCAGGGCATGCTCGGTGTCTAGCTATGGGCTACACGCGCATGACCATTTGGGTCGAAGGGCCGGACGATGTCAGGTTCTTCGAGCGTATCATAAAACCCATAGTTCATCGTTCGTACGATTTCGTGGAAGTCCGCCCCTACGCTACGCTGAAGGATTCCAAGCTCATTGGATTCATCCACAGCATCGATAGTGTTGCTCAAAGCCCCGGAATCCGCTACGACTATATTCTGCAGCGAGATCTCGACGATGCGCCATGCTTCACCGAGGCGCGCAGTCGTTGGGCCGTCCGAATCCCCTGCTGCAAGCCTGGGCGAATTGTGGTCCCCAAGGGCGAGATAGAAGCGTGGTACCTTGGCGGCGTTGCGCCCACCCAGTGCAACGCGCTGGGGATTCAGTGTATTGGCAACACCGACGGAATAACCAAGGAGTCGTTCAACGCGCTAATCCCGAAACGCTTCTCCTCGAGAATCGACTTCATGAACGAGCTTCTGCGGAGCTACGATATTGACCTTGCTACAGCGAACAACGCCTCCTTTCACTACTTGATACGAGACTTTCTTCCACGCATATGTGCTTAGGAGCCTCAGACATTTTGGGAATGCCAATCGTCATTGTCTCGTTCAGCATCCGAAAGCCGCCGATAATCCCGAGAACGCCACACTTAACTCACAATCACGATCGACACTGGCGGGCACGGAAGTTAGGTGCGGCCGACTGCCCTTGTCTTAGCTTTGAAGCAGCGGACACAAGTGTGGTGTCATGATTCTTCGCACGGTCGCCCCAGGTAGCGTGGTTTCAGAACTCGCGGTGGGAGGGGGTCAGAAATGACACGAGGTCCAGCAAGCGGAAGAGCCAATTGGATACTCACGAGGGGCCATCTCGCGCTGCTGAAATGGCGAGTTTGGAGAGCGTGTCTGGCCTACGCTCCGACCCAAGCGTTGATTGACGGACTGCGTCTAGACTTCCAGCAGGACAGTGACGACAGGTCGGCCCTTCTAGATGAGATGCAGGTGCGCCTCAGCCGCTCCGAGCAAGATCGGAGTATTGTCGAGTCTATCATTCACCGCCTCTTGTCATCGTACGAGTCTTTGGACTCCGATGCCAAGGGGCGTTCCGACAGGCTCCTAGGCCGTTTGGCCGCAGCGTGGCCAAAGTGCGTTGGGCGTGCGTGGGGAATCACTTTGCTCAGCCACAGCAGAAAGAGCCATCGGATTGTGGGATACAGACTATTCCGGGGATGGCTCGATTCCTCCTCATACAGAGCAATGATGGACGCGTACCTAAGACACAGAGACCCTGAATGTCTGCGGGCAATCGTCTACGGTGACGGAGACCACGACTTCGGCAACGTACCCGACGAAATCCTCGTGGAGTCAGGCGATGCCAATCTACAAAGCCATGTTATCCAACGCCTGTTGCTCGATAACCCGGATATGGCTGAGCTATTCGCAGACACGTATCCGGAGGCTCTTCTTCTGGCGATAGGGCGCTCTCGCGACAAAAGACTCCTTCCAACCGTTAGAAGGATTGTAGCCGCAGCCGAGGGTGATATTGACATGCTGGAGTTACTGACGAGAGTGCTAGCGAATCTCGAAGCGGAAGAAGACTTGCGCGCCCTGGCTAGGAGACTTGGCGTCGAAACAGTGGAACAGCAAATCGATACTACCGAATCAACCGACGAATGACAGCCGGAAATTCCAGAGACACCGTACTTGATTCAGTCTACGTTCGGAATCGCCGCGAACAGAGCGCTGTTCTTCCGAATTCCGCGAAACTAGTTTTGGACTGTCCGAGACAACTGAGGTGTCCCCGCAATACCGCAATACCGGCTTGGTCTGTAGGAGGCAACACATGCCACACTCCGCGACTTGTCGCGAGCTGTGTCGCGCAGTATCCACGGAGGTTCTAAGGAATGGAACATAGAAACGACCGTTCCGTGAAAGGAGTTTGGTGGAAGAAGCTCACAGACTGCCAGGGGTCCGTCACTCACTACCGAAAGTACTGCGGCACCTTCAAGATCGGTATGACAAACAACTTGAATGAACGGGGAAAACAATACGACACCTACTCCCTACACGGCAGACCCCTTCGCATGTACGAGCTGTACGGAACAGAACGGTACCTCTCCGCATGCCAAATGGAAGACAGCCTCATCGAGTACGCTAGAATGATTTGCCCAGAGAAGTGCCGCAACAAGAAGAAGGCTCGACCTGGACGTCCGACCAACCGCAAGGCTCCGTACTACTGGGTGTACTTCGTCTGCACCAAGCCAAGTGACACTCCGGTCAGACCTTAGGAATTCCGCCTGGAATTCCGGGGACACGTTACCAAATTCCAACGGCCGAGGGCGGGAGTTCAGCGTTCTGCGTTCAGTGTTCAGTGTTCAGCGCTGGACGGCGGGGCCGCGAATTCCGGGGACACCTTACTTAATTTGACGAAAACGCATGGGACAACGTAGTGCGCGTGTCCGCACTCTATCGGTGGACGGTGTCCCCAAGGAGAAAGAGCGTCTTCAGCCTACGCGTCTGGTGTGAAGGCTTCGGAATTCCGGGGACGCCACACTCGATTCAGCCCACATCTGTATTCCTCATGCAATGGGCGCTGACCTCCCTAATCCCGCTAGATTCGCTTTGGGCTGTCCGAGAACAAGTGTGGTCCCCGTGTACTCGCCGCACTTCAGCGCCGATTCCGCGAAATGGCCATCTGTACACTCGCTGCAAACGTAGTCTATGATACCGTGACGATTTGGGAAGGGGGCAACGACTTGGCCAAGTTCCTAGATACTACTGGCGTTTCATACCATCTCCAACAGCTTATCAAGAACACCCAGCAGCAACTGATCTTGATCAGTCCATACCTCAAGGTTAACGAACGCATGAAGGAAGAGTTGCAGGAACTGGACAGGTTCAGGCGCGACATCCGTCTTATCTTCAGGGACATCCCGATGGATCCAGTGACACAAAACTGGTTACGAGGGCTGCCTTCAATCCGCACCAGCTACTGCCAGAACTTGCATGCCAAGTGTTACCTCAACGAGAGTGAAGCCATCATCACATCAATGAACCTGTATGAGTTCTCTCAGGTCAACAACCACGAGATGGGCGTCTTGATAGCGAAAGAGCAAGAGCCTGACCTGTACGCCGACGTATACAACGAAGCCCAGAAGCTTCTAAGAAGCAGCAACACGATCACGATTGCGGTTTCGGAAGTGCCGAAGGCTTTGCACAGTTCCAAAGCTGAGACGGCTAAGACGATTGGCTTCTGCATTCGCTGTCACGCCGAATTGAAACTGAATCCTACAGTGCCCTACTGCAAAGACTGCTACGTCAAGTGGAAGAAGAAGTCAAACAATGCCCAGGCAGAGAAATACTGCCACATCTGCGGAAGACCCCACGCCTCGAGTCTGAACAAGCCGACATGCTACGAATGCTACAAGGCAAACAAGGACAAACTCGAATTCCCAACTCCGCCGAGCAAGTGAAACCTGTCTTCCGTCTTGACCCACCTCAGGTTCAGACATGGCGGCCTCCCAATCACGAGTCAGAATCTGGCGGAGTCAGAATCGGCATCCGTGACGTGCGCGGAGTGCCACTTGACGCGCTGGTTATGGAGGTATCGATGACATGCTAGAGGGCGCAGTCTGGGTCGAATTCCGGGGACACCTTACTTAATTTGACGAAAACGCATGGGGACACCATGGTGCGATTGTCCGCACTTCATCGGTGGATAGTGTCCCCAGGGAGAAAGAGCGTATTCAGCCTACCGCCTGTGTTGTGAAGGCTTTGGGCCGGGACGGTTTGCCTTGAACGAGCGGCCGAGTTGGTTCTCCACCCTGTCGATGAACTCGGGCGCTCCCAGGGGACTTCCGCTGTGTACTTGGCAGTGAAGTGCGGCGACCTCGTGTTCTGAGAATTCGACGAACACGAACTCCTCCCATGAATTTCGGGGATATTGAACGTCACGCTGCTATGTTGTCAAGATAAGTAAGGTGTCCCCGGAAATCGGCATTGCGGCCCACTTCATTGGAGTTCACGGCACACCGGCTCAAAGGCGCGTCCTGAAGCATCAATACGAACTGGAAATGGTCCCATTTGTGCGCGAGGCCATCTTGTACGCTTCGCGGCATTTCCCGGCAAACGAACGGAACTCCTGTCTGAACGCATGGGGACGTCACTCTCTGGCTAGTTCGCTCATAGCCAGCGCGGTCCGGTGCCAAACAAGGTGAGAGAGCACCGAGGGGCCCGGGGGCACTTGGTTGGCGTGGCACAGGGTGCTCCGTAGAACGGAATTCCGGGGACGCCACACCTAATCCACTATCACGTGTGAATCCGGTGTTTGTCGGGCCCTGGCGTGTCGGGTTTGGGTCGCGGACATCAGTGTGGTATCCCCGTATGCGGTTTTCGAGGCTCGTAAGGGAGTCTGTTGACATACGCCGATCCACAATGATACTAATGGGGTAGAGATGTTCGACCCTCCCAAGGGATGGACATCTTGCATGTGCCGGTAACACGGAGGGGTATCTGTAGCGGTCTAGCAGGCCCGTCCGACAAACGGGTGCCCGCGCAAGTGGGCCAGGGGTTCGAATCCCCTCCCCTAACAATCACGGGGACGCTAAGCGCAATGGTTGCGGCATCTCGCAGATAGGCGTGGCGTACCCTCGTCAACACTCTTGAGACTCCATCGCCTCCAGCACGATCACCCGCAGAGAACTGTACGGGTACGTTTTCGGGAATTCCGGTGACACCACACTTGATTCACCGTCACGTTCGAAATGGGCCTCAGGACGGTTGAGTGCGGGTCTGTGCTCGTCCCCTTAGCTTTGACGCCGTAAAGACAAATGTGGTGTCCCCATGCCGACAGGGAGGTGAGCAGTGAACGACCCAGACACGGAGTCCGGCTATCTGAAGGCCGCGCTTGAGTGCCTTGTGAAGGGGGTAGCCCAATTCAATCGTGAGCACGACATAGTTGTGCCCGAGAACAATCGCCTCATCGTCAAGGGTGTTGATGGCACAAGCATCCCGCTTCGTCACGTGGTTGGGCGAGGATCCGGCGTGTCTTGGGTCCTCTCCGATGGGCACGGCACCCTTTTCGATGAGTGTGTTGGGCATCTGGCCGGGCTGAGGCCCGATGTAGTCTCGACAAGCGGAGCGGAGGATGCAATCGACGAACTCCTGGGGCAGTTCGCCGACAGTGGCTGGAGACTGGCAGGCCTTCGCGGAAGAGTGAGGCAGCTGGTTGCTGACACAAGGCGGGGTTCGTGCGATGAAGAGGAGGTGGCAATCCCTGTATGGGGGCTGGCACAGGAGAGCGAGGAGTTGGCCGTAGGCAAGTGCATGCTCCTCACTCGCCGGAAATTTGTGGAGAGGCATCCGCGAGCAGCCGAAGCTCTGTGGAGTGGTGAAGACAGCCGCGGGAGTTCGAACTTGGCGTCGGTCGTGGTGACACGCGTTGCGGGATGCGATGAGTCGGCGCGCCGGTATAGGGCGCTCTGCGAGGCAAACCGATCTCTGAACTTGATCCGGGCGGTCGCCTACCCGGCACTTGGGAGCCTGTGGCTGAGGCAGTTTGGCGTGGCTGGTGCAGGAGACCGTGGCTCTCAATATGCCGTGGTGGACGATTCTCGTCGACTTGGATGCCGCTCACTGGGTCAGTTCGGAGGCCCAGGGCTTCGCGACTTCATGCTGGATGAGAGAATGCTTGAAACGCTCGACAGTATGGGTTTCCGTGCTCTGAGTTCCATCGCCACCAGTGCGCGGGCACGACCATACCAGCGCGCCCTGGCGACAGCAGCAAACTGGATGGGAGAGGCAACCAAGCCCGACTCGATGGAAGGCAAGCTGCTCAAGGCCTGCTTCGCGCTTGATGCCATGCTGGGAGACGAGAGCACCTCGGTGCCTGACAAGGGTCAGCGGGCTCGTATCTCGGAACGAGCGGCGTTTCTCTTGGCAACCACGTACCGTGAGAGGCAGCGTGTCCATTCGGATATCGGGCGTCTAGTGGAGATGCGCAGCCAGCTTGCCCACGGCAGCGCACTGCAGGTATTCGACCGTGACGTTGTGGCGGCAATGAAGTATGCCAGGCGAATTCTCAAGACCCTCGTGCTTGACAGGGAGTTCCCGAAATCGGACGACTTGGCCAAGTGGGTTCTGGGGGAATCCCTCAGAGGCTAGGGGCATTCCGGAATTGCGGGGACACCTTACGGCCGCTGCGCGGGGTTGGCGAGTTGCGGGTTGGCGGGCCAGAGGTCGGAGTCCTGAGTTCTGAGTTCTAAGTTCTGGGTTCTGAGTTCGCCGCCGCGGAGCGGCGGGATTGCGGGTTGACCGGCCGACGGCTGGAGTTCAGCGTTCTGCGTTCAGTGTTCAGCGTTGGACGGCGGGGCCGAGGCAATTACGGGGACACCATACCGCCGCTGCGCGGGGTTGGCGAGTTGCGGGTTAGCGAGTTGGCCGGCAAAGCCGGGGTTGCGAGTTACGAGTTAGCGGGTTGGCCGGCAAAGCCGGGGTTGCGGGTTATCGGGTTGCGTGGCAATTGCGGGGACACCATACGGCCGCTTCGCGGGGTTGGCGAGTTGCGGGTTAACGGGTGGCGAGTGGCGACACACCACATCCCGTGCGGGCAGCCGTGGGAGGCTGCCCCTACACGAGCATCACTCGCCGTGCTCCCGAATCTGACTGTAATCGCCATGAGCCGTTAGCGACAGATGTTCTGTCCCGATGACTCCGTCTCTGTTCAGCGGTGGCTAGCCCAGATCTTCGTGTGGCCAGGTAGCCACCATCATTCACGTGCGTGCGTCAGTCATGCTATTGTCACACCCAGAGACCGAGACTCCGGTCCACAACACATTATGTAGAGAGCAGGAGAAGCAGCATGGCTATCATCCCCTCACAACGGCGCCTGTTCGACATCCCGGATGACATCGCCTATTTCAACATCGCGTACTACTCCCCGCTGCTGAACGAATCAGCTAGACGGCTGGCTGCGGCTGCAAAGGCGAAGAGCCATCCGTGGGAGCGCACCTCCGCGAACTTCTTCGACGATGCGGAGACGATTCGCACCCTCGCTTCGGACATCTTCGGCGGCGACCGAGACGGCTATGCAATCGTGCCCTCCGCCAGTTACGGTGTGAGCACCGCGGCGCGCGCAATCGAGCCACTGCTGAAACGGGGCGACCGTCTCCTGGTGATTGCCGAGGAGTTTCCGAGCGATGTCTTCCCGTGGATGAGGACGGCACAGGAGGTTGGCGCGACGTTGGTGACCGTTCCGTACCCCGAGGACGGCGACTGGGCCAGGGCAATCGTCGAGAGAATCGACAAGACGGTGAAGGTCGTCAATGTCTCGACCTGCCACTGGACGAACGCGGCCTACATCGACCTAGTGCCGCTCGCCAGGGCCTGCCGGGATGTGGGCGCCATGCTGGTCATCGACGCGACGCAAACGCTCGGCGCGATGCCGTTTCCCATGGAGGAAGTGCAGCCGGACTTCCTCGTGACCGCGGGCTACAAGTGGCTGCTCTGTCCCTACGGGTTCAGTCTGCTCTACGTCTCCGAGCAGTGGCGCAACGCCCGTCCTCTTGAAGAAGCATGGCAGGCGCGCAGCAACGCCGAGGATTTCACCTCGCTGGCCAACTACTCGGACACCTATAAGCCCGGAGCACGCAGGTTCGACGTGGGCGAGAAGTGCACCGCCCTGCTCCCTGGCGCGATAGCGGCGCTGGAACAGATAGGCGCGTGGGGTGTGGAGAGCATCGCCGCGACCCTGTCCGAGGTCAACTCGAGGATCGCCTCGCATCTGGAACAACTCGGCTTCCGTCTGCCGCACGATTCGCAGCGATGTCCGCACATGCTGGGCGCACGGTTGCCCGAGGGCCGGAGCGTGAACATGGTGGCCGCGTTGAAAGAGCGCAACATCTACATCAGCCAGCGCGGAAACGCGCTCCGCTTCGCCCCTCATCTGTACGTGACCCGCCACGACGAGGAGCGGCTGCTGGAAGCGCTGGATGAGCTGGCCACCTCCTGAACACGGGAGGTAGTATCGGCGTCCCCGGTTATTCGATAGTATGTTCGCCGACCAGGCGACCGGACATCCTTGACTGCGGCATGAACGGAAGAGGAAACATGAAATCCGGCGAACTCAATTCAGCGGCCATGATTCGGAATCGAGTCGCGTCCGGTCAATTGACGCTGCGATGGCCGGCGACGATTGTCTTCGCCCGGCTGTTGCTCGCTGTAGCGGCCCAGGTGCTCGTGGCCGTGTTGTTCTTCGGGAGGGCGGCGTCTCCCTACTCGGCCGCGGGAGGCTGGTGGCCCGTCTACGGCATCCTGATCGACCTCGGCTGCTTTCTGCTGCTGACATGGCTCGCACGCAAGGAAGGACTGCGTTTCAGAGACTTGATCGGTTTCGACCAACACCGCCTCACGCGGGACGTGCTCACGGGATTGCTCTACGTCCTATGGGTCTTTCCTCTAGCGATGGCGGGTATCCTCGGATTCAGCTTCGTCATCTACGGCAGCTTCCAACCACCATCGGTGTACAGCCCGTTGCCACCTTGGGCTGCCATGTACAGCCTCCTTGTGTTTCCCGTGGTGTGGGGGCTAATGGAGCAATGCACCTACCAGGGCTATGCGCTGCCCCGGCTGGAGGCGTTGTTCAACTCGCGAGGCCCGGCCATTGTGTTGGTCGCATTCGGCTGGGGAATACAGCACATCGCATTGCCGGTTACGTTTGACGCTCAGTTCATGCTCTTTCGCTTTCTTTCTTTCCTGCCATTGGCGGTGGCAATGACCGTGGTCTATCTGCGCACGCGTCGACTCATGCCGCTGATAATCGCACACTGGTTTGTGGACATGATCGGCGTTCTCACCGGCATCATACTGCCGATGATGTGAAGACGAGCCAAGTCTCTTCAACGTCGCAGGAATTCCGGGGACACCGCCCGCCCGCTTCGCGGAGTTGGCGGGTTCGCCAGCCAGAGGCCGGGGTTATGAGTTAGCGAGTTATCGGGTTGTGTGGCAATTGCGGGGACACCATACCCACATTGTCAGCATCAAAACGGTGAATGATGTCCCCGAATTGCATCGTGTGGGCGGACGCGGAAGTCACCCCTGCGCCCAGCCTCTGCCCTCTCCCCTCCACCTCGTTCAACAACTGCAATCGCATCTGCTCCTTCCGGCTCAATGTCAGCATCTCTTGCATGCGGACATTTTCGCTGAGCAGTTAAGGGAGGACAGAATCGTAGAACGTCTACACAATCCACGGCGACTGTTGACAATATTATAGTTTTGTAGTAGTGTTCTCTAATACTACAATGCTAAACGACAAGAGAATTAGTAAGCGCCAGGAAATAGTCAGTGCCGCGATATCTCTGTTCAGTCGAACACATGACATCCGGCGCGTGAGCCTGGAAGCAATCGCAAGGGAAGCACGGGTCTCTCCCGCTACGATCTACAACAGATTCGGTAACCGGGAAGCCTTGGTCAGTGAGGTAACAAAGGAGCTGGTGCGTACCAATCTGGAGCGCAACCGCACCCTCATCCGTTCGGGTTTGCCTTTTCCACAGAAGCTTACCGGCATCATCAGTGGCAAGCTGGATATGGCCGGAAGTGCGAATAATGAAATCATCAAGAAGCTCATCACCCAGGACAAGACAATAGCGCCGTTTATCGATGAAATCTACCAGCAGGAGATAAGGCCCCTGTGGCAAGAAATGGTGGCCGACGGTAAGAAGCAAGGCTATGTCGACCCTGCACTGGATGATGAAGCACTCCTCGTCTATCTGGACGTAATGCAGGCCGGTTTCAAGGCCAGGCCAGAGCTATTTCAGAATTTCGAAGAGAACATGGCCCTTATCAAGCAACTGACGCGGTTGATGTATTACGGCTTCTTGAAGAAGGAGATAGATCTCTTCGGGAAAGAGGAAAGCGGCGGGAATAGGTGAACACGGTAGTTGAAGTTGGAATGCATGGATTTCACAAACATCGGTCATGGCTGGACAATATGAAAGGCCGAGGAGGTCAATCCCAAATGTCACTCAAAGTTCTGCAGGTAGCTCTAGTCCCGATTGCCCTTGTTTCCCAAGGCCTGGCAGTTGATACGCCGATACTATTCAGATTCTTGCCTGACTACCCCCGTATCTTTCGCCGGCTGTGGGAGCGGCACAAGAACCCGGTCAGCTGGGTTTGCCGGCCGTTCTTCGGTCTTGTCTTCTGTTATGGGGCCATACTGCACAACTGGCCAATCATCCTGGCTGGCGTGCTCGGCATGGGCAGCAGCTGGTTCTGGTTCCCAAAGTGGAAGCATACTCCAGCATGGGCGGAAGAATTCATCAATAAAGAGTACGAGGTATTAACGCCGGATAACCACTGGGACTTGAAACGCGTGGTGCTGCCGTCTGTCGGAATGCCGCTGGGTCTGGCCGCTCTAGCAGGTCTCCTGTGGTATCTCGCCTACCCGTGGAACTGGGTGGGCATACTCGTGCTAGTGATTGTCACCGTCATCAAGATTATCTGGAGCGCTAAGCTGGAAGAGACTGTATTGAACCCGTTGACACGCATCGTATTGATCGGGTTTGGCCTGGGAACAATTCTCGGAGCGGTCCTCTTTGTTTGGTATGGATAGTGGGAACGGAAAGCCGGGAACAATCGTTGCCAGAAGAGGCATCTGCACCGGGAAATCCGTACTTCGAGGTCCAGGACTATTGATGTATGACCACGCGCGGGTGGCTTGAAGTCCGCCGAACAGCTACAAAGACAACTTGAGTAATTCCGGGGACACCTTACTCAACTCGTCGAACACGCATGGGACACCACCCGCCCGCTTCGCGGAGTTGGCGGGTTGCGGGTTGGTAATTCCGGGGACACCTTACTTAATTTCACGAAAACGCATGGGACACCATAGTGCGATTGTCCGCACTTCATCGGTGGATGGTGTCCCCAGGGAGAAAGAGCGTCTCTAGCCTACCGCGTGTGGTGTGAAGGCTTCGGCCCGGGACGGTTTGGCTTGAGCGAGCGGTCGAGTTGGTTCTCCACCCTGTCGAGGAAGTCGGGGGCTCCCAGCGGACGTCCGCTGTGTTCGTGGCGGTGCAGTGTTGCGACCTCGTGTTCTGAGGGTTCAACGGACAGGAACTTCTCCCACGTCATGTCCACCATGGCACATAGGGGGGTCGTGGTCACCAGCAATTCGTCGCGGCCCGCTGCGTGGGCGCGGGCGCTGCTCCAGCACCATTCAGTCGGGGTGGCAACAAGCTTCGCTCTGACGGGGTTCAACTCCACGTAACGGATGCAGGTGAGCAGGTACTGTTCATCCATGGCGTAGGAGGAGAATCGCCCCTGCCAGAGATGGCCGCGCCAGCCTTCGCGGAAGTTGATGAGACGCGTGTAGCGGCGGTGTGCCTCTCCGATAGCGAGAGCCAGGCCGTCCTCGGTCTCGGGCACGGCCACGAGGTGGATGTGGTTGGGCATGAGACAGTAGCCCCAGATAGCGACAGAGTAGCGGGCGCACCACTCCTGCATCAGATCGATGTAGGCCTGGTAGTCTTGATCCGAGAAAAAGGTCTGCTGCCTGCGATTGCCGCGCTGTGTGACGTGGTGCGGGAGACCGGGTGCAACAGCCCTCGAGATTCTGGCCACGAGAGGGATATTGAACGACGCGTTGCTATGTTGTCAAGATAAGTAAGGTGTCCCCGGAACTCCCTCACGTATCCCCGCGCAATGCGGGCGGACACAGAGGTCCGCCCCTGCATGAGAACCAGGAATCACGGCGACGGTGAACCCACGTTGCGCGAGTTGGACAGCATGAATTCCGGGAACACTGCCCTTCCCCCCGGAACTCTACTGCTCGGTTCGCGGGTCCGTATGATTGACCATTGAATAGGGAGGCCCGGACAGGATAAGCTCTGCGTCATTCATTGATTTACGCCGAGTTGTCCTGTGTCTGTAGTATCAGCAATAACCCGGGCGTTTCTGCGTCCGAATGACTGTCAGGCCGTGACCGAATCTATTCACACCCGTAAGGAGCTTTTCTGCAATGGACATTCCACGGATATTCAACATCACCGAGAGTGCTCACCGCATCCATAACCCGTTCACACCCGACAAGCTCGCCATTCTCGGCGCGGCGCTGCATCTGGAATCGGGGACCCGAGTGCTCGACCTCGGCAGCGGTTCGGGGGAGATGCTGTGCACCTGGGCACGCGATTACGGAGTCGTCGGCACCGGCATCGACCTGAGCCAGTTGTTCACCGAGCAAGCGAAACTCCGTGCTGAAGAACTCGGCGTCGCCAATCAAGTCGAGTTCATCCATGCCGATGCTGCCGGCTATGTCTCTGACGAGAAGGTCGGTGTGGCAGCTTGTCTCGGCGCCACGTGGATAGGTGGAGGAGTCGCCGGCACTATCGAGCTTCTGGCGCAGAGCCTGCGAACAGGAGGCATCATCCTCATCGGCGAGCCCTACTGGCGGCAGCTACCGCCGACGGAAGATGTTGCCAGGGGGTGTCTTGCCCATTCAATCTCCGACTTTCTCATGCTTCCAGAGCTTCTCGCGTCTTTCGGCCGCCTTGGCTACGATGTCGTTGAAATGGTTCTGGCAGACCAGGACGGCTGGGACAGGTACGAGGCGGCCAAGTGGCTCACCATGCGCCGATGGCTTGAAGCCAATCCCGGCGACGAGCTCGCGAAAGAGGTTCGAGCCCAACTGACCTCGGAACCTGAGCGCTACGCCAGGTACACGCGTGAATACACGGGCTGGGGCGTGTTCGCGCTGATGAAGCGATGATGAGGGGCGGCCGGCGAAGCGCCGGAGTTCTGAGTTCCGCGTTCTGAGTTCTGAGTTCGCCGCCGCGGAGCGGCGGGGTTGCGGGTTGACCGGCAAGGCCGGGGTTGCGAGTTACGTGGGAGTTCCGGGGACGCCCTACTTGATTTGACGAACACGCCAATCCATTGAACCGGGAAGAGGGATGCGCTAGAATCACGCCCCGACCGGGCGTCGCTTGGCTCCGACCAGCCGGCCGATTGCCTCTGGACTCGTGGCCGCTTTGGTTCGTGACCGTGGCCCAATCTCGCCTCGGCCCCGGGCACAGGGTGGCAAAGACAATTCAAGTCAAGCCCAATCTGGTGAGACTCATCTGTAACGTTTGAGAAGAGGAGAACGGAAACGAACACCTACAGAAAGACGGCGATGGTTGTGGGGGCACTATTCATAATCGCGACTGTTGCGGGTGTGGTCGGCAATCTCGGTTTCTCCACACCTCTCCTCGACAGTCCGGACTATCTCACCAGTGCGTCTGCAAGCGGTAACAACGCGATATTGGGTGCGGTCTTCGAGATGATTGGAGCCCTTGCAGCGGTTAGCATCGCGATTTGGCTGTACCCGGTACTGAGAAGATACAACGAAGGTCTCGCCCTTGGAGCTGTTGGTTTCAGGCTAGTAGAGTGCGTCCTCTATGTGATTGCTATTGTCGCCCTGCTATCCATACTGACATTGAGTCGAGAGTTTGTAATCGCGGGAGCTGCGGATGCCTCCGTCTTCCGGGCCGCAGGGACTTCATTGCAGGCAGTACGTGATTGGGCCGGCCAGTTGAGTGTGGTTGCTTTTGCTCCGGCTGCGCTCATGTATTACAGCGTGTTCTATCAATCAAGACTCATCCCACAATGGCTGTCAGGTTGGGGGTTCATAGCAGCCGCGTTGTGCTTGTCGGCAGCTCTGTTGCGCATGTTCGGTCTAATCGTTTTTCTGTCGCCGGTCTTTCTCATGATGGTTCTTCCACTAGCCTTGCAGGAAATGGTTCTTGCGGTCTGGCTGATTGCCAGAGGATTCAACCAATCTGCAATCGCTTCTCTCTCTTCGTGAACAGTGACGAACGAGCTCCTGAGCGCGTCATAGATTCGCCGGACGGGAGAGAGGGAGCGCGCAATTCCGGGCGCAATTCCGGGGACACCAGCCGGCCAGAGGCCGGGGTTCCGGGTTGCGAGTTGACCAGCCAGCGGCCGGAGTTCTGAGTTCTGCGTTCTGAGTTCCGAGTTCGCCGCCGCGGAGCGGCGGGGTTACGAGTTTCGGGTTGACCGGCCAGGGGCCGGAGTTCTGCGTTCTGAGTTCTGCGTTCTGAGTTCTGAGTTCGCCGCTGCGGAGCGGCGGGGTTGCGGGTTGCGAGTTGCGGGTTGGCCGACGAGGCCGGAGGGTTACCGAGTGACGAGTTCGCCCGCAGTGCGGGCTGCGAGAAGCGAAGTGGCAAGTTGAAACCAGGGGCAGACGATAGCGATTACCGTGGGCGTGTCATCGTTGGATGGCGGGCGGACGCAGAGGTCCGCCCCTACATTAGGACCGGGGAATTCCGGGGACACTGATGCACAAGGTCATGACGCGGGTCTGTTCAGCCACGAATTCGGGTCGACCTTCGAAATGACAGGAACGTACTTGCCTGCCGGTGAAGTCTCGATGCGTTCCACAAGCTCCACAGTGATGCTGATATCCGGCCCCAGGCTTCGGCGCAGCATATCCGTTGCCTGCAGACGAAACATGTCCTGTGCCTCAGTGGTTGAGACACCGGGAACAACGAAACGGGCGGTGAAATGGTCCAGGTCCTCTTGTACGTACTGCAGTTGCGTGACGCCCAAGAGAGCGAATCCATCCCTTTCGATTCCGTTGCCGACGATTCGCCCGCCGGACCTCGTATAGATGGTGTCGCACCTCCGTCCGGACAACCGGTCAAGCAGGGGCATGCTTCGACCGCATGGGCATGGGGCAACCGCGTACGACCCTACGTCCCCCGTGTCGTAGCGGATGAACGGCATTCCGCGGGCGTGGAGGTTGGTGACGAGTACACGCCCTTCCGTCCCCGCGCCAACCGGCGAGCCGTTATCGTCAACAATCTCCAGCACAAGGTCCTGAGCGAACACGTGCATGCCTACGTGCGCCTCGCATTCGGTGGCCAGAAGGAAGTTCTCATGAGTGCCGTACCTCGAGTACGGCTCGACACCGAATACGCCTCGTACCAGCGCGCGCTGGTGTTCGAATATCTGCTCACCGCCGGTCAGAACTGCATGCAGTGCAGGGACCGAACGTCCGGAGTCGCGGATGTAGCTCGAGAGGAGAGCAAGAGTACTGGGGTAGGCCGCGAGCGCCCTCGGCTTCGTCTCGTGAACGAGACGAACCACGGAATCGAGGTTCTGGTCCGATAGCGACGCGAGAGGTACACGCATGTTGCGTCGGAACATGGCGCTGAGAGGCTTGATTCTCCTTTCCAGCCACGTGGGAGCAGACACCTGGTGCTGGACCAAAGTGGTCACTTTGTCGCCAAGGGCGATGCCGGCCCACTCCATGGCCAGCAGGCCACGTGAGTGTCCGTAGCTGTAACGGTCGCCCCTTGTAGTGAAGAAGACCAAAGGGCTGCCAGTGGAACCGCCGGTCTCAGAGCGGATGAGGTCTCCTCGTTCGATGTCGTCAGCTATGAGCTCCTTCATGTGGCTGCGTACAAGAGCCTTTGTCAGCACGGGGAGTCTTGACAGGTCAAATACGGTGCGAATCTCTCGCGGCGAGATACTTCGTTCCTGCATCACCAGCCGGTAGTAGGGCACATGCGCGTACGCATGCTCGATGGTCTGCACGAGCCGTTCCATCTGTAGTGCCTCAATCCGCTCAAGGGGCCACCACTGGCTGGCCTCGAGCTCTGCGAGGCTGGACATGCAATGGGTCCCTCTGATGACGTCAAGCGTGGGAGCCATGACCCGTCGAGCCAGCACGTTGTAGGCACCCATCTCATTACCTTGAAAGCGACTCCGGTTCAGGAGGTCAGCATCTTCAAATTCCGGAAACACCACACTTGATTCACGCTCTCGTGAGAGACCCGATGTCGTGGTGCTACGGCGGAGAGCACCGGCCTTGCCTGTGCTTTGAGCCAGCGGAGACAAGTGGGGCTCCCCCACTATTCGCGGCGTCTCATCCTGTCACCAGTGCCTGATGATACTACACACACAGAGCATCAATCGACGCCTGTGGAATTCCGGGGACACCGCACGGCCGCTACGCGGCGTTGGCGGGTTGGCGGGTTGCGAGTTGGACCGCATCGCCATCAGCGCTACACTTCTCAACCGTAGGCAGAGTCATGGGACCTGCCGGCACTCGAACTGTCACTATCGGTGGCATGAGCTCGAGGCACGCGAGGGGAGGAAGGACAGTGCGCAAGTACGTGTTGGGGCTTTCGGTGGCGATCCTGGTACTCGTTCCACTTTCCGGCTGCACGAAGCCGGCAGTTGATGAGGTCTCTTTGGACAAGCAATTCACCATCTCTGTAGGGCAGAGCGTCTCAGTGAAAGGAGAGGACCTCACAATCTCGTTCGTCGAAGTGGTCTCGGACAGCCGCTGTCCCACGGGAGCCACCTGCATCTGGGCAGGAGAAGCGAGCAGCCTCATTGAAATCACAGATTCCGCCTCTACGTACCGCAAGGTACTGACCGAGCCCGGGTCGTCCTCGCCCACGAAGGCGGACTTCACCGGCTATGAGGTTATGTTCAACCTTCTCCCCTACCCTGTGCTGGGCAAGGAGACAAAGGCGAAAGACTATCTTCTGCAGTTGATAGTCAGCAAGACACCGTAGTCCCGTGGACGCCACGGTCGATTGTCATCACGTCCGGCAGCGGCGGGTTGTCTCCACAGGTCACGGTGTCCCCGCCATTCGGTGCGCTTGTCAGCTCGAGTCGAGTGTGCCAGAGTGTCTCACCGGACGACAGTCCTGTGAACTTTCGAGGAGGCCGGTAATGAGCAGGAAGACGAGAATCGGAATCACAAGAGACGCTGTCGATTCCAGGGGCAACTTCATCGCGCCCGGACCGGGCCTCCAACTCCTCGACGAGATGCCTGACGTTGAATACGAGGTCTTCTCCGAACATCTGGGCGAAGTGGCCCCACAGCAGATACATACCTATGACATGGTGTTCAGCCTCACCCCCCGCTGGACGGCGGATACGTTGAAGGGCAACGACCGGCTGCTATCCGTGCACCGCTTCGGCGTTGGCTACGACATGATTGACATCCCGACCCTCACGGAGGCAGGCGTGGCGCTGTTCATCACGCGCGACGCGGTGCGGCGCCCCGTTGCGACTGCCATCCTGGCTTTCCTGCTGGCATTGAGTACACGAATGATGGTGAAGGACAGGCTGACGAGGGAAGGCAGGTGGGCGGAGAGGACCAACTACCACGGCATCGGACTGGCCGGCAGGACACTGGGAGTGATAGGCGTGGGAAACATAGGCCATGAGGTGTTCAAGCTGGCCTTGCCGCTCGACATGCGGCATATCGGTTGTGACCCGTACATCCGGCAAGAGAGCGTGTCCGACGTCAATGCCCGCCTGGTGGATATGGACACCATCTTGACAGAGTCCGACTTCCTCAGCATATGCTGTCCGCTGAACGACGAGACCCGCCATCTGATAGGTGAGAAGGAACTGCGGAAGATGCAGCCGTCCGCCTTCCTCATCAACATGGCGCGTGGCCCGGTGGTCGATGAGAAGGCCCTGACCCGCGCCCTGACCGAGCGATGGATTCAAGGCGCGGGACTGGATGTGTTCGAGCAGGAGCCAGCGCCTGTCAGCAATCCTCTGCTCAAGCTGGACAACGTCATCCTGGCGCCGCACTCCCTCGCGTGGACGGACCACATGTTCACCAGTCAATGGGAGAACATCCTGGGACAGATGAACGCCATCCGGCGCGGCACGGCGCCTGCCGGACTGGTGAACGCGGAGGTGTGGGACAGCCCGCTGTTCAGACAGAAGCTGGAGCGATTTCGGGTCGCCACGGCATAGCGCAGGCACGCCGGCGCGGTTGAACCTTTGAGGACAAATGAATATGAAACGGATCCTTGTGAGTGTGTGTGCAGTCATAGTGACAGCCTCTCTACTAGCAGGCTGTTCGAGCGGCAGCCCGACCCCTCCATTGCCGGACGACACGCCGCAAGAAGACGCTCTGCCGGTGGACGAAACGCAGGAAGAAGACGCCCTTCCCACGGAAGCCAGTCCACAGGAGAGCACCCCTCCAGCGGGCGCCGCTGAGGAAGTGAGCCCACCTCCAACGAGCACTGCGGAGGAGGTAAGTACCCCTCCGACGAGCCCTGCAGAGCCCGTAACCGGCCCCTCGGCGGAGCGGTACACGCCGCGAAACGACGACGGCGTTGACGTCGTCTACTTCGAGGCGAAAAACCCCTGCGCTTGCATGGCCAAAATAGGTGACGCGATTGAGAAGACGATACTCACGTACTTCCAGGACGAACTCCAGAGTGGCGAGCTACGGTACTTCGTCGTGGTCTCGAACCTCCCCGAGAACAATGACCTGGTGGACATGTTCGACAGCCAGGTGTTTGAGCTGTGTATCGCCGAATTCCAGGATGGACAGATGGCGACCGAGGCGCTCGCCGAGATATGGATACTCAAGGACTCGCCGTCGAAGTTGGAGGATTTCGTACACACGCGCGTACTGAGCAGCCTTGAGGCCCAGCGGTAGGGGAAATGCGGGGACACCATACTCATTTCGCGGAAGCGGCTTGGCCCCAATACGGCCAGGGCGCGGGCCGGTCTGAGACCGGCCCCTACGAGAGAGGGTTTCGGATCAGGCGTGGTTCACAGCACACAGCACGCGCCACATCGGACTACTGGAGAGACATGTCTCTCCCCTACGGATACAAAGGCACACAACAGTCAGAGAGCGGGCCGGTTTGAAACCGGCCCCCGCCAAGAAACGAACGGCGCCGCGCGGCGCTTTGACAACATCCGCAACAGCGCTACACTTCGGCACGCATTTCTCACGGCCACGGACGGTGCAGCCGCGGTCCGTTTGTCGAGTGAATGCGACAACAGCCAGGGAGGTAGATGATGCGCAGGACAGTAGTCTGGCTATCCATTGCAGTCTCGATGCTGGTGGCGCTTGCCGGGTGCTCAGAACCAGCCGCAGCCGAAGCCGAGATCGACAAGGACTTCACGCTGGCCGTGGGCCAGAGCGCCGCCATCAAGGGAGAGGACCTCAGCATCAGGTTCGTGGAGGTAATCTCGGACAGCCGCTGTCCGAAGGACGCCATCTGCATCTGGCTGGGTGAGGTGAGCTGCCTCGTCGAAATCACGAGCAACGGGTCCACTTTCGGAAAGGTGCTGACGCAGCCCGGGCTGTCCGCGCCGGTGACGACCAACTACGGCAGATATGACATCCTGTTCAACGTCCTGCCATATCCACAGGCCGGCAAGGCCATCAAGTCGAGCGAATACCGCCTGCAGCTCACCGTCAGCAGGCAGCCGGTCCTCAGCGGCGGCGTGCTGGCCACCTTCGACGTCGTGGGAGAGCAGTACAGCATCTTCATTACGAACAAGGAGACCATCGACCAGGTGTTCGCCCTGCAGCGCGGACAGAGCCAGGCCAACATCCCGAGCGGGCGGCTGATCAGGGGGTCGGTCGCCTACAACCGGCCCTGGAGCTGGCACATCGACTCAGAGGACGTCCACATGGCCGAGATGACGATAGAACTCTGCGACGGACTCCCCTCACATGTAGAAGGGGACCTGAATTACTGGGTGGACACCGTGCAGCGCTTCTGTCCATGGGGCGCGAAGCTGATTCAGGTCCAGGATTTCAGATAGGGAAATGCGGGGACACCATACTCATTTCGCAGGAGCGGCATGCGCACGAGGGCCGCAGAGCGGGCCGGTCTGAGACCGGCCCCTACGGGACAGGATTCCAAATCAAGCGCGGTGCAGAGCACGCAGCACGCGCCACACCGGACTACGGGAGAGACATGTCTCTCCCCTACGCAAACAAAGGCACACAACAGCCGGAAATGCGGGGACACCGTACTCATTTCGTGCGACCAGCATGGGCACACAATAGACGGTCAGCGGGCCGGTCTGAGACCGGCCCCTACGGGACAGGATTCCAAATCAGGCGCGGTGCAGAGCACGCAGCACGCGCCACGCCGGACTACGGGAGAGACATGTCTCTCCCCTACGAATACCTGAACACGACGGCCTCGACGCACCAGACGTGCCCCTCGCGGTATGACTATGCTCGGGACCGTACGACACAGGCTGGTCCGCCCTTCGCGTGCCAAATCGCAAGTCTGCCAGAGTACCGTGAGCCGTAGGCGCCTGTAGCTCAGCGGACAAGAACGCCGGTCTTCGGAAGATGAGTCCGACATCCCTTCGCACCACATTCCAGATTGTCCCCGCAGCTGCTCCGGTTCGCTGAAACACGATAGACCACACCACACCACAACCCACACCACCGCCGGGAAGCGTCACGAGATGGAGCTTCACACGCCGCTGATCTTCCTCAGCGTTTGCCTGCAGCGAATGCCAGCTGTTGAGCCAGGGCATTACTGTTCTTCGCGTGCAGTCAAGCTCACACACTATCATTGGACCAGTTCCTGGGGGTCAGGTCACGCTTGTGTCTCACCCACTCGGCTAGGCATAATCTGTCGCAACGTGACTCCGTATGCGCGGCTGACGAGGCTCATCCTGGCGCCCGCCCTCGATTTGTTCCGGGGAACGCACACAATGCGTTCTCTAAGAGAACTCGAGGAATCACAGTGGTGGCCATTTGAACGCATACAACAACTGCAGTCGGAGCGACTTCAACGCCTCATTCACCACGCCTACGAACGCGTACGCTACTATCGCGCCCTGATGGATGCATGCGGCGTATGCCCGAGTGATATCAGGACCGCCGCTGACTTGTCCCTGCTGCCAGTTCTCACCAAGACAGACGTGCGCCAACACGCTGGTGAGCTGCTGGCAGAGGGTTTTCCCCGCCACGAACTGTTGGTAGGGCGCACTGGTGGCTCCACCGGCGAACCACTGTCCTTCTACGCTTCGCGGGAATCAAGATGGTCACGCGGCCTCGCACGAGCGCTACGGGCGTATGAGTGGGCCGGTATATACCCGGGAGACACAATGGTTTCCGTCAGCAGGCGAAGGCCTTCGGCCTCCGCGGAGGAAACGCAGTTCCAGCGCGTAGTGCGTTTCATATCACGCAAGGCAGTCGAAGATAGCGCCAGCCTTTCCGATTCATCTCTCCCGTCTGTCGTACAGCGCATTGCCAGCCGTCGCCCACGTGCTCTCACAGGCTTCCCCAGCACTGTCTGCATCATCGCGGAGTTCATCCGCGACTCCGGGATTCCCGCCCCGGAAGTGGGCGCTATTGTGGTCGGAGGTGAACAGCTGTTCGATGAACAGCGGTCTCTGTTGAGAGACGTATTCGGAACCGAGCCTTTCTCAAAGTACAGCTCCTACGAGAGCTTCGAAATCGCCATGGAGTGCAATGCGCACGAAGGCTTTCACATTGCGGCGGAGGATATCGTTGTCGAGATTGTTGACGATGCGAACCAACCGGTGGAACCCGGCCGGCAGGGACGTATAGTCGTCACCAACCTGCACGAATACGGCATGCCGCTCATCCGCTACGACATAGAGGACGAAAGCTCCTTGCTCGAAGGCGCGTGCGCGTGCGGACGTTCGCTGCCGCGCCTCTCAACCATCATCGGGAAGACCGGCGACACCTTCTATACGCCTTCGGGTAAGCGGGTATCTGCGCGGTCGTTTCGCACGGCGATTCTCGTTGAACTTGGCATTCGGCGATTCCAATTCGTTCAGGACAGGTTGGACCACGTGACAGTGAGGGTTGTCCCCAACGACAGCCTTTCCCCCGGTCAGGCGCAAGAACTCGATGCCGCTCTCAAGGCCCACTACAGCAGCACGCTTGGGGACGACGTGGAGATACAGGTTGACATCGTCGACCGAGTTGAGCCGACGCCGGCAGGCAAGCACCTGTTCTATATCTCGAAAGTCACGCGCCCTCCGGGTGGGGACCACTCGTTGCCGCGGGAGTGACCTGCCCTCTGAAAACGTGTGCGGTCTCAGGAACAGGCTGAAGGACTGAAGGGGGCAAGCATGGTGGAGGTAGCATTTTGCCTCGTGCCATGTCAGATTGGGTATCTCGGCAGACTCATCTGCGGCCTGCTCAAGTCCATGATTGTTTGAGGGGAGACCTGATGCGTATTGATCCTGACGTGTGCATCTCGTGTGGGAATTGCATCGTCTGGTGTCCACTGGGCGCTATCAGGATGGAAGACGCCGCGGTAGTAGACCGCGACGCATGTGTGGAGTGCGGCGCCTGCAGACGCGCGGGCGTATGCCCGGTTGACGCGTTCCGCACTGAGTCAGACGAGCGCCCATATCGCTTTGCGTTTTCCGACCCTAGTGTTGCCAAGCCGACCGGAATCGCGGGAAGGGGCACTGAGGAGATGAAGACCAATGACGTGACGGGGCGTTTCAAGAGAGGCAGAGTAGGCATCTGCATAGAGCCCGGCAGGCCTGGAACCGGGGCCCGCTTCTACGACATCGAGAAGATCACCACGACAATGGCGAGACTCGGGGCTCGCTTCGAGCCGGCTAATCCACTTACCACGCTTATGTGTGTACAGACCGGGAAGATCCGGGAGGATATTCTCGACGAGAAGGTCATGTCAGCTGTGATTGAGTGTGACTTCCCGGAACCTCAGCTGCAGAAGGTAATCAGTGCCTTGGATGCGATAGCTGACCACGTCGACTGCGTATTCAGCGTTTCCTGCATCGGCAGGGCTGACACTGACGGCCGTGTAGCATTGGAGCACACCCTCAGAGGGCTTGGCATAGCATACTACCCGAATGGCAAGACGAATCTCGGCATGGGGCGCCCCCTGGCAGCAGAGGTAGACGAGCAATGACGCACACACTTCACCGCTCTGGCACAAGGGAGAACCTGGCTGATGACTATGTCTGCATCATCTTGCCTGCGAAAGGAATCAACGACCAGGGTTCCGACCCGAAACTGCAGCAATACCTTCAGATGGGTCTGCGCCACCACCCGAACAACATAGGTAGCGACAGCCAGTCAGCAGGAGGCTGGTACACGCACACCTCAGATGAGATCATTGCCATGTGTCACGGGGAAGCCCACGTCGTCTTCAGCAACAAGGCCGATGCGCTTGACTTCTTAAGAGAAGTGAAGAACTCAGACCTGGGTATGTCGATTGTTATCAGCGGACTGTTGGACGAAGTGGAAGACATCTGCAAACAGGCTGGAATCACGCGTCACACTGTCAACTATTCACTTGGCTTTCGTGGGCGTCTGGACAAGCTGCCGTCTCCCGATGTCCTCGAGATAACCACGATGTGCGGACATCACATGATTTCGCCGATGCTAGTCACAAAGATGGTTGAAGACATCAAGGACGGCAAACGAAAAGCAGAGGATTGTGCCAGGCTGCTGGCGAGACCATGCGTCTGCGGATGTTTCAATGTCGTTCGTGCCGAGAGTCTGCTCAGGAAGATGGTGGGAAAGTCATGAGTAATCGTATCGGTCTGGCAATTGCGGGGACACCGTACTCATTTCGTGCGAGCAGCATGGGCACACAACAGACGGTCAGCGGGCCGGTCTGAGACCGGCCCCTACGGCAGATGGTTTCGAATCAGGTGCCGTTCACAGTACGCAGCACCCGCCACGCCGGACTACGGGAGAGACATGTCTCTCCCCTACAAATACCTGAACACGACGGCCTCGACGCACCAGACGTGCCCCTCGCGGTATGACTATGCTCGGGACCGTACGACACAGGCTGGTCCGCCCTTCGCGTGCCAAATCGCAAGTCTGCTAGAATACCGTGAGTCGTAGGCGCCTGTAGCTCAGCGGACAAGAGCATCGGTCTTCGGAACCGAGGGTCGTGGGTTCGAATCCCTCCAGGCGCGCCAGTCCGTCTGTCCCCCACATGAGATCGAGGCAGACAGTTGCGATTACCGGGATATCATCAGCGTGCTGCTAACCACTCACCGAAGCCCCTCGCTGTGCTCGTTTTCGCCGCTATCGTAGCCGCGCTGCTCCTCCCCAACGGCTGCGCCCCATCCATTCCTACCTCGCTACCCCCCGTCCAGGAACCACCGGCTACAACGGCCCCCGGCGCAAACCCCTGGGCAGGCACCGAGTTCATCGAGAAGACCTACGAGTGGTCCTACTGGCGCTTCAGGGACATGGTCTGGACGTGGTCATTCCGTATCCCGACCAGCCTGTATGAGGATTACCGGTCGCGGCCCCGTCCGACAACAGGGGACTATACGGTGTACGCCTCCGACGACGGTGACCGCGAGGTGCTGGCGGACCTTGGCGCCACGCTCCAGTCTTACGTAGAACAACTGAACCTCGACGCGTACGAGGCTGTCCACTTCATCGCCAACTTCGTGCAACAGCTTGAATACACGTCCGACATCGATACGACCGGGTTCGATGACTACGGTCGCTATCCGCTAGAGACGCTGGTGGAGGACGGCGGCGACTGTGAGGACACCGCCATACTGCTCGGCAAGCTGATGGATGCCATGGGATACGACGTCGTCCTCGTGAGGCTTCCAAACCACATGGCGCTCGGAGTGAGGGAAACGGAGAAGTTCGTCGGCACGTATTACGAGTACGACAACGTGCGCTACTTCTACCTGGAGACCACCGGGACCGCCGGCAGAATCGGCATGGTTCCGGACGAGTACAAGGACCAGGCCGCCTACATCTACGACTTCTCTCCCCGACCCATCGTGACGCATGACTGGAACGGGGAGCGCGCGGGTTCAACCTACCAGCTTCGGGTGCGCGTGGAGAACCACGGGGCAGCAGCCGTTGAGAACTGCACTGTTCGCGCCGGATTCGACGCCGGCAACGACAGCATGTGGAACGCGGTCGAGAGCGAGGCCTTCACGCTCGCGGCGGGCGCCGTTGCCGATATTCAGCTGTCCCTCGACATCCCCGAATGGAACCACACCCGGCTGCTCGTGTTCATCGTCCACGAGGGGTTCGCGCTGGACAAGAGCGAGTCACGCTGGTTCGACGACTCGCCCGCAACGGCCTGATTGTCAGAAATCGGCCGGCTTCAACACGCTTCCGGCGGCCAGGTGAGAAGTGTCATTGTGGCGCACGAGCACCCGACGCCTCGCCCAGCACTCGAACTCCGACACTCCGGCCACATCCAGCCTGATGTCCCAGAAGTGCGAGTTGTCGAGCCCCAGGAGCCTGCAGATAGCGACTTTGTGAACGACCCGATGCGAGACCAGGACGACCACACCCGGGGTCGCCAGCACCCTTTCCAGGACGCCGCCAACGCGGATGGAGACTTCGTCAAGCGTCTCCCCGCCAGGCAGGCGGACCAGGTGCGGGGTATCCAGCCACGTGCGCCTGATCTCCGGATATCGCTCCTTCACCTGGACGTCGGATAGCCCCTCCCACTCGCCGCAATCGAGGTCGGTCAGGTCCGGGTCCACCAGAGCCGCCACTCCGACGTGTCGCTCGATGGCTTCGGCAGTCTTGCGCGCCCGCATCAAGGGGCTTGTGTACAGTGCCGTCACTCCCTCTTTCGCGAGCTTCAGACCAAGCAACTGCGCCTGTGAGCGACCCGTTTCGCTCAGAGGGATCTCGGAACGCCCGCGATACACCGCATCGGCGTTCCAGACGGTCTCGCCATGCCGCACCAGCAGCAGCCGTGTCATCGTCATCGTCCGTACCTCTCCGCACTCAGGTGCGGCGCCAGCGCCGCCATCACGCCGTACTCGTGCGCCTTCTCACGCGTCAGCAAACCCCGCGTCAGCAGCCCCCACAGCTCCCCTCCTCTCGGCAAAGGTCGCGTCCCCGGTCACCTCCGAGATGACATCGCCAAGCTCCGTGCCCTCGAGCACACGCTGAGCGAAGGCAGGCGGCAGTTCGAACATCGGACTGGTGCCGTAGCTCGTCCTGCCCTCGACGTCCATGACGCAGGTAACGCTGAAGCCGAACCACCTGTCATGCAGCGCCATCATCCCGCCCTCGATGCCGACGAAGTAGTCGCCCTGCAGCGAGCGCGCGCAGGTCACCTCCCGCACTCCCCTCGCGCGATTGGTTGCGCCGACGAAGCACTCATCGCCCTGCGGCGACGGCGCAACACCGGACGGTACCACAAAGCCCTTGACCTCGACTTCGCCAAAGGCGCTGGAGAAGGCGAGACGGCATGCGGAGACCTTGCCCTCATTCGTGGAACCGACAAAGACGTGCACCATACGCCCCATTCATGCGCGTAAACTGTTATGTCGCGTCGTCGGGACTAGGTGGTCGTCCCTTTCCAGGCGCGGGCGCGCTGCAACAGCTCCTGGGCTCCGAACATGGAAGGCTCACCGAGGCTGCCCAGCATATCGGACAGCTCGGACTCGCGCTCCTTGCCCAGCAGCGCGACTATCTCCACAAACGTGCGGTCATCCGCAACCTTCTTCTGCACGCTGTACTGGGCATCGCCGTATGCGGCCACCTGTGGCAAGTGCGTGATGCAGATGACCTGGTGCTGCCGCGCCAGGAGCGACAACTTCTTGCCGATAATCTCGCCACTGCGGCCGCCGACCCCCATGTCAATCTCGTCAAAGACGAGGGTCGGCACGGGGCCGCCACGGGACAGCGCGCAGCGCATCGCGAGCATCAGCCGGGATGTCTCGCCGGTCGATGCCGTCCGCGACAGCGGCAGAAATGGCTCACCCGGGTTGGGCCTGATGAGAAACTCAAGGTCATCGATGCCGTTTCTTGAGAACCCGCACGTAGAGCCGTCGGACAGCGTGAGGTCGTCGTCACCCTCGATCAGACCAAACGACACCATAAACCCGGTGCCGCTCATGTTCAGGTCGCTCAACTCGCGCTCCACGGCAGCCGATAGCGATTCCGTCGCCCTCTTGCGCGCCTCCGACAGACGCTCCCCAAGTTCCGCCAGTTCGGCGCGCAGCTTTGCTTCTTCGCGCTCCAGGTGGCCACGATATTCCTCGCTGGAATCGAGCGACGTCAGTTCTTTCTCGGCATCCTCCGCGTGGGCAAGCACTGCCTCAACGGTCCCGCCGTACTTCTTCTTCAACGTCCGCAACAGGTCCAGTCGCGCCTGTACCTGTTCGTGGCGAGCCGGGTCATACTCAAGCGAGTCGCGGTATGAGGCAAGCTCCCGTCCGGCATCCTCGATCTGGATGAGCGCGGATTCCACCGTCTGCACGAGACTCTCAAGGCGCCGGTCCATGCCGGCCGCCTCACGCAATTGCTGCAGGCCCTCCCCTATGCTGTCGCTGCCCGAGGGGACACCCTGCTCACCGCCGCATATCCGCTCCCAGGCCTGCCCCACTGCCACGCGGCGCCCCTCCACGTTGGCGAGGAGTTCGCTCTCCTCCTGCAGTTCAGCTTCCTCGCCGGGGACGAGCTGCGCGGCCCGTATCTCTCCCGCCTCGTATGCCAGCAAGTCGCGCCTTCGAGCGAGCTGCTGCTCGTCTGTCAGAAGCGTCTTGAGGCGGTTTCGCGTGTCCGTAAGCTTGCCCGCGACCCCAGAGAACTCGGCGCGCAACGAGGTCGTGCCCGCGTACGTATCCAGAAGCGCAAGCTGTTCGCCAACGTCAAGAAGGGAGAACTGCTGGTTGGGGCCGTGCAAATCGAACGCGGAGGCTGCAAACTCTCGCAGCGTGCGCACCGGCGCAAGTCGCCCGTCTACGGAAGCGCTGCCCCGGCCTGTGCGCTCCACCTCTCTGCGGAGTACCACAGAGCCGGACGTCTCATCGGCGCCGGGGGCTACGACCTCGGCCTCGATGACCGCGGCAGAGGCTCCAGAGCGAACGACCTCCTGGCCGACCCGCCGTCCGAGCAGGACATCGAGCGCATCAAGCACGAGCGACTTGCCGGCGCCCGTCTCTCCGGTGAGGACGTTCAGTCCGGTGGAGGGGCGCCACTCGAGGTTCTCAATGATACCGAAGTCGCGAATCGTGAGTCTTTTCAGCACCTGGCGACAGCTCCCGGGACGGCAGAAGGCGTCGGGATAAGATAGCCTTCCAGCCACGGGACGTCAACAGGTGCACGTGCACGGGCGGAAGGCGGGGACGTCAGTCGTTGTTTGCCCGTACGGCAACACGTCACGGTGGACGCCACAGGACCGCACAAAAACCGGTCCGGCCGGGGACACCATGGACACATCGATTCGATACACCCCGGAAACAGTGCCCCCATCGGGAACGATAGACTGGGACAGCGAGGTTCACGCCTGGACACGCGCGGCCACAGCAGGAATGCGGGGACACCATGTGACAGGCCATCGTTGCCACCATGGTATTGAATACGTCGTTGCCCTGTTGAGGAGCCCGCGTTCTGATGGTGTCCCCGTATTCCCAGATACCGCCCTACGTGGACCTTGATTCCATCGTCCTGTTCTCGCACTGGCACGCTGCCGCGTGCCCGTTCCCGCAGCGAGGTAGGGTAATGTGGGGGGGGGCATACGTGCCGCCCGTTGTTCCTAAGGAAACCAGTTCGAACACATGCACGCTGTTCGTGACCTGATTCGTCGACTGACGCAACCCTTTCACGTCCGTCCTGCGGGCGGGTCTCAGACCCGCCACTACATTCGGACACCACACTCCCCCCGAGAAAGGCATGCCATCGCCCCCACGAGGCAAAGGTGTGAGGTCAACCCGGC
>Ga0351897_1043_pt1 | contig 30827 bp, 28 predicted proteins | sample BONcelHT113001C4_FD_206876 | JGI IMG/M metagenome (GOLD analysis project Ga0351897, IMG submission 206876) | Enriched cells from coal bed in the Powder River Basin, Montana, United States - BONCAT cells T11 rep1 HSBNCT.T11.300.1.C4 ... | reverse complement strand
CCCTTCTTCTCAAGTTCGGTTGCCATCTGGTAAGCCAGAGACTGGATGTAGAACGTCGGGAAGAATATTGAGAAGTGGCTTAAGGCCGGTGAACTGCCAAAGACCATTTCAAAATATGGCAACTCTATTCCTGAAATCTTTGTCTGCTACGAAGAACTCAAAGAGAAATTCGGTGCAAAAATGGATGATATTCCACTCGGTGCACTCGGTATCTATACCTATGCTCAGAAGTTCAAGATTGGTATGTCACAGATCATGGCAGGAAGTCGTAACTTCTCGTTTAAGTCAGTGTCACGAAAGGATTTGATGTCATTAACTCCCGAAGCTTCAGAAGTATCAGGTATTCCGTATGTTATGGAAGCATACCGGGATGAAGCCTGGGATATCCTTCTTGAATAAGAATCAATCCTCTTTCTTTTTTTGATTGCTTTGGTTTGAATATCGGTTGTATAAGACCTTAAAAAAATTCGAAATTACTATCGATAGTTCTCCCGGGTTTTTTCCTAAAGGGAGAAAATATTGGTGTTATGACTGAGGGGGGCTGTATTTTCCTGAAGTAAAACAGTATGCAGAAAGGCTATCAATTACCTTGATACTGATACCAGATCCAAGTTCGGGCTCCAATGATTCCAGCCAGACAAAAAATCCGACTTTGGGGGGCGTTTTTCTTTCATATTTAAAGCAACCTTTCCCATCAAAAACCATTTTGTAATATTCCTTCTTCTGCCTGAGTCGTAGATATATCAGTGGGGTATAATCAGGAAGATCGGCAGCCAGAATCACCTTTGAGAATTGTGCATTGATCTCATCATGATCAAGAACGTTGTCTTTGTAGGTGAACCGGTACTTTTCACAGAGACGTTTCATTGTAGAGGGGTATAATCTGCCAAAGAGGATCTTCTTTACAAGAGTTGCTGTCTTGTGTGGTGATGGCAGTGCGGCAGGAGTGGTTTCTGTTGCCAGATGAGTGAAGACCCATTCGCGCTCTAGATCATGGAAGGCTTTGTATGTGAATGGTTTTGAAGTGACAAGGCTGGTTGAAAGAATGGTTTTTCCTGCTGGAAGCACCGGTTTCATCGTAGCCGTATTCCATGTACCGCTGATATGTGTCCGGAATGATTCACATGCCTGTGTGCATATCGAAAGGTGCTCTTCAGAACCGAGAACTTTTCTTCCGCCTTTATAATTTGTGAGAGGAAATGAGGTGATTAAAATGAAAGTTACCGCTTTTTGGTTGAATAAATAGCGAATCATCTGTTTTTTGTAATAGATTTCCTGCATGAAATCCTTAAGATCAGACGGAGAGGTAACTACTTCTACAAATACCAAGGAACCATCTGATTTGATGAACAGGAGGTCGAATTCTGCAAGATCCTGTCCGTTTCCTCTGATTGTAATATCGCCATTTCTGGAGTAGAAAAATCCATCCTGCCCCAGTGCGGGAATTATTTTTCTCCCTCTGGCATCAGCGCCTTTCAATACAACTGCTTTAATCGCGTTTGTTCTGGCTGCGAGATCCAGAAAGAGTTCATAGGATATCATCTCAAACCAGCGCCCTTCTGCAGAGCGCATGTATGAAATCTCATCTGAAGAAAGATTTTTACGTTCTATTCGGGAAAGATGGCGCATTGCTCTGACTGCGTGCTCTTTTCTTGGCTGACAGAGTTTTTTATTCGCTTCTATCCATCTGCTCAGGTCATCCATGATGCCCAGCCTGTTTTAGCCTAACATATATCACTCGGAATCGCTCCTTATTGTATAGAATCCCTGATTCATGCCTGTATCGGCCGTCTGGCTGGTTATCACCGCAGGTATTGTGGCAGATTAACAGCGATTCTTATAGAAGTGTTTATTTGATGTACCATATAACATATACACGCGCAAGAAGGATTTCAACTACTCATATTCGGAATCTCAACATTTAGATTATCAGGATATGGGGAGATTGAGGGGCAGTTTCTCGAATCGAAATGTTTATATGTCTGTCTAACCTCTTTATAATGCGACAAGTCGGTAAAGAAGTGGGTTCGTAGCTCAGTTCGGCAGAGCGCCTGGCTTTTAACCAGGTGGTCGGGGGTTCAAATCCCCTCGAGCCCGTTCCACTTGCAGTTGTGGTTTTTTCCGTGCACAGATCTTTTAACGAAACGCGTTTTCATTTTAGGGGGTATGGCGTTGAACGCCGAGCTGAACGTACTTAAGCATGAGATGGTACCAGAACATAGTATCATGAGCGAGGAGGATGTCAAATCGCTCTTTTCTTTGTATAATATTGGCCAAGAGCATTTGCCAAAACTTTATCATGACGATCCCGCTGTTCTGGCTATCGGAGCGAGGATAAATGACGTGATTAAGATCGTCAGGAAGAGTATGACCGCCGGTCGTGCAGAGTCCTACCGTCAGGTAGTAAAGAGACCTAAGAAGTGAGCCTGAGGCTGATCTTTTGATTGATAGGAGCATCCTTTCACAGGCATATTTTGCCAGGGACCATGTAGCCCGGCACCAGCTGGATTCGTATAATTATTTTCTGACCCACAACCTCCACAAGGTCGTTGAAGAACAGAGGATTATCGAGACAGATATTGAGTCGCGGGGGAAGGGTAATGAACCGGTATCTGTTGAACTTGGGGACCTGAAAATCCTTCGCCCGCTTGTACGTGAGGCAGATGGTTCACAGTCCGAGTTATTTCCGGGAGAAGCACGCCTTCGAAATATCACCTATGCTGCACCAATTCAGCTTGGTCTGACATTGATTCAGGGTGGTGTTAGACAGGAACCGGTGACGGCAACGATCGGACAGCTTCCGATCATGGTCGGTTCGGTGGCGTGCAATCTCTCAAACCTTACCGAAGAAGAACGAATAACTCATGGAGAGGATCCACTTGATCCCGGGGGTTACTTCATCGTAAACGGGACTGAGCGGGTTCTGATGACGCTTGAGGATCTTGCTTCAAACAAGATCATGACTGAATACACTGAGCGATATAATGAGCGCATTTATGTTGCAAAAGTATTTTCTCAGTTCCGTGGATACCGGGCACTTGTTGTTGTTGAGCGTAACAGGAAAAACCTCCTTGAGGTTACCTTCCCGTCAGTTGCCGGACATCTTCGTTTTGTTGACCTGATGCGTGCACTTGGGATGACCAGTGACGCAGATGTTGTAAAAGCAGTGTCAACTGACGAAGAAATTCTGACATTCATGATGCAGAATCTTGAGGAGAGTGAGTGTGATTCGGTCGAGTGTGGGGTGATGTATGTTGGAAAGAAACTTGCCCCAAATCAGACTCGTGATTATCAGAAGAAACGTGCAGAGTTTGTTCTTGATAATTACCTCCTGCCTCATCTCAATTACCTGATGCCCAGGGTAGTAAATGATGAAGATGAGGAGATGATGAAACTTGTCAGGTCTGTCAGACTTGCAAAGGCTCATTTCCTTGGACGTATGGCTGAAGCCTGTTTTGATCTTGTTCTGGATCGAAGAAGGATCGATGATAAGGATCATTACGCAAATAAGAGGCTCAAGCTTGCCGGTGACTTAATGGAAGATTTATTCCGTATTTCACTTAACAGACTCACCCGTGATATCAAATATCAGCTCGAGCGGGCTAGTATGCGTCATCGTGATCTCTCTATTGCAACTGCTGTTCGTGCCGATGTTCTGACCGAGCGTCTGCTCCATCCTCTGGCAACCGGTAACTGGGTAGGTGGAAGAACTGGTGTTTCACAGTTACTTGACCGGATTGATCATATGAGTGTTCTCTCTCATCTTCGTCGTGTGATATCCCCACTTTCACGCTCACAGCCTCACTTCGAAGCTCGTGATCTTCATCCGACACAGTGGGGTCGAATATGCCCGAGTGAAACCCCTGAAGGACCAAATTGTGGTCTTGTCAAGAACTTTGCCCAGATGGTTGAGATTAGCAAAGGTGTGTATGATGACGAAGAGGTCATTCGTATGCTCTATGGACTTGGTGTTGAGCAGATCAGAGGTGAATTCCAGTGATAGAGACAAAATCGCGTGTTTTTGTAGATGGCGCTCTTATCGGCCTTGTTGACGATCCAAAGGGTCTGGTTCAAAAAATCAGGACCATGCGCAGACAAGGTGTTCTCTCAACCGAGGTGAACTGTTCGCACAAAGAGTTTAATGGGGATATCATCATCCATACCGACCGTGGCCGTGCCCGCAGACCTCTTATCGTTCTGCAGGATGGCAAGGTCATGGTCACAAACGATGACCTCCAGAAACTTAAAAATAAGGACATTGTCTTCTTCGACCTGATTACCAAAGGTGTTATCGAACTTGTTGATGCAGAAGAGGAAGAAGATCTCTTCATCGCCATGCGTCCCGAAGATATCACTCCAAAGCACACTCATCTTGAGATAGATCCTTCCCTGATGCTTGGTATCGGGGCTGCACATGTTCCATTCCCTGAACATAATGCTTCCCCGCGTGTTACTATGGGTGCAGGTATGGTCAAGCAGGCGCTTGGGTTTGCGAATGCAAATATGAAACTCAGGCCTGACACTCGTGGTCATCTGCTTCATTATGTTCAAAAACCGCTTGTTCACACCCAGACCTCTGAAGGAATCGGTTCTGATGATCGGGCAGCCGGACAGAACTTTGTGGTTGCGATCCTTTCGTATGAAGGTTTCAACATTGAAGATGCACTGATCTTTAACCAGGCTTCTATTGATCGCGGTCTTGGGCGTTCTCATTTCCTTAGGACCTATGAAGGTGAGGAACGAAGATATCCTGGTGGTCAGATTGATAGGATCCAGGTGCCTGATGAGGACGTTGTGGGTGCACACGGTACTGATTACTATACCTGTCTTGATGATGACGGTATTATTAATCCGGAAACTGTGGTAAATGAAAAAGATGTTCTCATAGGTAAAACATCACCTCCCCGTTTCCTTGAAGAGCCGACCTCTGATCTTATCACTGTTGAGAAACGCCGGGATACTTCAGTAACCATGCGTAGCAACGAACACGGCATCGTTGATACGGTTATCCTGACCGAAGGTGAGAACAACTCCAAACTGGTCAAGGTTAGAACCCGTGATATTCGTATCCCCGAAGTTGGGGATAAGTTCGCATCACGACACGGACAAAAGGGAATTATCGGTATTATTGCAAAATCTGTCGATATTCCCTTTACTGCGGCTGGCATGCAGCCGGACCTGGTTATCAACCCGCATGCGATTCCGTCACGTATGACCATCGGGCATATGATCGAAATGCTCGGAGGAAAAGTGGGTTCTCTGGAAGGGCGGAGAATTAACGGGACTGCCTTTTCAGGTGAGCGTGAAGAAGATCTTCGTGCAGCCCTGAAATCATTCGGATACTCTCATACCGGTCGAGAAGCGATGTGGGATGGGATTACTGGCCGCCGGTTTTACGCAGATATTTACGTTGGTGTCATTTATTACCAGAAACTCTACCACATGGTGTCATCAAAGATGCATGCCCGGTCCCGAGGTCCTGTGCAGGTGTTGACCCGTCAGCCGACTGAAGGTCGTGCACGTGAAGGAGGTCTGCGTTTTGGTGAGATGGAGCGTGATGTCATGATTGGACACGGCGCAGCAATGGCTCTTAAAGAGCGACTGCTTGAAGAGTCTGATAAGGTCACTGAATTCGTCTGTGCAAACTGTGGTATGGTCGCGATGCTTGACCGGAAACAGAATATCACCCGCTGCCTGAATTGCAGTAATGAGACTGATATTTATCCGGTAGAGATGAGTTATGCATTCAAACTGCTGCTTGATGAAATGAAGAGCATGATGATTGCACCACGTCTCAACCTTGAGGATGTCGTATAAGGAGGAGTGAAGAATGCCAAGTCCAAAACGGATAGGAAGGATAGAATTCGGCCTTCTCTCTCCAAAAGAAATCCGTCAGATGAGTGTTCGCAAGATCATCTGGGCCGACACGTATGACGATGATGGATTTCCATATCCACAGGGTCTGATGGATCTTCACCTGGGTGTTATTGACCCGGGTCTGCGATGTAAAACCTGTAGTCAGAAAGCAGGAGAATGTCCTGGCCATTTCGGTCATATCGAACTGGCAAAACCGGTTATTCACGTTGGATATACCCGGCTTATCAGAAAACTTCTCCGTGTAACCTGTCGTGAATGTGGCAGGCTTCTTCTCTCTCCTGAAGAGATAGAGAAGATCATCGGTCCTGAAGATGAAAGCAGTGGAGATGCGCTTTCAGAGAAGGATGTGAAAAAGGAACGTATCTGTCCGCACTGTGGAGAACAGCAACTCAAGATCAATTTTGAGAAGCCAACTACCTTTGCTGAGGTTACTACTGATGATCGTGGGAAGAAGGTTGAGAATAAACTGACCCCCGCTGATATCCGTGCACGTCTTGAGAAGATCCCGGACAATGATTTGATTCATCTTGGTATCGAACCATCTGTTGCCAGACCTGAATGGACCATTCTCACAGTTCTTCCAGTTCCTCCGGTTACGATGCGTCCATCTATCATTCTTGAGAATGGTCAGCGGTCCGAAGACGACTTAACCCATAAGCTTGTTGATATTATCCGTATCAACCAGCGGTTTAAAGAAAATCAGGATGCAGGGGCCCCTCAACTGATCATTGAAGACCTTTGGGAACTTCTTCAGTACCACGTCACTACCTATATGGACAATGAGGTGGCCGGATGTCCTCCTGCCCGTCACCGATCCGGGCGTCCCCTCAAAACTCTCTCCCAGCGTTTGAAAGGAAAGGACGGTCGTTTCCGTGGCAGTTTGTCTGGAAAACGTGTGAACTTTTCATCACGTACTGTCATCTCACCAGATCCAAATCTCTCCGTCAATGAGGTTGGTATCCCGCTCAAGATTGCAAATGAGATGACCATTCCTGTTCAGGCAACAATCTATAATATTGATGAACTTCGTCAGATCGTCAAGATCGGCCCTGAACGCCCTTCAATGAAAAGCCCTTGCGGGGCAAATTACGTCATCAGACCTGATAAACGCCGTATCCGCCTTGTTAAAGGTACCGGAGCTGAAGATGGAAACCTTGACTTCGTGTCTGATCAGCTGGAACCCGGTTTTATCGTCGAAAGACACCTGAGAGACGGCGACATCGTCCTTTTCAACCGACAGCCATCTCTGCACCGGATGTCAATTATGGCCCACTGGGTCAAACTGATGGGTGGAAAAACATTCAGGCTTAATCCTGCTGTATGTCCTCCATATAACGCAGATTTTGATGGGGATGAGATGAACCTGCACATTCCGCAGACTGAAGAGGCACGAGCCGAGGCAGCACTGCTTGCAAGTGTACAGGAAAACATTCTCTCACCTCGCTTTGGTGGTCCAATCATTGGTGGTATTCACGACCACATATCCGGCATTTTCCTGTTAACCCATACATTGCGCTGGTTTACCAAGGGTGAGGCAATTGATCTCCTCAAAAATAACCGCGTTGACCGTCTTGGGAGTCCTGGAAAGAGTGAAGACGGTATTGATTACTGGAGTAATAAACAGATCTTCTCCCGGATTCTTCCTGCTGACTTGAACATGGTTTTCCAGGCATCATCATGTAAAAATTGTGATGAATGTCTGCGAACCGGGTGTGATCGTGATGCATATGTGCAAATCCGCGATGGAGATCTTCTCTCCGGAACAATAGACAAACGTGCAGTAGGTGCATTTGATGGAGCAATTGTTCATCGGATTATCAGACAGTATGGATACGCTCGTGCAGCACAATTTATCGATGATGTGACCCGGTTGTCAATTCGCGCAATTATGCATGACGGGTTTACTTTCGGTATTGATGATGAAGACCTTTCCAAGAGTGATTACGGGCAGATTCGTGAAGTTCTTGAGCAGGCTGCTGAAGATGTAGAGCGAAGAATCACGATCTTCAAAGACGGGCAGCTTGAACCAATGCCTGGCAGAACTCCTGAAGAAACACTAGAGATGCAGATTATGCAGGTTCTTGGAAAGGCTCGTGATAACACTGGTGAGATTGCAGGCCGGCACCTTGGTCTTTCAAACTCTGCAGTGGTCATGGCTGTATCTGGTGCACGTGGTTCGATGCTGAACCTGACTCAGATGGCTGGTTGTGTCGGTCAGCAGGCAGTTCGTGGTGAGCGTATTATGCGAGGATACGAGGATCGTACGCTCCCTCATTTCACAAAGGAAGATCGGGGTGCCAAGGCTCACGGATTTGTTATGAATAGTTACAAATCCGGGCTGAATCCAACTGAATTCTTCTTCCATGCAATTGGAGGTCGTGAAGGTCTTGTGGATACTGCAGTCAGGACATCACAGTCTGGTTACCTTCAGAGACGTATGATCAACGCATTGCAGGATCTGAAGGTCGCCTACGATATGACTGTTCGAACAACCGGAGGAAGAATTATTCAATTCGAATATGGTGAAGATTCTACCGATGCTATGAAGAGTTCATTTGGTGAACCGGTTGATGTTGAAGGGATTGTCGGCAATATTCTCAAGGAGGAAATATAAATATGGATGAACTCCCGAATATTTCAACGGAAGCTGCAAATGCCGTAGTAAAATACTTTGAAGAGCACCGGGTGAGAAAACGCTTCCCTGATGATGTTCCTGATCATATTCGTGAAATTCTCATGGAGATGCTTGAATTCACGATGAAAGAAGAGGAGAAGGTAGAAGATACACTCCTTGATGATCAGGCATTCATTGCAAGAATGGAAGAACTTATTCATGCTGAAAAGTTTTACGAATGGCTTGAGGATCGATTCACTCCTTTGATGCATGTTGAGCAGGAAGAGGAGGAAGAAGCAGTTCCAAGTGGTATTCCGGTAATAGGGAGTGAGATTATGATCACTCCCATCCGTAAGACAAAGCTGACCACTCAGGATAAGAAATACTTGGAAGTCAGGGATTTTTTTTCAGAACATACTGTTACGGTTGAAAAACTGGGAGATATTCCTGAACGCATTGAGCGAATTCTGAAAGACCGGATTAAAGAATTGAAAAAGGATGAAAATCCGAATTTCAGGCTCACTCAAAAACAATATACCATTTATTTAACCGATCTTTTAAAAAAGGGCACGCTTGATACATGGCTTCAAACCGCTTTTCCACTTTCTGCAGATGTTAAGGGTGGGGACTTCCCTGTCAGAAGAGAAGAGCCGGTCGAAGAGATTGCCATTCCTGAATGGGTAGATCTTCCCCGGTTTGAACAGTTGGACCGGTTTCAGCAGGATAAATACCGGGCACTGCTCCGGGATCATATGGCTGGTATTACCCAGCTGATCGAGCACCCTGAAGTGCTTGCTCGTATAAATGACAGATTCTTTCGGATTCTTGAGCCTAATACCCCTCACCGGACCAATACAACTCTCGCAAAAATAGTGCTCAAACGTGAGATAGAAGGGATTGACAACCCTGGGCGGATCATTACTGATGATCAGTTTGATAAGATCATGGCTCAGGTTGTCAAGGAGTATAAACACACCCGAATCGAACCCTGTGAAGCTGTTGGTGTTATCGCTGCGCAGTCTATTGGGGAGCCTGGAACACAGATGACCATGCGTACCTTCCACTATGCGGGTGTGGCTGAAATTAACGTTACTCTGGGTCTTCCCCGTCTCATTGAGATTATGGATGCCAGAAAAGAGCCTTCTACCCCCACAATGACGATTTATCTCAGGGAAGGGTATTCAACTGATCGTGATAAAGCACGTCAGGTATCATGGCATATTGAAGCTGCACCACTTCAGGAGTTTGGTGATATCGAAACTGATATGGCCAATATGCAGATTGTGGTCAAACTCAATAAGCAGGTATGTGATAAACGTAAAATAACCGTTGAAGAGATTCTTGACGCAGGGCCGAAGAAGATACGGGATCGCAGGCATTATCGCGACTTTGAAGTTGATCCGGATCCAGAATACAGAAAGGAAGGAAAACTGGTCTTCCTTCCTAAGGATCGCGGGAGTTATCAGAATTTATTCCAACTGAAAGAACATGTCCGCAATGTTATTGTGCAGGGTATTGATGACATTGAGCGGGTGGTGGTCAGGAAAGAAGCAGGAGAATATATTCTGTATACTGAAGGATCTAACCTTAAAGACGTCTTTGCAGTAAGGGGTGTTGACACCTCAAGGACCCGGACAAATAACATCAATGAGATTTCGCACGTACTCGGCATTGAAGCGGCCAGAAATTCTATCATCAATGAAGCTCTGGCAACACTTGGTGAACAGGGTATCATGGTGGATGTCCGGCATATTATGCTGGTTGCAGACATGATGTGTATGGAAGGAGAAGTAAAGCAGATCGGTCGTCACGGTATTGCTGGTGAGAAGGAGAGTGTTCTTTCCCGTGCAGCATTCGAAGTGACGGTAAACCATCTGCTTGACGCGGCAGTTGCGCACGAAGCTGATGTTCTTTGTGGTGTTACTGAAAATGTCATCGTCGGGCAACCAATTCAACTCGGAACCGGCGATGTTAAATTAGTTGTAAAACGACCTCCAAGTCGTAGTAAGCCGGAAGAAAACCCGATTCCTGCATACTAATTTTTTATTTCACCGTTCTTTTCAATGGTTTTTTTCGGTTTTTATCTTTTGATATTATAATCACATTTTTTTCTGCCCGTCGCTTTTCTTAAATATTGGGATTTTTGGTAATCAGTACCATGCGCCTTTATGTTCTTCCTGCATGTCAAAAAGCATTGCAAAGAGGACAAACTGAACACCGAGTGCAAAGAGGATGACTGATACAACTGCAGGAACAAAGATCGGATTATTCAGGTAGAATTTAAAGTAGAGGGAATATACGCCAAAAAGGAACCCTAAGAATCCGAAGAAAAAACCGAATAAATAGAAAAAAACCAATGGGTGAAAACTGAGAACTACATATTTTGTCTTTAGACGCCAGAAAAATGCATTTAATAAGAGCCATGATAACCGGACGATATAGGTTGAGTATTTAATACCTGATCGTTCCAATCCATATCGCGCAGGGTGGGGTACATTTTTTGCTCTGAATCCATAGGTGTTCAGCCATACCAGAAGATCGTTACAATATCCATAGCGGGGATAGATGAGTTCTAATGAAATGGTTTCAAGGGCTCGTCTGGAAATAGCAGTATATCCGTTCTGAGGATCCATAAGCTGCCAGTATCCTGATGCGATTTTTGTAAGGAGAGTAAGGACCGAATTCCCGACAAACCGCCATTTAGACATTCCTCTTCTAAATTCCGGATTTATCAGGCGGTTTCCGACGGTATAATCAACCGTTCCGTCTATAATGGGATTTAATAATTCAGGGAGGAAATCAGGGTCCATCTGATTATCTCCTGCCATAACTGCAATGACCTCATATCCGTCATTGCAGGCTGCTTTATATCCCGAAATAATCGCACCACCAACCCCGGTATTTATCGTATGGTGTATTGGTTTTATCCGGGAGTCATGGTGTGCAATTTCATTAATAATCTGACCGGTCTTGTCCAGGGATGCATCATTTACCACGTATATCCGGTCAACATACGTGGGAATTGACTTTATTGTCGAGCTTATGAGAAGCTCTTCCTGGTAGGCTGGAACAACAACAGCAACCGTATTTTCTCTATACATCCCCTCTTTCCCCAATAATGATATACTACTGGTTGAATATTGCATATAATATATTTCAAAGTCTGCTGAATCCGAAATGATTGAACACTAAAAATCAATAATTGTGACTTATTTTAATTATCTACTATAATCCTTCTCTGAAGGCAGAATAATAATCTGAAAATCCAGGTAGATATGCCCCATATATAATGGTGAGAAACCCTTCTTATTAGAGCAAATTATGATGGGCAGGGATCAGGATAGTTTCACCTGAACAAAGAATGTTAATGTAGTAGTAAGGCGTAATTATTACGGTATTTCATATGGATTTCAACACCTCCCTGAGAAGGGCAATTAAAACCGGGAATGTTATTCTCGGACAGAACGAGACTAAGGAAAGCATTGAAAATAAAAAAGCACAGCTCGTTGTTGTGGCAGCAAATTGTCCAAAACAATTTGTAGAATACCTATCCGGTAGTGAACAGGTAAAAACTCACACGTTTCCTGGCTCTGGTGTTCAGCTTGGTCGTGCCTGCGGTAAGCCCTTTATGGTAAGCGCACTTGCAGTGATTGAAGCCGGAGAATCTGACATTCTGAGCCTCTCGAGGTAAGCGGGGAGTATGGGAGTAGTTCTTAACGAGGAGAAGATCGCGCTGATCGCCCGGTTTGAACATATCACCGGCGCAGGAAGCCGTGACGTCATTACTGATGAAGAGAATGACCGTTTCATCTTTATCATTAATAATGGTGAGATGGGGCTTGCAATCGGCAAACAAGGGGCCAACATCAGAAAGGCGGCAGAGGCACTGGGCCGGCGATGTGAGGTGGTGGAATATTCAGACGATCCCACTCAGTTTCTGAAGAATTGCTTCCATCCTGCCAAAGTTACCGAAGTGCAATATTCTGATTATCATGGTGATCAGATCGCTCATGTGGTTATCAGAGATGAGGATCGGGGTATTGCAATAGGAAAAGCCGGCAAAAATCTGAATCGCACGAAGATGATTGCTCTTCGAGAGCACAATATCCAAAACATCATCCTCGAGTAACCCTTTTTTACTTGTTCATTGATTATCTCATTTAGATCATAATGCTCAAATACTTTTAAAGTTGATTTCATCCTACTATGCATTATATGAGAATGCTTGTCTCAGCTCTTTTAATTATAGTTTTACTGGTTATAGGAGCCGGAGCAGCAACACAAACCAGTGATTTCCCGGTACCGGTCGAAACAATTCAGCCTCCGGTCAACCTTACTGTCGGAGTGCAGGTTGATCAGGTGGGAATGAAGGTTGTCGCAACTTTTAGGGGAGGATTTGGACAGGCTCTTTTGAAAGGCGTTGAAATTTCATTAATTACACCGGATGGGGAAAAACAGACTCAGAACCTGGGATTAAAGGTCGGTGATACGGTTACTTTCACTGGCTCTGGATGTGGAGATCAGATAACCGGGACTGCTACCTATATGAGTGGCGTTATGTACCCGTTCCTGAATCAGATGATGCCTTACCAGAACTCATATTGTAGTGCAGATTATGTGGCCTATGTTGATCCCTGTGAAATAATTGCTGCATCCCCGTCACTCAAGCCAGATCCGATCATGGATGTACCTGCTAACAAATCGGTTATCATTCAGGCTAATGTTGATATTCGAACTATTGTTGTTGAATTCAGAGGTGGATTTGGACAAAATATCATCAAATCTATTGAAGTTACCCGCTACTCTCCCGATGGCTCAATTGAGACAAAAGAACTTGATAACCAGGTAGGATCTACTGTTAGTTTCAAAGCAACAAATGGATGCATGGAACGGATTGGTGCAGACGTATCCTTTATGGATGGAACGAAGTATCATTTCTTTGATGAGGTACTTCATATCAGCCAGACATTTTAATCTTTTTTTGTCAGATTTAGCCCCTCTCTGTTGAGTATAGGCGAGTAAAATTTCTGGGATTTTCAAAATAAGAGAAAAACGGACCTGGAGGGATTCGAACCCCCGACATTCGGGTTAGAAGCCCGACGCTCTATCCAGGCTAAGCCACAGGTCCCTGTGTGCTTCTATATATTGTCTGGTATTTCTTTTAAAGATAACTCAAAAAAGTGAATTATCCTGCATGGAAGATGACTGGCCTGACCACATCAACCATACGTGGTTCTGTAAGTCTGCATGGATTAACGGTGGCTTTTATGGTAGTATTTGAGACATATTTCACTTTACATCTCGCAGACATCCGTTCTCGTTCCATGACATGATATCCATGAGATACTTCCACCATATGTTTCATTGTGATAGTTATTGACAAAATCTCAATAATAATCCCGGAATCACCAACTGAAATATCTTCACAATCAATTGATGTCATAAAGACCCGAGAGCCGGGGGTTACTGTTGACAGCGCAATCACATTATGTGCGCTGGTAAGTTCAACAGTCCGGGGAACACCTCTGCGAAGCTCCTCTATCACCTGAGGAGATATTCCCGATAATGCAATACAATCCATTGCGATCACCCATACATCGGAAGGAGCGGATCAACTTTTACTGGTTGTTCTTCTGCAGACTGAACCTCTTCTGATAATCGGTGCATTTGAGCTTCTATCTCTTCAGCCTGTTCAAGCAGGCCGGCAGTGTCAACCTGCAGCGAATAGATGGCATTCATTACCTCGATAGTCGCAGCAGCGGCACGTGGGTCTGGTGCATTTATGGTCTCGCCTAAAAGCCCGATACAGGGTATCTGCCTGACTTTACACTCTGTCAGGATACTGCTGGCGATTCCTGAAATACTTCCGATCGGAAGTCGCAGAGCATTCTCTCCAACTTTTTCAAGAAGTTCCTTCCCGGTGGTCACACAAAAAACACGTTTGTCCGGCTCATTTGTAATAATGCCTGCAAGTGTTACCACTTCTGCGACCTTAAACGGCTTTAACCATTCTAAAATTGCATTTGCCACCTCATAACAGATCTGAGGATGAATCGGAATATCGGCGAGGATTGCAATCATCGCATCTTTTTCATATATTCTGACTGGAACAGCAATGACTCCTTCCGTCATCATAGCCATGGGGGGGGAAATATTTACTGGTAATTACTCCGGTCTGGGAAAACTCAAGTTTTTCCACAATATAGGACAGCGCAATACTCCCAACAAGACCGCTTCCGGGAAACCCGACAAAGACGGTCAGGGCCTCAGTAGAAGGTGGCTTAGACTGTACGATGACGTCTGGCACCTGACTATTCATCATTACATTAAGATACCCATCAAAGCTATAAAATGAGTATGCAGGAGTACCCGATTAAGAGGACCCATGTAAAGTCACTGCCTGAGAATATCGTCAATAAATTGCAGGAACACTTTGGTGTCTCATCAATTGAGTCAGATGGGTATTATCAGATCAGCTTTGGGGCCATAGAATTAATGAAGGTTAAAATTGGTGAATCCGGCAAATCAATGGTTGTTGGGACTGTTTCCAAAGCCGGCATCGAGGATGAGACCATCATTTTAGACACCAACCGGCGGTTTCGCAGATATCTGGATGATGTGACTGGTTATACTACCAAGGAACGGGTAAAAAAGGCGAAAACTGTAGAGTAAGGCTTCCTTTACTCTATTATTATTGCAGGTTTGAATGGGAGGGCTGCATGCGCTTTCTCATGCATACTATCCTGTGCTGTAACCACTTCCACACTCAACGCAAGATCCTTTTCTAAAAATGCTTTGGCCTGTGAAAATACGTTAAACTCATCTGGCCGGTTATTGATTATCCGATCCACCAACGTTGAAGAGAGACGATGGTAATGCGTGGTGCATTGCCTGACTGCATCTGCTGCTTCTTTCCCACGCGATCTTACCTCTTCATGCTGCATAATTTCCCGGATAACATTCTTCTTGTCCTGCGCTGTTGCTACCATCCTGAAGATATCATATTTCCAGTCAGGAGAAACACAGATGGTTACTTTTCCTGGCTTGATATGAATAATCCGGAGGATTGATTCAATATCCTCCACCGTTCGCTGGAGAAGTTCTTCTGCAATCTCTGCAGATTCATGGACCAGGTTTTCATTCACTTCAGGCCAGGGGGCAAATGAGACAAGGCCTTGCTGACCCATCTCTGCCCAGAGTTCCTCGCTGGTAAAGGGAATAATAGGCGCGAGAAGTCTGACCCATATCGAACATAATGTCTGCAGGGTCTCTTTACCCCCGGCAATTTCCCCGCCAAGACGCCTTCTGTACCACTTCAGATCAGATTCAAATCCGAAAAAAGCCTCTTGAAGAGCCTGGCGTGTCTGGAAGTTCTCCATAGATCTGGTCACCTCCTGAATATGTTCCTGCATGCGGGACAGGAGCCATATATCGATAGGTGTTGGAGCTCCTCCTGCAGCTAATGTTTCTCTGATTGTTGCTGAGAATCGTTCAATCTGCCGGTGCGTAGAAGATACCAGTTCATTTCTCCAGTCAAAGTCCTGCCAGGGTTCTCCGCTGCCGATGAGAAACATTCTGACCGTATCTGCACCAAAGTCGTTTATTGCATCTTCAAGCAGGTAGACATTTCCTTTGGATGATGACATCTTAGCGCCATTTAAGAGCCCCATTCCAAAGACTACCATTCCGTGTGGTAGAAGTTCTTTTGGGAATATTGAACAGTGATGGAATATCTGGAATGTCAGATGGTTAGAGATGAGATCCTTTGCTGAGAACCGGAAATCATATGGGTACCAAAAGAGGAACTCCTTTCGCATTTCATCAAGGTTCTCACGTTCAGGAAGATCTGGTGATTCCTTTCCAAGGAAGATATAATCAAAGACCTCCGGAGTGAGGATTGCCGGGTTCATCTTTTTTATCTTTGCTGCAATAGTGTAGTATGCCATATACACCGTTGAGTCAGAGAGGGGCTCTATCAGCCATTGTGGATCCCAGGGCAGTTTTGTTCCAAGCCCGATCCGGCGGGTACATGCCCAGTCCTTCAGCCAGTTCACTGTCCGGTTAAACTCAGTTCTCACTTCAGACGGAACCAGTTCCATTGCATCAAGTTGCCCGGCTACCTGTGCTTTCCATGCTGGATCACTATACTCAAGGAACCATTGATCGTGAAGCACTTTGACATACACTCTGGCTCCACAGCGGCAGACGATAGGGCGGGTATCAAACTCGTACATAATCAGTGAGCCGTGCTCATCGGTGAGCACCTGTGCTATCTCATCACGCGCAAATTTAACTGGTTTTCCACCAAACCGCTCACTCATCTTACCGGTTGAATGCTCGGCAGAATAAACTTCCTGAGTAAGTGCTTCCAGGTTGGGATCATCCTGGTTGATGATATCGGCCTTTTCTACTGCCTCAACAGCCGGAAACTCCCCATACCCATCAACAGTAATCAGACCGACTGGTTTAATATCAGTATATTGGCCTTTTTGCTGGAGATCGCGAAGAGCGATATAGTCATAGGGGGCATGTGCTGGCACACTCATTACAAGACCGGTTGCCATATCAGGATCAACAAACACTGCCGGAAGGATGGGAACTTCTCCACAGAGCGGGTGTGTTACTTTGGTATCCACAAGAGATGATCCCAGGAGTGTCCCTATCTCTGAAACAGTATGATCCTGAAGAGAGATTTTATCCATCGCTTCACGAGAGAGGATCCATTCCTTTCCATCGATTTGCGCACGTATATATGTCACTTCCGGATTAATCCAGAGGTTGGTGACTCCGTAAATCGTTTCAGGTCTTAATGTGGCGCAGGGAATGATGGTATTTCCTTGGGAAAACAGGATGAGGGTGAACTTCTGTATCTCAGCTTTATCTCCTTCAAGAAGATCATGGTCTCCTACCGGGTTTTCACACTGTGGACAGTATCTGACCGGATGGGCGCCTTTAACCACATGTCCCGCCTCTTTAAGGTGATGCCACTGCCATTCAATAAATTTACTGTATGTGGGCTCGACGGTGGTAAACCTGCGGGTCCAGTCGATCGAAAGACCCGCTTGTTTCATCACCCGTTCATATTCATTTGAAAAATGGAATACAATGTTGAGCGGATCTGTGAAGGAATCAAGAACCGCTTGTGGAACCTTGTATAAGTCCCGGTAGAGTTTAATTGCTGTCTCATCCCTGCGTGCAATACGTTTTGATATTCCGATAACGGGTGCACCGGTCACATGAAATGCCATCGGATAGAGGACTTCCCTCCCCCGCATCCGCCAGAACCGTGCGATGACATCCGGGACGATGTAGGTTCTTCCGTGGCCGACATGCATTGCCCCGCTTGGATACGGGTATGCTACTGTGAGATAGAATTTCTGTTTATCTGATGGACCTGCGACAAACGCACCCTCCCATCGGGCACGAATGGCGGCTTCCTGAGTACTGTTGCTATCCTCTGTCACCGTATTTCTCCCCTGAATTCTACTTAAATCCTGTTTCAGACTGTTTTGAGTCTGATGGGTTCACCCTCATTATATCTGCGGAGCATCTCCTGTGCAATGGTACTGTTCTTTGCAAGATGTATTTCCCCAGAATCATTCACCGTTGCAGTAAAGAGATATTCACGCCCGGCAAAAACATCTACAATCTTTCCAGTATTGTCCGCAGAAATGATTGAAAGTTGTTTTTTGTCTATTCTTACCTGAAGACCTTCACCAAGGTTAAGTTCTTCTTTTTCTGACGGGGTAGCAGTGGAAGCACCTTTTGATTTTTTGGCTAGTTCACTTGCAGGTCTGATGTCAATCCCCACACCTACTTTATTGACAATTGCTGCAATGTTTTTGCCACCTTTGCCGATTGCTGCAGGAACATCACGATCATCAATATATACAACTGCTTTTGTTGCAGATAGCATCTCAACAATGATCTCCCCATTAGAGTATCTGCCAATCTCCCTCTGGATATCACGTTCAGTTACTTCCCAGGTTGAGGTGTCTTCATCCTCGTCTTCTACCTCATTCTCTTCTTCAGCCTGAACCTGCTTAACTGGTGCTACCTTCTCAGGCTCAAGACCTTTTCCGGTTTCTGATGGTGGTTCATATTCAACAACTTCCACCTCAGCTGGGATTACTGGCATTACAATGGTGTCTGAGTCAAACTTGAAAATTTCAAAAGAAGCTTCGCCAGAATGGAGATCTGATAGAGTCGTAACTGGCCGGATATGCATCTCAGCATCTACTCCGTCTGGCACCTTCATTGAGAACCCAGTTGTGTAAATCTTCTCGATTTGACCGTCTTTGAGATAAATCATGCTGCCAAAGACCTGTGAAAGAACTGAGAAGTCGATGCGATCTGCCAGCCGCTGGAGTGCTTCATGTGGAGATACCGCATGGAGTATCCCAATCATGGCTATTCCGGCAAGACGCATGTCAGCGAAGACATCAAAGTCTTCATTCTTTCTTATCTCATCAAAAATGACATAATCAGGCCGGACAAGCAGAAGAACATCAGCAGTATTTGCCATACTTCCATCTAACGTGGTATACTGTGTGATCTGATCCGGAACCTGCATCTCACGTGGCTGCTCCATTGTTTTGACGATATATCCTGCGTCTGAAAGGTAGGTAGCAATCGCCTGGGATAGTGTAGTTTTCCCACTTCCTGGAACACCGGTAATAAGGATTCCCGGTTTGTCACTCATGAGAAGTTTTCTGATTACCTCTGCCTGAGGATAATCTGAAAGACCCAGATCAATGATTGGCCTGACTGCTGTCACTTCCATCCCGTCAGAGAAAGGACGACGGGTTATCGATATTCGCATTGAGCCTATCTGAACGATAGTAACTCCACGTTTTTCAATCTCAATAAATCCGTCAGGATCCCGCTTCGCCCGCTCAACAATCTCCTGGGCCATTGACCTGAGTTCATATTCGGTGCAAAGCTGTTCTCTGATGGTCAGGGTTTCCATATTCTGGATCGTCCCTTTTCTGGCCATTGGCTTTGCACGCTCTTTCAGGTACACTGCAATAGTGTGCTCATCAAAGAACTGATCTATTGCCAGAGGAGTAAAGTCCTCAACCTGTGGACGTAAATATACAACATCGAGTCCTTTTGCTTTTGCGACTTCAGATTGTACAACATCACTCGTAATAAACCGGGCATCATAGTCGATGGCGACCTTTCTGATGAGTGAATCTATCTCGCCACCACTGGCGAGTTTGACCTGCTCAAGTGTTGGCCGGGTGCCCACAAACTCTATTGATATTATCCCTTTATCCGCAAGTTTACAGAGTTCCTGAAGTTCAGTCAGACCTGAAAAACCAATCTCACGGCCCTGATTTGCCTGCGCTTCAAGTTCGGCAACAACGGCTTCCGGTATTATTATTTGAGCTCCGTTATATTCTCCGGTATCGATAAGAGTGGTGATGCGACCGTCAATGACGACGCTTGTATCTGGAACCAGTTTCATATATACACCGCTTATTAAGTGGTCATTCATTCCTTTTATTATATACCTCCTCTGGCTCAAAGAGGCGGTCTGCAATAATTTTGTTCGTGATTGTCCGGTAAAAACAGGTCCAGTGTCCGGTGTGGCAGGCAGCACATTTCTGTGAAACGATATACATCAGCGTATCTGCATCGCAGTCTACCAGAATTTCATGAACCTTTTGCACGTTTCCAGATTCCTCGCCTTTCTTCCAGATTTTTCTTCGGGATCGGCTGAAGTAATGGGCGTATCCGGTGGTATTTGTGAGGTCTACTGCTTCTTTTGAGGCATAAGCAAGCATCAGGACATCTCTGGTATCTTTATCCTGCACAATTACAGGGATTAGACCGTTTTCATCAAAAGCAAGATCGATATGTGTTGAATTTGTTTCTTTCATACGAGGATCCTCAGGAGAATATTAAAGATATCTCCAATTATAAGTGCAGATATAAGTCCGCCGGTGATTGGGAGCAGGAAGGGTACACCGTAACTAATCCAGACTGTACCTGCTTTTTTATACAGTACAAGTTCTTTCCGATATTTTTCAGGGTGCTCTTTAAGAGATTTTGTATACACCCGCTTGCCGCCAGATACGAGATCTTTGAGCGCTGACCCTACTCCGATAAATTTTCGGTTTAAGTGACCGTCTTCCTCAGTGAATTCTTCCATGATTATTCCGAATTCATCTGCTATGGTATCTCCTTTTACTGGAAACCCAAGAAAAAGATAGGGGAGTGGTGCACGGTTTCCCTTGATAATATTCATAACAAAGAATCCTAAAGGAAGGATGAGGTTTATCACAACAGCGTTGAATAACACACTGAACGGGAGAAAAACATATGGGGGAAATCCAAAGATTGGATATCCGAACAGCGGAACGACAGGAAAGCATGGGATGAGCACCGTAATCAGGATGAGGGCCTTGGTATCAGCCATTCCAACCAGGTTAAACCGGGTAAAGAGATAGAATGCTCCGGTGAAGAAGATAATGAGCGGTATGAGCGGCATCATATAAGAGAGATCTCCTGTTGTCACTATGGAGTACCAAAACCATATGAGCATCGGAATGCCTATGGCAAGCGCCGGGTACCACATTACCACCGGAACAGCACGCTCCCTGACATCTTCTCTACATCCATACAAAAGGGTGATGATAAGAACAATAGCGTTAATTGCAAGGGGCAGCATGATGTCAGGCATGCGAAAAAAATCCATGTACCTCTTTAACTCACAAAAGAAAAAGGAATTTGTGTTTTGATATCTGGCTCCTTATTTTGGGATATGTCAGGAAATTAGAGTTACTATCCTGCATGAGTCCGTGTCCATCGCCAGATATGGGGGAATTCTCATTGTCTGTTGCTTCGTTGTAATTGGTTATTCAGATACACAAGTGATAATGATACCCTGACTATTGCACATATATCAGGCCTCAGTAAGTTCTCTTTACTTCGCGCACACGAATTTTCTCTGTTAATTCTACACGGCCCCGGACCACCTGAATCAGGTTTTCACGGTATCAGAAAATAATCGCACTCACGGGTTTCTTTATGACAGAATATTTTGCGCTCATTTTTCAAAAATCTTGAGAATGTCTGTCAGGTCAGATTATTCCCATCTCTGATAACCTTGCTGGCAGGTATTCATCTGTAACAAAATCAAGACCCCGGGCTGCAAATGCCTGCTGTTCTGACTTAAGGTTCAGGGAGAGCTGAAGGTTTATCTGTTCATGCCAGTAATCAGTAGCAAACCGTGGATCGGTCAGTTCTGATTTAAGTGCTGAAATATCCTGCTCTGATAGTTTATCTGACGGGAGATCGTAATCTCTGATATCGGTTGGCTGCACTCCGATAAACCTTGCTGATGGCGTGGCCAGGATTTCTGAAATATGGGCACTTTTAATAGATCCATATGCAACTGATGCATAGATTCGGTATGACCAGGGGTCACCATCAGTAAATACAGCTACAGGGAGTTCAAACTCTTTTGCGAGTCTGTTTAATACCCGTCGTGTAGATCGTGCTGGTTGACCTTTCAAATGAACAAGAATAGCATTATACTTTTCATCAAATCCATTTTCAATGAGACGGGCATACATACCGCCGGTTTCAATGGCAATGACCATCTTTGCGTCGTGCTCAACAAACTCTAATCTCTCAACATTTGTCGGTATCTGATACCCGGCTTCTCCCACATCATCCCCGCAGTGAATCTCTTTCAGACCTCTGCGTGTCTCTTCTCTGATTTTAAGCGGGCCGAAAATACTGGCACCATCCTCTTCAGGCCGTAGATTAAACTGTTCACGCTGGACGTCTGTGAGAATCTCAAGATCTTCGATAAGCAGGTTTGAGTCATTTTGTGCGGCAAACTTTGCCTTATTCCAAGCTTCTGATATGTAATACAACTCTCTTAATGTCGAGGATCTGCTCTCGGTGATCTGATGCCTGATAAATCCGATGACATATGCCATCTTGAGGATATGAAGCGCACTCTTTTCGCTTCCGGCTTCTCTCAAACGTTCCCGTCCGCCATACTTCCAGACTTCGGTGTCTTCATTATATTCGATATTCTTCTTTGTCCGGGTTGGCATCGTGATGGAGGGGAGATCACCGCGTGACATCTGGGTATACCATTGGCGTGGGATTCCCAGGAGTTTGTTTAACGTCTCCTTTTTTCTGGTTTCTTTATCTATCAAGATCCACCACCACCTTCTTTTTCTCGTCTATTCCCCTGATATCAATACTTCCTCTTCCAAGCCCTTTGTATTCAGTTCGCCAGACATCATTTGCAGGTATCCTGAGTTGCCATACCGCAGAAAAATCCTCACCAACCTGCTCAACAAATACCGGCGCAGGATTTGCATCCCTTGGATCATCTGTCGTGATGCAGTACAGGGTAATATCTACCGCATGTGAGGTGTAATTACTCACCGAGATTGAGACTATTCCATCAATTGTCTTCTTTTTTGCAACCAGTCGTTTCATGATCTGCCCTTCTATCGGGCTGGTATCAGGTATCGGAAGTTCAAGCGTTTCTGCTACCTTTGCTGCGATCTCAGGGATGATTGAGCAGATAGCCCGTGCCCGCTCTTCTGTCTGCCGGCTACGGTCTCTTCGCTGAATAAAGGTTTTCAGATCACGCCCGAGATCCTGCAGGGCTAAGGTAATTTCCCGCTCAATTTCAGGGATAGAAGCGACTGCATCTTTACTCTCACTGGTAAAAGGAACATTGGTTGAAGCGACGTGGACCAGAATTATGAGTGGTCCGGTAGGGAGCCCCTGTTGTCCGATTCCATAGGTTCTCCAGTTCACAGAATTTATAGAGGTGGTTATTGCGCATGCTCCCTGCTGGTACATAAGAGGCACCCGGTTTGCAAATCTCATGATCCGGGCAGTCCCTTCAGATTCAAGTTTTCCTCCCCAGCCTAATGCTGCTTCAACAATAAACGGATGTCCATGATAAACTGCTGCAGGGCGGGTTCGAGCAGAGATAAAATCAAGTTGAAACTCTTTTTCAAGACCTTGTTTGATAAGGTTTTCTCCAATTGGTGAGAGACATTGCTGAGCCGGGGGTGGCGGCACGTTTGCTGCCTGCATTGCGGTATGGAGGTGGCCAAGTCCCTTAGGATTTAGTGAAGATACTGCCTGTTCCGCCCCAATTCCTGATGATTTTATTATCTCGTCTGCTGTCTTCTCACCGACTCGTGAGAATCCTTCTATTAGGAACTCCCGAAGCGGTGCTGTAGAGGCAGCAGTCATCCGTTTGAGTTCACCAAGCTCTACTCCGTGTGGATGTGGTTTGATTGCTTTAGGGGGAATAATCGGTTCTTCACTAGCCCGATCAAAGGTCATCGTCTCTCCATCCAGTTCAACCCGTATCCGGGTGTGGGGATTGACAACTGATGTGTATCGAAGATATTCTATCAGTCTTTTCTTGGCTGTCAGACTTGATTTAAATTCGATTTCTATCCGTGTTCCATGAGTCCGGTCCCACTGTATCTCATCGCGTGACAGGATTTCGGGTTCATTTGTCTCAGTTTTTATCTGAATGAGGAGTTTGTATGCCGGTCTCTCTGCCCCGCACCGTGAGATGACCATTGTCGGGTTTCCGGTGGTGAGTTGTGCATAAAGAACTGCTGCAGAGATACCGATCCCCTGCTGGCCGCGTGACTGGCGTATCTGGTGAAACCGTGAACCATAGAGAAGTTTTCCAAAGACAAACGGGATATTATCCGGAACAATCCCCGGACCGTTATCTTCTACCACCACTTTAAAGATATCATCTTCTTTGCGAAAGATTCCAAGGTAAATATCTGGGAGAACTCCTGCTTCTTCACAGGCATCAAGTGCGTTATCAATTGCCTCTTTAACAGTGGTAATAATTCCCCTGACCGGAGAATCAAACCCGAGTAAGTGCTTATTTTTTTCGAAAAACTCTGCTACACTGATACTTCTCTGATTTCTTGCAAGTTCATCAGCCAGGTTTTCTGCTGGGAATATTACCTGTCCAGGCGGTGTATCTCGTTTACGTGCCATATTTGTTTTTAACTGCCTGAATTCAACTGTTCAATGGCTTCAGAGAGCAGAAGAGTCTGCTGCTGGCCACTTTGCATATTTTTAAGTGTAACCTTCCCGGATGCTACCTCTTCTTCACCAATAATAATTACGTAATCAGCACCCTTCCCTGCTGTTTTCATCTGAGCAGAAAAGCCTCTGTCCATCAGATCGATATTGCTGATAATTCCACTATCACGGAGCTCACGGGCTATTTCAAGAGCGCGGGATCTGGCCTGCGGGGTACAAATGACGGTTACCCGCGGCATGTAAGGCATCCAGATCTTCTCACCAAGTGAAACCATTACCCTGTCAAAACCTATAGCAAATCCGATTGACGGGGTTGGTGCACCGCCAAAGAGATGAGCAAGCTGGTATGCCCCGCCACCAAGGATCTGGTTCTCTGCACCCAGCCCCTCTGCAAAGCATTCAAACACGATTCCGGTGTAGTAGTCAAGACCGCGGGCAATTGCAGGATTAATTTCATATTCTACCTGTTCACCATCCAGAATATCAAATGTCTGCCTGATGCGGGAAGTTTCCGGGATCTCACCAATGATTGCAAAGACCTGATCAAGAGTCCGTGCTTCAATCAGATTTTTTAATGGTTCAGCAAGATCGCTTCGGTTGATTTCTGAGAGAAATGCTGCAGCAGCATCGATCTCCCGTTTATCCAGGAATGAACGTACCTTTCGCTGATGTTCTTGTGCAAGATCAGCAAGAAGTGTTCGCATAAATGAAAGATGGCCAATTTTCAGAGTGAATGCAACACCTGCAGTTTTGAGCAGGTCTGCAGCGACCATGATGATCTCTGCATCAGCCATGGCAGTGTCAGCACCAATGAGTTCAACACCGAACTGCCAGAACTGACGGTATCTCCCTTTTTGTGGACGCTCATATCTGAAACAATCTGCGAAGTAGCACCATTTGATAGGCTTTGTCAGAGACCGCCCTTCATTGACAAACATCCTGAGAACAGGGGCGGTCAGTTCAGGTCTGAGCGCCAGACTTCTGCCTCCTTTATCCTCAAAGACGTACATCTCATCAATAATTCCTTCTCCCGACCTGATAGTAAAGAGTTCCAGTTCTTCAAATGATGGGGTTGAGACTTCCCGATATCCCCATGTCCGGGCTTTTGCCCTCATTCGAGCTTCAATTTCTCTGCGCTGCTCCATCTCGTCAGGGAGCATATCCCGTGTTCCTCTTGGTCTGTTTAACATATCGCACTCTCAAAAAATTATCGCTTTATTGGAGCTTTTCCCATGCATCGTTCAAGTACTGGTTCAGTGCCAAAGACTTTTTCCCGTTTCATCTGGCCCTGGAGATATAATCCAAGCATAGTGATTCCTATTCCCAGTATATCCACTGAAGGAAAGAGCCATATCTCACCAGCTCCTGCAACTGCAATTGCGGTGTGAAGAACTCCTGCCCTCGCTGCTGCCCGGTATCCGGAGAAACCTGTCCTTGAATATATCCTGATATCGCGCAGCCAGAGGAAAATGCAGACTGCTGCACCGAAAAAGGCAATATAGAAGAGATAACTCACCACAATGAACCTATTATCTAATCTTTGACTCATATCTTACTTGTTGTATGAAATCTGATGTGGATCTGCGGGATATCCTGGAACTTGTCAGGACCGGAGCACTGACCCCGGAAGAGGCTGAAAAGGAGATCCAAACACAGAGCGCGGGCCATATCGGTTCTATCGCGAAGCTGGATCTTGGCAGGGCGGCCCGATGTGGAATACCTGAAGTCATTCTGGCAGAAGGGAAAGAACCTGAACACCTCTCTCTCATCGCAGAAGAATATGCGCAGCGTGCGGGCCGGTGTGTAATTACCAGACTTGATGATAAGGCCGCCGTGAGCTTGCAGGAGATGGCGGGCAGGCTTGGGATTGACTGTGATTATAACCGGAGCGCAAGAACCCTGGTCCTTGCCGGGAGTGCGCAGAGAGAGCAGACCGGGGGCATTATTGGGATCATTACTGCAGGGACATCTGACATCAGAGTTGCAGAAGAAGCGCGGGTCATTGCAGAAGAGATGGGATGCCGGGTACTTACTGCTTATGATGTGGGAGTTGCCGGGATTCACCGGCTCTTTCCTGTTCTGGAGACGATGGCCGAATGTCACGCTCTGGTTGTTGCAGCCGGGAGAGAAGGTACATTACCTGCAGTTGTTGCCGGACTGATGGATCGACCTGTTATTGGAGTCCCTGTCTCAACCGGGTACGGATTCATGGGAAATGGTCAGGCAGCTCTTGCGAGCATGCTTCAGTCCTGCTCTGTTCTGACCGTGGTAAATATTGATGCCGGGTTTGTTGCCGGTGCGTTTGCAGCTAGGATTGCTGCCCTGGTCGCAGGAGACCTGCCATGAAACGGGCATTTTATATCGGAAGGTTTCAGCCATATCATAACGGACATCAGAGTGTCATTGACCGAATCGCAAAAGAAGCTGATGAGATCATCATCGGGATAGGGAGCGCGCAGCTTAGTCACGACACTGATAATCCGTTTACTGCTGGCGAGAGGGTTCTTATGATTACCCGCGCCCTTGCATCCTGCAGTAAACCATTCTATGTCATACCAATAGAAGATATTAAGCGCAATGCACTCTGGGTTGCACACATCATCTCAATGACCCCTTCCTTTGATATCGTCTATACAAGTAATCCTCTTGTGATCAGACTCTTTAAGGAAGCGCACATTCCGGTATGTTCTCCTGCCCTGTTTGAACGGCAGAATTATTCCGGCACAGCAATCAGAAACCGGATGCGATGTGGTCATGCATGGGAATCATTAGTGCCCTGCAGGGTGGTTGATGTAATCGCTGAAATAGGTGGGGTTGATCGGATTAAGGATCTCGATCATGATGATCAGGATTCGGATTGCCTTGTACATCGGGGATAATTATGTTTAAACGAATATCTGAAATTTTCAAACCAAAAAAAGCGGAATCGCGATCCACTACAATCCTCACACATGACCTGATAACATGGCTTGATACTGAGGAAAAAGAGTGTATTGCCCGTCGTTCAGAGTATATTAGTCGTTCACGGGCAACCATTTCGAGCGCGCGAAAAGATATTCTTCAGCTTCTTGTGGATTTTGGTGTGGATGAGAATGAACATGCTCTTCATCCAAAAGTTGAACAGGTGAACAGACACAACCTCCCCCAATTTAAGCGAAAGATCGAGATTGCACTTGATGTTTCGTTTTCTGATGATGATGAGACCTATTACAGGCAGGTTGCTGAAATGATTGACGGGTGTTTCAAAGCATACCGTGGTCCTGGTCGGTATCTTCATCATCTCTATGGCGATGAAGTGAAACTCTTCAGGCAGTCGATGGATCAAATAGGTAAGGAACTTAATAATCTCACTGACGCTGTAAAAAAATCGCGCGAACGTCTTGGAAGGATAGAGGCTATTCGTAATGCACTTGAAACATTACAGGGCGTAAAAAAAGAGCTGGCAACAGTATCACATCATCGGGATGAGTTTTCACAGAAAAAAGCGGAATATTCGGCGAAAATAGAAGAACTCACTATACAGAGAGATCTCATCTCACAAAGTCCTGAGTACACTGGTTATATCTCCCGGGTATCTGCACTTGAAGAGAAACAGAAGATGGTGGCAGAGCGGTATGAAACACTTGACTCACTCGTCCGTGCCGGCCTTCCTGTCTGGCGTAAGGTTCTTCGGGCAGTGCAGGATGAGCAGAAGAAAGATGACGAAAAAATTGTTGATCATCTGATCCGTCTTGCAGGCAGCCAGAACTATGCGGAGCCTGAATTTATTTCAGACATCCACCTGACATCACCAATCATATTCAGGTATCTGGACAATGAAGTGGTTCCCTTAAAAAACTCATTTGAAAAGAATCTCTTTTGTTCTCCGAACGGGTATGTTCAGCAGTTTATGAAAGCAATAACTGAATGGGCTGATTTTGAAAAAAGTATATCTGATGAGAAAAATACCCTTGCCTCCAATCCTACATTAGCTCAACTGAAATCTCTTGATGAGCAGATAGAAGATATTCTTCGGGATGTCCGGCATCTGGATGAAGAAGATCTGAAGAATCAGGGACGGATTAACCATAGTGAGCGGGAAAAAGGTATCGCCGCTGGCATCATCGTTGACGAGATCCATGAACTGACTGGGGGAAAAGTGAATATCGGGGATTTAGATGAAACCTCGGTGAGTTAAATGGGGAGCAGACCTGTGAGAACTCTTCTGGTTGGAAACGGAAAAGTGGATTGTCTTCCTGCAAAAAAACAGGATCTTGACTATTGCCGGTTCTGCGCGCATTCTGTCCGGTTTCGTGTATCAGGAACTGAGGTTCAGTCACCGGCACGTGCGTTCTGCACTCTTGGGAGAAATTGCGAAGAAGTTGATCTGAAAAAGGTTGAGGCAGTGATCTGCGATGATCTTTCAGGTGAAGGATTTCGCAGTATTATGAATATCATCGGATAGAACTGCAATAATCCCAAAAGCCTTTCTCTAATTTTGTGGGGAGGTATCCGGTTATCTTTTTGTATGATTAAAAAGCCGGAGTATCGTATTCATATCTAAATATCGTTCAAAGTGATCAGCAAGTGCATCAAAGGGATCTGCCTCATCGGTCAGGATAGGATCCCATGTTTCTCCTTTCTTTTCGCAGAGGTATGAAACAAGAGCTAATGCTGCCTTTTTATTTGTGAATAATCCATGCATGTACGTACCTATCAAAAGGCCATCTTCTGAAACAGCCCCCTCTCCACAAAATGCCTGTGCAATACCCTGATGCTCAGTATCCCCCATATGAATTTCATATCCACTTACCTCGGAGATCTGTGAGAGTATCGGCCCGATTCCAGATGATTTTCGAGTAACCTGCGTAGTTGTCTTTGTGTATCCTGTAAATCGTGTAGTGGCAGGTATAAGTCCGATTCCTTCAAATTCTCCGGCGCATGACTCAACTCCGGAATCGAGAATGGTAGTGCAGAGCATTTGGTATCCTCCGCAAATACCTATTATCGGGATGCCCTGCAATCGCGCTTCACGAATCTGATCTGCAGTTCCTGATTTTTTCACAATTTCCAGATCTTCGATGGTATTTTTTGTTCCTGGAATAATAATTGCGTCATACCCTGCAAGGGAATGGCCCGGGATTACATACGTGACTGATGCATGTCGTTCAAGGAGCTCAAAGTCTGTGAAATTGGATATTCTGGGTAGCCTGACTATCGCAATCTTTACCGGAGCATTACTGACTGCCTTATCCTGCAGGGAAAGTGAGTCTTCACTGGGAATTGCAATTCCGGTTGCCGGGATCACTCCAAGAACCGGAACATTGCACAGATTCTCAAGTATTGAAACCCCGTCTTTAAAGAGGGCAATATCTCCCCTGAACTTATTAATGATGATTCCGATAACAAGTTGCCTGACATCTTCTGGTAGCAGCATAATGGTTCCATAAACCTGAGCGAAAACACCGCCCCGTTCGATATCAGCTACCAGAATTATTGGGAGGTGCAGATATTGTGCCAGACGAATGTTTGCAATATCCCTGTCATAGAGGTTTACCTCTGCTGCGCCACCTGCACCTTCTATGACAAGATGCCCGTATTTTTCTTTTAATGTATTGATTGCTTCAATTGCAACAGAAAACAGATAGTCAGTTTCAGTATAGTAGGTAGATGCTTTTACATCCCGGTATGGTTTGCCCATAAGGACGATCTGTGAGGTCTGATCACCCTTTGGTTTGAGCAGTATCGGATTCATTGCAACTTCTGGAACGAGGCCTGCTGCCATGGCCTGCATGGCCTGCGCTATCCCTATTTCCCCGCCATCCTGGGTAACGTATGAATTCAGACTCATATTCTGGGATTTGTACGGGGCATGCGCAATCCTCCGACGCAGGAGGGACCTGCAGAGTGCGGTTACCACGGTACTCTTTCCTACGTGGGACGAGGTACCAAGGACCATGACAGACATGGGAATAAGGTTGGATGGTCAGCGTATTAACTTGCAGCAACCTGCCATCTGCGATTATCTATAATTTAAACCGGAGGAAAGGAGGGAAGAGACCAAGGATTTAATAACAAAACAGGAGATGGTATATGTAATGAATGGTGGTATTTGCTCCATTTGCGGGCTACCAAAAGAACTGTGTATTTGTGAAGAAGTTGCAAAAGAGCAGCAGCGGATTAACGTTAAGGTAAATAAACGACGTTACGGGAAAGAAGTCACAGTGATCGAGGGGCTTGATCCAACTGACATCGATCTTGAAGATCTCTCGAAATTCATGAAGAGTAA
>Ga0351897_1044_pt1 | contig 31130 bp, 31 predicted proteins | sample BONcelHT113001C4_FD_206876 | JGI IMG/M metagenome (GOLD analysis project Ga0351897, IMG submission 206876) | Enriched cells from coal bed in the Powder River Basin, Montana, United States - BONCAT cells T11 rep1 HSBNCT.T11.300.1.C4 ... | reverse complement strand
CTCACACCCGGAAGAAAGAAGCAATGGCGTCGTTTATCGGTCTTTCCAGAAGATTTTGATCGCAATGCTGCGACCGCAGTTCTAAAGATGGCTCCTGGCCCTTCAGCAGAGACTCTAAACGATTTAGTGCAATGGAGCCTGGTGGATTTTGCTGAAATACCTGATTCCGAGGATGGGCGATACAAGCTTCACGATTTGGCTCGTCTTTTCGCAGAATCATGTCTTGAACGAGATGAACTTGCCGATGCCCAGCAGAAACATGCCAAGTATTACTCGAAGGTCCTTTCGCAAGCTGAGAAATTATACCAAAAAGGTGGAACAGATGTCTTAGCAGGTCTCAAGCTTTTTGATCGTGAATGGGCCAATATCAAAATTGGACAAGCTTGGGTAAAGAACATGATTACTGTCTCCAGCAAATTGAATAAGAGTGATTTGAAATCGGTCCTGCAATTGGCCAGCTCTTACGCGAACGATGGCGGCAACGTTTTGGATTTGCGCCTGCATCCACGGGATAGGATTGACTGGCTGGAAACTGGCTTAAAAGCAGCAAAGATGATAGGGAATCGAAATGCTGAAAAAGCCAATTTGGGCAACCTGGGCAATGCATACTTTAATCTGGGCGAGACGCGAAAAGCCATCGGGTACACGGAGCGAGCCTTGGTCCTCGCTCGCAAGATCGGCGACAGAAAGGGCGAGGGAGATGGCCTAGGCAACCTGGGACTGGCCTATGCCGAGCTGGGCGAGACTCGCAAGGCCATCGAATACCACAAGCAGGCTCTGGCCATCTCACGCAAGATCGGTAACAATCGGTGCGAAAGTGCCGACTTGAATAACCTAGGCAGTGCCATCGCAGACCTGGGCGAGACTCGCAAGGCAATCGAGTACTACGAACGGGCGTTGGCCATCGCTCGCGAGATAGGGGACAAAAGGGGCGAAGGGGCGGCCCTGGGAAGCTTGGGCCTGGCTTACGCTGAATTTGGCGAGACACGTAAGGCCATCGAATACCACGAGCATGCTCTGGCCATCTCACGCGAGATTGGGGACAGAGGGAATGAAGGAGTCTGTCTGGAATGCATGGGCCTGGCTTACGCCGACCTTGGCGAGACTCGCAAGGCAATCGAGTACCATGAGCAGGCCTTGGCCATCGCCCACGAAATCGGAGACAAACAGAATGAAGGAGATATCCTATGCAACTTAGGCAAAGCCTACCTGGATCTGAACGAAACCGAAAAATCCATCGAATACTGCACGCAATCATTAAACATCGTTAGCAAGATAGAATCTCGGAAAATTGAGGGCGAAGCTCTCTGCAATTTAGGCAAAGCCTATTCTGACCTCGGCCAGCTCGACCAGGCGATCGATCATTGCGATCAAGCACTGAAGATCTTCAAAAATATGGAATATCGCCGGGGAGAGGGTGAGGCCCTCTTCAGCAAAAGCCTGGCTCTGGACAAGCTCGGCCAGCGAAAGGATGCTACAGACCTTGCAAATGAAGCCCTCCAGATCTTCCGGCAGATCGAAAGCCCCCTCGCCGAAAAGGTCCGCCAGAAGCTCGCCGAGTGGGGCTGCAGCCCGCAGGAGAATTAGACCATGCAAGTCATATTTCTCGGCACCAACGGCTGGTACGACAGCCCCACGGGGAGCACCATCTGCACCCTCATCAATTCCGAAAAGTACCACATCATCCTCGACGCCGGAAACGGCCTCTACAAAGCGGATCGCTACATCAAGGACGACCTGCCCGTCTACCTCTTTTTAAGCCACTTCCACCTCGACCACATCGAGGGGCTGCATGTCCTCAGCAAGTTCCGCTTCAAAAGCCTCACCATCTTCGGCCAGAAGGGCACCCGAGCAGCATTGAATACTATTATCAACGAGCCATTCACCGTTCCCCTGGACAGGCTGCCCTACCCGGTGGAGGTGCGCGAGCTTTCCCCCGGGCCCTACAAGCTGCCCTTCGCTCTGGACTGCCGCTTTCTGGTGCACGCCTCGCCCTGTCTGGGCTACCGCTTTGATCTGGACGGCAAGATCATCAGCTACTGCCCGGACACTGGTGTCTGCGAGAATGCCGTGCTCCTGGCTGCGGATGCCGACCTGCTCATTGCGGAATGCGCCCACCTGCCCGGCGAAGAGAATCCGGCGTGGCCCCACCTCAATCCCCAGAGTGCCGCAGATATCGCCCGGCAGGCGAAAGCCAAACGGCTGGCCCTCACCCACTTCGATGCGGGAAGGTACACCAGCCTGCAAATGAGGCGCGAGGCTGTGGCAACCGTACAGGACTTTCCAGGGATCGTGGTGGGACAGGATGATCTGGTGCTGCAGCTCTAGGTTAGTAGAGAATGAAGGAAACGGTTATAACATATAGAAAAAATTTTTCATATCAGTTAAGATATAGGATTAATTTTTTAATATCTTAAAGTTAAAACTATAACAATAAACGGCATATATTTTGATATATTTGATTGTTGAATTAATATTAAATTTATTACGGACAAAAGATTCTTATACAAAGTACTGATTATATAGAATAGGGTGGGTGGAAAGATGTCTTTGAGCATTCTGCTGGTGGATGATAGCGACGTTAACCTAAAGATTGCTTCGCTCATGCTCAAGAAGCTTGGTTATCAAATGGATATTGCTACAAATGGTATCGAGGCGATTGAAGCCCTAGAACATCATTCCTACGATATAGTGCTCATGGATATTCAAATGCCAGAGATGGATGGATTAGAGGCAACCAAAACCATCCGGCGAAGAGGGTTTCAAGATCCAAGGATCATAGTTGTAACGTCCTTAGACAATTATCGGGAGATTTGTCTTGCGGCTGGTGCCGACGATTATCTAACTAAGCCATTTGGAATCGAAAAGCTAAGAAAGGCAATCGAAGATCACATGACGATTCTATCAGTTATATCAAGTAACTCAGAAGAAATTGCCGCTACCTTTGCATAATGAAAGCAATACAGAGTTACGCGACATAGCATTCTGAACTTAAGTCTCATCGCGACGATCAGTATCATACTTAAATTATATAAGTAATACTATTATTTATTAATTCAACACAATAACTTATTGCTTCAAGAACATTTTATAAATGAAATTGTTTTTGAAGATTTTTTTGACTTGCTTCGTAGTTTGGAATCGGAAATATATTCTAAAATATAGCATAAGTAGATTTCATTCTAAATTTTAGATAAATTTAGCATTTTTTTATAACGATAACATGATTACTGATGACAAATTAGTCAAGTATTTAATTGTTCCTCAACCTTAACACTATTACTAAGATCATGAATTATCTATCGAGCGTATCTAGTTAGCTAATTCTTGAGGGAAGGAATGCAGATGCTGAAGAGAAGCAAGCATGTGATTATCTCAGAGATATTAGATATATGCAAAGACGGTGCAAATAAGACAAGGATAGTATATCAGGCAAACCTCAACTTCAGAACAGTAGATCCTTATATCGATCTGCTGATAAAAAACAACCTCTTAGAGATAAAGCAGAAAAAAAATGTATCGTATGAAACAACTGATAAAGGCAAGAAAATGCTAGATGATTTCAAGCAGATCGATTCTCAGCTTTCGGAAGTATAAGGATGTGATTGCCGGATACGGATGATTTCTTCATTAAATCACGAATTATCTGTCTCTATGATCGGATCAACTAATCGATTCCATTGATTATGGTAATAATAGGATGATCCCGTTTGCAGCGGTATTAGAGATTTCAATCTTCCTGATAAACCATTAAGAACATCGTTTTTAATTTCTTGATTTTTTACAAGCACTAATTGCTCACCGCATTCAGTACAGCGACCATTTTCAGATGTAGGGTGATCACTGCCACAATGCGGGCAACTGAACCACTTCAACCATGACTGCGACGCGATAGTCAGAACGAAATCTGCATCCATTAAGTACCCCTCAATTGTTCCGTAAGATGTGTACGGAACTCTGAACTAAACCTACTTATACATATCGTGTACTCAATTAAGTATTTTTAATTAGATCAATAGTTTAGAATTTAACGAAATTTGTTCTGAATAAAGAAATGGTAATAACTGGATATGTTGATTTTAGCTGCAAGCAAAGTTATAAATATCATCAGAATATATTATTTAATAAGTTCGGGTTTATCTGGAAATCCAAAAATATGAAGAGCACCAGCTAAACGAAAATGGGAATTATAAGTTATTGGAAGTAGGCGTTAATGTCAGAAAAAGCCTCTAATTCTGCGAGCATCTTGATTGCAGAAGATGACGAATCGAACCGGAAAGTAACCTCTGCCATACTCAAACATTTGGGCTACCGAGCCGATGCCGTATCTAATGGCAGAGAGGCGCTACTGGCCTTGAAACGTCAGCATTATGATATAATTTTGATGAACTTGAGGATGCCGGAGATGGACGGCTTAGAGGCAACTCGACTGATTCGGGAGCTCTGTCCTCCCTCGGTCCAGCCCAAGATCATAGCACTTACTGCATTTATTCTTCCTAACAGCAGAGAAATATGTCTTGAAGCGGGAATGAATGACTTCATACCAAAGCCCGTGAAGATGAATGATCTGGCCAAAATATTGAGCAAACATATACGAATCCTTAAGAGGCAAACTGCATTTATGCGATCGCATGCAGAAGCGTTAAAGACCCTGGACTCTCTTCCGAAGAGAGGAAAGCTTATTTTGCCTTTTAAGCAAGACCGTTACTTGAAAAATTAGATATGTACGCATCAAGAACTTTTTTTTGTTTGCCAATATTTGGGAATTGTAATTGTAAATTATCGCAGAACTTCTTTAATATGCAGCCCTTTCTCTGCCCTGTCCGAGAGAATTATATACATAATAATCATATCCGTTCTCAGCAATTATGGGAGAATGATAAGTGGGCCTGACCTCAGGAACGAATGGTGTGAGGAGCACCATGGCTGAAAAGAATGCATCCGACGAGCCAAACGGTAAGCTGGAGAAAAACGAGGATAGCAAGAGTCCGGACCTCGATTTCGCTGTGCCGGATAACTCCCCTCTCGCATTCGTCGGCATTGGAGCCTCGGCCGGAGGGCTGGAGGCATTAGAGGAATTCTTCGAGCACATGCCGGTGAGAAGCGGCATGGCCTTCGTTGTCGTCCAGCACCAGGACCCGGAGCAGCCCAGCCTCCTCCCCGAGATCCTGCAGAGGTACACTCAGATGCCTGTGGTGGAGATAGAGGATAACCGCATGCAAGCCCGACCGGATACCGTATACATTAAGCCTCCCGGAGCCGATCTCTCCCTACTCAAGGGCACCTTCATACTGCTCAAACCAACCACGACCTTTGGGGCTAAGACGTCCATTGATACATTCTTCCGGCACCTCGCCGAGGACCAGGATGGAAAGGCCGTGGGCATCATTCTCTCGGGCATGGGCAGCGATGGAACTCTCGGCATCCGGGCCTTGAAAGAGCGTACCGGAATGGTCATGGCCCAGGAGCCGGCTTCATCTAAATTTGCAGCCATGCCGGAGAGTGCGATCGCTACCGGCCTGGTGGATTACATCGCTTCGCCTATGGATCTTTCCCGGCTGCTGTCCGAATACGTCGAGGTCAATATACAGCTACGCGAGCGACATGCTTCTGTGACCCCCCTGCTGGAGAACAGCCTGGCCAAGATCTTCGTCCTCATTCGCACTCGCACCGGGCAGGATTTCAGCCTGTACAAGCGGAGCACCATCATTCGGAGAATCGAGCGCCGAATGGGACTGCACCAGCTTACCGGTATGGACGACTACATCCGCTACCTTCAGGAGAATCCATCCGAGATCGAGATCCTTTCCAAGGAACTGCTCATCGGAGTGACGCGATTTTTCCGGGACACCGGGGCCTGGGATGCTATGTTGGAAAAGGCTCTGCCCGAACTGATTTCGTCCCGCTCGCCAGGCAGCTTGCTACGCATCTGGGTTGTGGGCTGCTCGACGGGAGAGGAGGCCTACTCCATGGCCATCGTGCTCCAGGAATATCTGGAAAATCTGGGCCGAACCGGAGAGATTCAGTTCCAGATCTTCGCCACGGACACGGAGAGGGAGTCCATCGATATTGCCCGCCGGGGAAGATATCCGGCGAATATCGAGGCAGATGTCTCCATAGCCAGGTTAGAGAAATTCTTCATAAAGGAGAATGGAACCTATCGAATTCGCCCGCACCTGCGAGAATCCGTAATCTTCGCCCCGCAAAATATCATCCGTGACCCACCCTACACCCACCTGGACATCATCTCCTGCAGAAACCTTTTCATTTACCTCTCCCCTGAGCTGCAAAGAAGGCTCATACTACTCTTTCACTATGCATTGAATACGGGTGGAATCCTATTTCTGGGAAGTGCCGAGTCGATTGGCGGCTATAACGATCTTTTCAGTACTGTGGAGAGCAATTGGAAGATCTTCCAGAGGAGGGATGCTCCGAGCAGGACAGGTCAGCATGATCTGCCCTTTGCGTTTGCTGCCAGGCCGGATGCACACGAAATTAGAGGTGACTTTTCGGCTGTTGCGAGAGCGCATTCCCTCACCACCATCGCCCAGAATCAACTGCTTGAGATGTATGCTCCTCCTGCGGTCATAATCACAGAAGACGGCGATATCGTATACTTTCACGGCAGGACCGGAAAATATCTGGAACCCTCGCCAGGGAAGGCGAACCTGAACATCTTCGCCATGGCTCGAGAAGGTCTGCGATATGCGCTTATCTCTCTTCTCCGAACCGCTGCCGCCGAGAAGCGCAAGGTAGCTAGCGAAAATGCGGCCATGACCACGGAGGACGGCACACTGAATGTACGCCTGACTGTGCAGCCGATCCTAAAACACACGGGGCGAGCAGATATTTACCTGGTAGTCTTCGAAGATGTCCCGCAGCAAAAGCCAGCAAAGATTCAACTGGAAAAGGAAAGGCCTAGCGGGGTAGATTCTGTGCAGGATAGCCGTTTTGAGGAATTGGAGAGAGAGCTCGCCGTAGGAAGGGCAGAGCTTCAGCGAGCGGCAGAGGAGAGGCAATCCTCCCAGGAAGAGATGACCTCCATGAACGAGGAGCTCCAGTCTACCAATGAGGAGCTTCAGAGTACTAATGAGGAGCTGACCACCAGCAAAGAGGAGCTCCAGTCCTTAAACGAGGAGCTTCTCACTGTTAACGCAGAGCTTCAGTCTAAGATCGAGGCCTTCTCCCAGAGCCATGACGACATGCGAAATTTGCTGCGCACCACAAAGATCCCCATGCTATTTCTGGATAGCAGCCTTCGAGTTCGGAGATTCACTGATGCCATAAAGCCAATCATCAGCCTGATTGGCAACGATGTCGGCCGGTCCATAACTGACCTCAACGTAAACCTGTTAGATGGATCTTTTGTAAATGATGTGCGGGACGTGCTGGATACTCTTCAGTTTAAAGAGAGACAGGTGGAAACAACCGAAGGAATGTGGTTTCAGATGCGCGTCATGCCCTACCGCACCTCTGAGAACCGGATCAACGGGGTAGCTGTCACATTCAATGACATCTCTGCGATCAAAGAGCTGGAGGAGACCCTCCGAGTGGCAAAAAGCTACGCACAGAGCATAGTTGAGACCATACGGGAACCGCTCCTGGTGCTGAACTCCGGCATGCAAGTTGTCTCAGCTAACCGCTCCTTCTATGAGACCTTTCGTGTGACCCCTCAAGAGACGGAGGGAAAACTTATCTATGATTTGGGAAATTACCAGTGGGATATTCCAGGGTTGCACCGGCTTCTTGAGGACATCTTGCCCAAGAACACTGTATTTGAAAGCTATGAGGTGGAGCACGATTTCCCTGAGATCGGGAGGCGCATCATGCGTCTCAATGCCCGGAGGATGGATAAAGAGGATCTGATCCTCCTTGCCATGGAAGACATCACCTTCAAGAGGCTTTAGATGCCTGCTTGCCATCTGAAAACAAATGAAAATGGGATTCTTGAACATGCAAACGAACAAGATATTTCCTACGAATCCTGCACTGAGACGTCGCGCTGAGGAAGAGGTAAGAAAGAATAGTCGCTCTGCCTGCCTTTCCGAGATGGACGTAAGAGCGCTCTGCCATGAGCTTGAGGTGAGTCAGGTCGAGCTGCAGATGCAAAACGAGGAGCTGCATAGAATAACGGCAGAACTTGCTGCATCCGAGGAGAAGTATCGGGATCTATATGAGTTCGCACCCATCGGCTACCTGACGGTGGAGCCCTCCGGGCAGATTCGTGAGGCAAATCTGGCCGCCGCCACTCTTCTGGGAACAGAGCGATCGCACCTGTTAAACAATCTGTTCCAGGCTTATCTGGCAGATGATAGCCTTTCCAGGTTCAATGCTTTTTGCAGTCGCGTGATAGCGTCGGATGCAAAAGAGATTGCAGAGGTTCGTCTATTCGGCAATGGAACAGAAGAGAAAGATAATCGTTGGGCTTTGATCGAGGGCCGGGCCATATCCGGAAGCGCCAACCACGATTTTCGGATGGCCGTCATCGACATAACGGGGCGAAGGCACATGGAAGAGGAGCTTCGCCAGATCGGAGACGAGCTGGAGGAGCGAGTCCAGATGAGAACCCACCAGCTGGTTAAGGCGAATGAAGAGCTATTGAAGGCCAAAGATGTTGCCGAGGCAGCCACACGCATAAAGTCGGAATTCATGGCGAACATGAGCCACGAGATACGAACTCCCATGAACGCCGTCATAGGCATGACCAGCCTGCTCTTAGATGAGAGACTTTCTTCCGAGCAGATGGAATTTGTGGATATTATAAGGAGCAGCGGCGAAGCTCTAATGGTTATTATAAACGATATTTTGGATTTTTCCGTGATGGAGGAGAAAAAGGCAGCGCTCGATGAGCAGCTTTTCGACCTGCGCCACTGCATTCAGGAATCTTTGGATCTGGTATCCGCTGATGCCAGAAGGAAAGGCTTGAACCTGTCATATAAAATTATTCACGGCACTCCGGAAAGGATTTTCAGCGATCCGATAAGGCTGCGCCAGATCATGGGAAACTTGCTGAATAATGCCGTTAAGTTCTCAGATTCGGGGGAGATCACCGTCTCTGTTTCCAGCCAAAAATCGGAAAAGAGCTTGGATATTCTGTTCGCAGTACTGGACAGCGGCATTGGAATCGCTGAGAATGAATTGGACAAGCTATTTTTGCCTTTTAGCCAGATTGATGCCTCGACCACACGCAGGTATGGCGGCACGGGCCTGGGCCTGGCCATAAGCAAGAAGCTTGTAGAGCTCATGGGCGGAAAGATCTGGGTCAAGAGCGAGCCCGGCAAGGGATCGACCTTCTATTTCACCATCAAAACCAAGGCAGTTTTCAGCGAGCAAATGGGAAATGAACCCCAAATACAATTCGAGAGGCACCCCCTCTCTGAACCGATGCCTAACATTGTTGCCCCTAGCCATCTGCACATCTTGCTTGCAGAGGACAATTTATTGAATCAGAAGGTTGTTCTTGAAATGCTCAAGCGTCTCGGCTACCGTGCCGATGTAGCAGCCAACGGCTTTGAGGTTCTGCAAGCCCTGCAGCGCCAGCAATACGATATCATTCTCATGGATGTTCGGATGCCGGAGTTGAGTGGCCTGGAAGCAACCAGACAAATTCGCAAGCTCTGGCAGGCTTCACAGCAGCCCAAAATTATCGCCGTTACAGCTTATGCCCTTGAAGGCGATAGAGAAAAATGCCTTGAGGCAGGAATGGACGACTACATCAGCAAACCTGTGAAGATGGACGAGCTGGACAGCACATTGAGAAAGTACCTGCCTTCTTAAATGGGAAGATGGAAGACCTGCTAAAGGGAAAAGTCGCAGCTTGGGCTACGAGGCTTTATTTTCTGCTTTTGAATAATTATTTCCGGCCGGACTTTCCATCTCTGGAGCGAGAAAGTCAAATGTCGAACTGCCTTTTCGGCTCACAAAGCTTATGGACTTGAAAATACGATAGGGCCATCCATGAGATCGAAGAACATAATTTGCCTACTATTCATATCCCTGGTGCTGGCGTCCAGTGCTGGCTGCCTGGCGAATGACCCGACTGGAGCATCGACTGCGAATCCTGCGGTGCCAAAGGAGAATCTACCGGAGGGCTTCAAGCTGCTGGCGGCTTTGCCCGAGATGGACAGCAGTGTGAATATGACCGATTACATTAAGGAATTCTACGGATCTGAGGACATTGGCCCGGCCAATACCTCGGTAGGCATATACCAGTGGGGCAAGCCCGGCGAGAACTACGATGCCAAGATCACCCTCATCCAGCTTTCCGATGAGGAGCACGCCAAGGCTGCCGTCTCCAACTTCAAAAACCAAGATACATATCAGGATCAATTGTCTCGGAAGCTGCCTATATTCGGCAATGCCACAATCAACGGCCATGAGACTCTAGAGATTAAGGACATTCGAGGAGACAAAAGCATCAGATATCTCTATCTCTGGAATACAGGAAGCATTGTGGCTCTTGTCGAGGGCAACAATGATAGAAGCAAGAGCCTGGAGCTGGCCAGCGCCTCAGGGCTCTAAGCCCTAAATTTTTTTGATTTATAGTCTGCTATTATTAGAGGTCTATTGGAGCCAGGTTGCCGTTGGAATGAAAGACCTTGATGACCAGGTCCATCTCCCGGCTGGAGGAAAGGTTGTTCTGATGAAGCAAATGTACCCTTTAGATGTCCTCCTGTTTGTAGATGAAGAATCTCAAGCTGTTGTTGTCCGCCGTCTTGAGGCCTATCCCCGGGAACATTGATACATCCCGGTTCTTGCCGAGAGTTATGGCATTGTCCTTGTTGTCCATGGTGATAGCGCCGCTATTGGCGTCAATAGACCTGATGAGCATCTTGCCGTATGACATGTCTGGGTTTACCAAGATCGGTTTCTGGGATATCTGCCAGATTCCATCAACTATGGCCTGGGCCTTTCTGCCGTCGTTAACGGCATCTCTGAAGTGCACTGCAATCGTCACCAATCCATTCTGCACCCCCACGTTCGTCCGGTAGTAGTAGGTCTTGTCGACGATGATGGCGTATTCCTTGCCGGGTGCGATAATCTTGGAGTCCACAGGTACTCCATCTCTGGAAAGCTCCACGTAAGCTTTGCCGCTCTCATCAATTCCCTTCAGCAAAAGCCTGTAGCCTTCCTCCAGATCCAGGTAGGAGCCTTTGGCCAGCACTATCTTTTCGCTCTCATCTCGCAATATCTTCTCGAGCTGCTCACTGGCGAGGGAGTTCTCATCGATGGACTCTCGATAGAGTAGATCAAATTCCCAGTCTTCTGCCGGGCTGTATCCGGCAAAGTGCGGCTCTGCTTGGAACGGCAAGATTTCGATAGGTATTTGATACATGTAGAAAGATATGATGAATTGAGATCCTATATGGACATCTTCATGCAAGCGGCAATAGATGAAGCACTTGAGGGACTCTTGGAAGACGGAGTTCCCATCGGCGCCGTTTTGGTCGAGAACGGCAAGATCATAGGAAGGGGCCGAAACAGAAGAGTACAGCAACACGATCAGCTTATGCACGCCGAAATCGACTGCTTGCGTCGTGCCAGGCTCACGGGTGGCTATCACAACACAACTCTTTATTCCACGCTCATGCCCTGCTATCTCTGCGCGGGGGCAGTCGTGCAGTTCGGCATTAAGAAGGTAGTAGTGGGCGAAGCCAAAAGCGCTCCTGCTGCCAGAGATTTCATGCTCTCGCACGGCATAGAGGTCTTGGACCTGGACAATGCCGAGTGCAAGAATATGATGGAGGACTATATCCACCGGAATCCGGCGCTCTGGGATAAGTTCTTGGCGGAGCTGAATCCCGATCTCTTGAACCCTTCCGAGCCGTCCATTTCCATCCGGCACCACTTCTTGTCGGGCGATGTCGGTTATATCACGTACCTGCATGCTGTTCTTTATGCTCCAGAGCAAGGCTGGGACCACACATTCGACTCTTACGTTGCTCTCCCTCTGGCCCAGTTTGCCCTGCGCTGCAGTGCGCAGGAGCGCATATGGATCGCGGAAAGAGAGGGTCGGATCGTGGGCTGTGTAGCAATAGTAAAATTCTCGGAAAAAGAGGCACAGCTGCGCTGGCTGCTCCTGCACCCTGATGTGCGAGGCCTGGGACTGGGCAGAAAACTGGTGGAAGAGGCTCTGGCTTTCAGCCGGGATGCGGGATACTCGTCTGTGTTTCTCTGGACGGTGAGCACGCTGCCGGCGGCGACCGGGCTCTATCGATCGGTGGGCTTTCATGAGATAGAGGAGCTGACCCATGAATTGTGGGGCTGCCAGGTTACTGAAGTCAAGTATGAGCTGGAGCTGGAATGCAAAAAAGAGCGGACAACTGCAATTTTGGCTCAATGAGAATGCTCTCTTAAATCTAGTTAAATCCGTCTTGAGTCGAAAAAAGGAGGCAAAAATGACCGAAAAAGAAAGCAATAACCGCGCATTAAAAGTGCAGAGTATGGCAGATTTGGTTAATTATCAGGATGGATCAGTTGTGAGCCGGGAGATAATTCGCAAGAGCACTGGCACGGTAACGCTCTTTGCCTTTGATGAAGGTCAGGGGCTCAGCGAGCACACAGCTCCATTCGATGCACTCGTATATGTTGTGGATGGACAAGTAGAGGTTTTAATCTCAGGCAAAGCCCATCATCTGAATCAAGGCGATTTCGTAATATTGCCGGCCAACGAGACTCATGCCCTGAGAGCATTGAGCAAATTCAAGATGCTATTAGTAATGATAAAATCCGAAGCTCTCAGATAGCAGATGAGCTGAGTCCTCTCACTCAGCTCTTGAGTATGCTGCATCCCTTCTCATTCTCCTTCTCCTTGGCATGCCCGTTGGGCTTTGTGATGAAGTAGGTATAGCCCTTCAGCGTCCGGTTGAGCTGTGCTTCTATCTGCTCCAGCTCTTTTTTAGGGATGCACAGATGCTTGTCCACGCAGCGGTCCATGATCTCCCAGATGTAGTCCTTGGTCTCGTAGTTGAAGAAGTCCAGGAGCTTTCGGCAGGTGTCGCCCTCCACCTTCTGGCAGATGTACCAGTCGTCGCCATCAGCCATGACGTGCACCTCATGAGCGCAGCCCAGCAGATTATGGAAGTCTCCCAGGGTGTCCTGGTAGGCACCAAGCAGGAAGATGCCCAGATAATAGTCCTCTTTCTCCATGAGAGTATGCATATCCAGGTACTCCAGACCCTCGCTGTCCCCGGCATAGCGCTTGATCTCCCCGTCCGAGTCGCAGGTGATATCCACAATCCTTCCTCTCTCGCTGGGCATCTCGTTCAAGCGATGCAGGGGAATGGTGGGAAATATCTGCTCTACGCCCCACATATCCGGCACAGACTGAAAGAGGGAGAAGTTGCCGATGTACTTCTGGCTGACGAGCTTCTTGAGCTCCTGAAACTCATCCGACTCGTCCTCGGCCTGCTTGGCGAGGAATGCGGCCTTCTTGCAGACCATCCAGAAGAGATTCTCGCCTTTGGCTCGCTCCTCAAGGCCAATGTTGCCCAGGTTGAAGGAGTCGTAAAGCTCGTCCCTGTACTGCAGGGCATCGTGATAGTGCTCCTTGTAGTTGTCCAGGTTGATCTCCTTAAAAGCGCTGCACAGATCATCGATCTGAATGGGGTCCTCCTCTTTAGGGGTGCGCAGAAGCGAGTCTTTGGCATTCTTTTTGCCTATGATCTTGAAGATGAGCAGGCTGTGGTAGGCGGCAATGGCCCTCCCGCTCTCGGAGACAATGGTGGGGCATGCGACATCCTCGTCATCGCATATCTTTTGCACTGTGTAGACCACATCGTTGGCGTACTCGCGCAGGGTGTAGTTGGCGCTGGAGGGGGTGGCCGTGTTGGAGCCGTTGTAGTCCACGGAAAGGCCGCCACCCACGTTCAGGTACTCAATATTGGCCATCTTGCGCACCTTGGCATAGATTCTCGCCGCCTCGTTCATGGCATTTTTAATGGTCCTGATATCTGTGATCTGCGAGCCGATGTGAAAGTGAATCATCTTCAGGCTGTCTATGAGACCCTTTTCCCGCAGTATCTTCATCAGCTCCAAGGCCTCGCTGGTAGACAGGCCGAACTTGGCCGACTCGCCACCCGATTCCACCCAGCGACCGGAGCCGCGGGCAAAGAGCTTGACTCTCATGCCCACGCGGGGAGTGATGCCCATCAGCTCGGCATACTTCAGAATATCGAAAATCTCCTCGAAAAGGTCTACGACTATTACTATATTATTTACATTATGAATGCTCAGAGCCAGGCGCAGATAGTCCTCGTCTTTGTAGCCGTTGCAGATGAGGAGCGCCTCTTTGGGCAGGCCCAGGGATAGCGCTGCCAGTAGCTCTGCCTTCGTCCCTACTTCCAGGCCGATACCGTGACGGGCTCCGTACTTGATGATGTACTCGATTACCTCTTTTCTCTGATTGACCTTCATGGGGAAGATGGGCTGATAGGTGCCTTTGTAGGAGAATTCGGAAATAGAGCCTAAAAATGCGCCTGTGATCTCATCGATCCTATTCTCCAGGATTTGAGGAAAGCGGAGGAGCACGGGAAACTCCAGGTCTTTGGATTTTTCGATCTCCTCGATGAGGTCCATAACATCAACTGACTGAGCCCGGTCTTTGTTGGGAAATATAATAATATTACCTTTATCATTGATTGAAAAATAGCCATTGCCCCAATTCTCTATCCCGTAGAGCTCCAAAGAATCTTCTGCTTTCCACATGTCACTCAGCCTTCTCCATGAAATCTGCCCCCAGTCCGCATGCCCTCATCGCTATTATCCCCAACGCTCCAATTGAGATCATCATTGACTGACATAACGATTTATCACATCCCCATGAAACCACGGCCAATCGCATCGAACTTTGCTAAAGTGAGCTTTTTGGTATATAAAGATTCATGCCTGCATGGTGGGCGGCAAGCAACTCAACCAGATCGACAATCTTTAAATGTATCCAGACCGACACTGATGAGAAGAAATATTGAGGGATAAAATGGATCACGTTCACGGTCACGGTCATGATTTTATCTGCAATGGTGAGAAGATAAGGACGACAATACCCATGAAAGAGAGGGGTGTTGCCGATCTGGTAGCGGATATGAGCAAGATGGGCTTTCAGGGAGGCCAGCTCGGCACATCTCTGAACGTCTGGAAGCGCATGCATGACGAGGATGTTACCATATTCCTCGGTCTCGCCGGGGCCATGGTGCCTGCGGGCCTGGGCGAGTTCATTGCCTACCTTCTGCGGGAGAGAAAGGTAGACTGCCTGGTGAGCACGGGCGCCAATCTATTTCACGACCTGTGCGAGGGATTGGGCATCGTTCACTATCAGGGCAGCGCCTGCGCAGATGATGCCTATCTCAATGAATGCAAGATCGACAGGATCTACGACGTATTTGTATCGGAGATAGAGCTGCACAAAGCCGACAATCACATATCTGATTTCGTGAAGAGCCTGGACCCGGCCCGGCGCTACTCATCAAGAGAGCTGATGTACATGGTGGGAAAAGACCTGCCCGATACAACCATCCTTGGCGCGGCTCATAAAGCAGGAGTGCCCATCTTCGTGCCGGCCTTCGGAGACAGCTCCTGGGGAATCGGCATGGTCATGGCTCTGCGCGAAGGACATAGCGTCATGGTCGATGGGATCAAGGATGTGGACGAGATCACCCAGATGGTGGAAAAATCCGCCAAGACTGGTGTGATTTACATAGGCGGAGGCGTTCCCAAGAACTTCATCCAGCAGACAGAGGTCATAGCTGAGCTGATAGGCGACTACTCGGGAGGCCACAGCTATGCCATTCAGTACACGACCGACGCTCCGCACTGGGGAGGCCTGTCCGGTTGCACCTTCGAGGAGGCCGTCTCCTGGGGCAAGGTCAAGAAGGAAGCAAGCATGGTGCAGGTCTTCTCCGATGCCACCATCACTGTGCCACTCGTGGTGCAGGCCCTGCGTGAGTCTGGCTACCAGAGAAAGAGCGTTCCGGTCTTCGACTGGAGAGAAGAGGGGTTGAAACTGAGGTACGAAAAGAGGTAATTAAGCGGGATAACATCCCACCCTTTTTTTGTGAATAATAAATTTTCTACAAAAGTTATTTATATTAGCATGCGTTAATATCTATCACTTAAGAGAAATATGAGGATTTATTATGAGCAAGGGGTTGGATTTTAAGGTTTCATGGGCTATGCTCAAGATGGCATTACTCATGGTGCTATTCTTGACTATCGCTTCTGGTGGTCAAGAACCACAGTGGAATTTGCAGGCCAAAGAAGAGGCGGCTTTTGCACAGGTTTCCGGCAGCAGCGAAAATGATTTCGCAGACCTGAACGCAATCGACACAGCCATAATCGCTTATGATTTTCAGACCCAATCGTCTTTGCCAGAGGTTCAAAATGTGACAACCGGCAACAATACTGCCAAGATCATAGCGTTTTCTGCAAAGGATATCAACAACGATCTATTGAGCTATAAGTTCATCAGCTCACCTCTTCATGGAAATGTTAGCGGAACGGCTCCGAATATAATTTACAGGCCAAATAAGGGCTACATCGGCAGCGACTCATTTGTTGTCAGCGCATCTAACGCAATGGGAACGGAAATAAATATTACTGTCTCAATTGATGTGCTTCAGATCCCTCATCCCCCTACCGTAAGGATACGCAGCCCACGAAATGGAGAAATATTTACGGCCTATCCGGGTCCGTCTGGTGAAACTGGGTACACGGTAGAGATACCTGTTCATGCCACATCTTCCGGTGGTGTTTCATCAATAGAATTCTTTGATGGTTTGGAGTGGATCGGTTCGGGTGACTGTGAGGATACCGGCGGTGACTGTCCGGTTACGATATTTAACACGTTCTCTGTGGGCACCCATTTCTTGACAGCGAGAGCTGCAGGTACAGGAGGAAATAGCTGTCCATCCGCCCCAGTTGTCATAACAGTTAACCCTTCGCAACCTGTTGTGCGGATTACAGACCCTCTTAGCGGGCAAATATTTACAGCTCCGGAAGATATCACCATTACCGCAGAGGTGATCGACAGCAATCCCGTGAGCAGTGTTGAGTTTTATGCAAATTCGCAAAAACTTTGGAGCACTGAGGGCGAGGACGAGTCACCCTATACCTTTGTATGGGAGGGCGCAAAGCCTGGGGTGTACAACCTAGTAGCAAAAGCCATAGAAGATCCGGATGATCCGTTTTCTATTGCCTTATCCAAACCAGTCCTCGTAGTAGTGGTGCCAGTAAAACCCCTGAGCAAATCCGACCTGGCTCTGTCCATGAGTTCTTCGTCGAATCCTGCCCCCGCCGGAGGCTTCTTTAACTACCTGCTTACTGTGACCAACAGAGGACCCGACAGCGCCACAGATGTCACTGTACAGGACTTCCTGCCACCAGAATTGGCATTGATCTCTTCAACGGCCAGCCAGGGTGATTTTGATGACTCCGGAATTTGGAGCTTGGGAGGCTTGACAAAGTACCGCAGCGCAAGACTGGTGCTTACTGTGCAAGCACCCTATGATCCAGCACCGGGACAGATTTCCAATACGGCATATGTGTACGGAGCAGAGGTGGACCCAGACAACTCAAATAACCACGTAACAACCTATACCAGGATTGCGGTCGGCAACGTTTCGCCGGAATGAGGGACCTCAATTTTGCAGGAGGATTATGCCTCCTGCAACCTTTTTTCTGCATGGAATCTCGCTCGTAACCACAAGAAAACATAGAGAGACCATAATGCTTTTGGCCAAAAAATTTTAACGGACTCGCCGGGACTCGAACCCGGGTCAGCGGGTATCTTCGACCATCGTCACCGAAGCCCGCTAGGATGTCCACTACCCTACGAGTCCATCACGAAGCCATGGTAGCTTCCAGGCTATTAACCTTTCCCGCAAACCAACACAGCGATGCAAGAAGGATGATGCGGGATGATGCGTTTTCAAGTACAGAAGGAGCGGAAAGTGCGAAGATTTGGAGATCCATCAAAAGAATAATATGCTGAAATATGGATATAGTAGTAAGGTGATTGATAATTATGCGCCCTGCCCAAAAAGCCTGCCCATTCGTGGCCAGAGAATGCCTGCAAGAGGACTGCCTGGCCTGGAAGCAAAAAGCCTGCAGCCTCATCCTAGATAGAAGCCACCCCAGCGCTTTTGAGCAGGAGCTGATGAATGCCGCGCCGCTGATGTACAGATCTCTGCTCGATATGGTTCGCATCATGGAAGAGACTGCACAGGACTGCCGCAAGTGTGGGCCGGAACTGTTCAGCTTTGCTCAGCAGCTTCGGGCCGGGCTCCTGGACGAGCTGATCTCTTCCGAGCTGGCCGAGGTTGGTATCAAAGCGGATAAATAAGGCAATTGTAGATATAATCTCAGCAAAATAATTTTTTATAGACAAGCTGGAGAGCAGCCGGAGATTGATCATAATAATGACTCGTTTCCTGAGCAACTGTCCCAGATGCGGCTACGTGGCCGAGGCCTGGAGCGAAGATGGTGTGTTTGTGAATGTGCGCTGCAAGATGTGCGGCTATGAGGGGCGTGTGCCTCATCCCGACCTGAAGAACGGAGGCTGGCGAGTGGGATAGGGAGACACTCTATGAGAACCAGTCACACCCTTCTCTTGCGTTTGCGACATGATCCCCATTTCGATTTCACCAAAACCGAAGTGGAATTTGTCGATAGGGGCGCTCCGGGCGACAGGTCCTCAGTCGGGGGAGACAAAATCGTCCTCCTGGAGCAGGGCTGGATGGAGATAGAATGGGAGAATAGACCCAAGTTCATACCCTTCCACCGCATCCGGCGCATCACTTATGACGGTACAATTATGTGGGAGAAGAGTGACGACCCAAAGCCCGAGGCATAGGATTATCTGGCAAGCTCCACAATTGTCCATTGCATGTCCTGGATCATTCTTCTCTTTCCGTTTCTTCTTATTTCTGCGCTAATAGTCTCTTCACTTATCGGTCGGCTAATCTTTCGCCGCCGGGTGGCGAGAGAGGTCAATGGTCTCTTCTCGGCAGCCTCGCCTGGCTCTGTGGTTGTTTCCTCCGATTGGCAGGAACTGCCGGAGCCTTTGCAGAGATATTTCCGCTTCGTCCTGCCGGAAGGGCAGGCCAGGATCGGATCGGCCAGGCTCAAGCTTGCTGGCATGATGCGCGCCGATAAGAACAAGAGCTGGATGAAAATAGAGAGCGAGGAATATGTTAGCTGCCATCCACCAGGATTTATCTGGCATGCAGTCGCCAAGCTTCTTCCCCTGCTCTGGATCGAGGTTTGCGATTGCTATTATGGAGGAAAAGGCGAAATGCGGGTATTGCTAATGTCCCTGAAAAAGCTGGCCGCCTCCAGTGGAAGGGAGATGGATCAATCTTCTCTGCTCCGCTGGCTTTCCGAGGCGGTAATGTTTCCCACGGCCCTTTTGCCGGGAGAGCACCTCGCCTGGAAGCCCATCGACTCGAAATCAGCGAAAGCTGTAGTGCGAAACGGAGAGTTGACTGCATCGGCCACCTTCTATTTTGATAAGAGGGGAACTATAAGAAAAGTGGTGACGGCGGACAAGTATCGGGATTTCAAAGGAAAGCCGGAGAAGGCGGTCTGGATCGGCTATTTCCATAATTATCAGCGGAAAAGCGGCATTTTAGTCCCCACAGAAGTCGGAGCCACCTGGAAGCTGCCCCGGGGAAATCTCAACTACGCTCGCTTCAAATTGGTGGAGATCGATTACGACCAGCCTTTCCCGTATTGAACCGAAATCAATTCTCAGCCGTTGGCTCGGCGAACTTTGCGCTCATTTCTATCCAGGTATTCCTTTATAGCCTCAACCACGACATCAGAACGTTGTACATAGAGGGAGCCCCTGCTTTTGACGACAAAGCTCATCAACCGGTCGCTTAATTCTGGACTCAGCTCTACCTCGATTTTGGGCATAATTTCTCATGAGCCAATGTAGTATTAATAATTAGTTTCGAGAATTCAAGGCTTGAGCCTTTTGATCTCCAGGTAGCGCACCTCATCGCTCGTATAGGCGAAGATCATAAGCTTACGCACCGAATGGGCCAGACGCACGGCGCGAGAGAGCACAGGAGGCAAGAAGACGTGGTCAACGGACACGGTATGCACCAGGTACTCGGAGTGAGGCACCTTGCCAGGGCCCTGTACCTGCTTGTAAACCCGGAAGTGCGTGCCGAACTTGAAGCCCGTCTTCACTACCAGGCTCTTGTCCCGCAGATCTTTATAAACGCTGAATTTCAGATCGAAGTCGCTCTCGATCAGCTTCGCTCTGGCCGCGAAGCTCTCCAGGTTCAAGTCCTTTCCGGAGCGATCGACCAGCGAAATCACCCCTCTATCCAGGAGATAGGCCGACTCTACCAGGGAGAGCTGAAGACGTCCGCCCACAGGCTTGCCGTAAAATCCATGCTCATGTAGCCTGCTGGATGCCGCCGCATCCCAGAGCACCACGCGATCCTCCAAGAGCGTCGCCATGCCGCCCTGCTCCACCTCAGCCATCAGGCCGGACATGTCCTTCTCCCTGGCCTCGTAAAAGGTGATGTCGCTCTCCTCATCGACAATGGCCAGCATCAGCTTTTTTCTCATTTGGCCCGCGACCCTTACCGGCTGCATTATCTCTTGCAGGGGAAGGGGCATGCGCTCGGAGATGACGAGAACATAAAATTCGGCAGCGCTCTTCCCCGGGTGGCCGCCCCGGGGATAGACGCGAAAATCGGGGCGACCGGGCTGCACATAGTAGCCGCGCTCTCGCAGGTCTTTGTAGACAACATAGCGAAACTCAAAGCCCTTTTCCAGAGAAGATGCGGTCTGGAAAAAGGCCTGAAAGTCCAGCTCTTTCCCCTCGAAAAGTACCTTGATCTTAGATCGGTCCAGGAGATAAGCTGCTTCCACTAGGGAGAGTTCCAGCCCTTTGTCCTTGGGACGGCCGAAGTAGCCCTGTTCATAAAGATCAGGCAGGGCTCCTGCGCCCAGACTGATCTTATCGCCAATAAGCCGGCCTATTATCTCATCGGACATGAAAGGGCAGAACGATCGAGCTGTGGTCTTTCCTTTCAGCAGGCGAGCTTATTTGGCCAGATGCCGTGCATTACGCCCAGGGATTTGTCCACCAGGCTGTGCACATCGGCTGCTGGGTAGCCAGCCGAGAGCAGGTAGGACTCAACGTGATTGGGCACGGCGATAGACATCTGCTCCACCATGGAGACGGTCTGCAGAATGGTGTTGTCTCCCAGCTTGAAGGGAATGATGGCATCGGAGACGATCAGCTCGAAGATCTCCGGGCTGATGGGCCGTTCAACTGCCGAGAGGAAGGCCTCCAGGATCTCACTGGTCCAATCATGCTTCTTGCCTTCATCCTGATAGGGCATGACCACGACCTCGCGGGTCTTGGCTAACTGCTCGACCAATTGCGCCGGTGTGACACTTCCCTTGAAGATCAGGTTAAGGAAGTTGGTGTGCGGCACAGTTGTCGGCACCTTGCTGGCGCGCACGGCAAACTTAACCTCTTCGAAGACAGTTCCGGCGTCCGTGCCCTGGTGCCCGGCGCCCTTGCCGAACTGGATGGCACTGGGAGAGGCCTTGACCACGGTATGCGGATCGCCATGCCGGCGATCGATGTTGCCAAGGACAGCCGTCAGGCCCAGGGGCCGCGCCGCCAGAGCCAGACGGGAAAGGCCAGTGGTGTTGCAGCTGGTGCACTGCACTAGCCTGGGCTTTGCCTTCTGGAACATCTCGTAGTTCTCCAGTCCAAAGAAGAACTCACGGGCAAAGTCTGCCTTCAGCTCATCCGATATCTTGACCTTCCCGCTCTCTGCCAATCCCTTGAGAAGCTCGGGCCGGTCTGCTCCGCCCATAAGCGAGACAAAGCAGCCGTGAGAGAGGCCTGCCTCAACGTAAGGGAGCTCCTCATCGCCCGGAGTGCCCACCATCAGGAAATTTGATGCGGCAAAGAAGTCATCATAGCCACCCTCGATCTTGACTCCTGCCTTCTCCCACTTCTCTCTATCCGCAGTCTCACTGACAAAGGCCTTTACGCCGAACAGCCGATTGAACTTGGATACAATAGACAGGGCTCGGCCATGGGGCTTTCTGAGCAGGACATTCAGGTCGCCCTCGATGCCGGCGGCCTTTTTAACCTGCGCCAAAGCCAAAAGAGTTCGCTTATTCTCTGTTCCATCAAAACCCACAAAACCAGCATTGGACTTCAAGCATCTTCACTTCCTGAATGGGAGTCTAAGTGACTATATTTTAATCTTTCCGGAATTGTGTTCTCCTTCCGGGACATCTGCATAAATAACCCTGAAAAACGAGAGCAACTCAAATCTTGAAAATATTATAAAATGATCCGTTTTTTTTCAAGGCCCTTGCACCCATTCAGCTCTTTGATCCATCCTTTTGCCTCTCTGATGCATAGAGGTCAAAGATCCTATCGGCGATATACCTGGCGCTCTCATCCGAGTTCATGCTCGTAGTATCAACTTCAATCTCGGGAGAGTGCGGTTCTTCGTAGGTTACGTTGACTCCAGGCACGGCTGCCTTCTCGCCAGCCGCTTTCTTGTAGATGTCCTTGGGTGAGAATTTGGCCTTTCTCTCCGCTTCTCTTTCCATGCAGACGGTCAGAGGCGCCCGGATGAAGACCTCGGCGAAATTGGGGTTCAGGCGGCGGGCAAAATCACGATAACGGCGTCTATTGGCAGTTGCATCTATTATTACGTTTATTCCCTCATCTGCCAGGAGCTTGCCCATGTAGGCTAAGCTGGCATAAACGATATCTCTTTCTTCTTCTGTGTATTTGGGATTTGGAGTTATCGCTCTTCTGATCTCATCCAGCTGCAGGATCCTGGCGCTAATTCCCTTTTCGGATAGAATCGTCAACACCTTATCTGCGATGGTGGTCTTCCCGCAGCCTGGAAGGCCTGTGAACCACATGACCCATGCCATAATGATAGAAATGGCCTCCTCAATAAAAAACCATTCCATTGGTATATTCTGAAATCAAACAAAAGATTAATATAAGCGTATTTCATATATAGATATGCAGCAAACCTCATGTCTCACAGCACGCGCATTTAAGCGAGGTATAAAAATATGATAGAAAAAAGAAATTTCGCATTGCGGGACAAGGATGGAAATGAGATTGGCGTCTTTTCCGGAAAACAGCCCAGACAAGCAGCCCTAAAGGCGGCAAACCGCGGATTCACTGATATAAGGCTTCGGGAGAGAGGGACACGAAATGTGCACATATTCCAAGGTGAGCGGATCCAGGTGCCAAAGCCAGCCAATGCCCCCGCCTGGATGCCTGCCAATATCTGGAAGCCGAAGGTCAAGAAGATGGGCGTTGAAAAGCTGGAAGAAATTTAATATAAATATTTTTACCGAAAAAAGTGAAAAAAAAGCTGAAGGAGATTCAGCCGAAAAGGGCGCCCAGGCCCTCTACACCGCTCTCCTCTGCAGCTTCCTTATCTTCTTCTGGTTCTTCTGCCTTGGCCTCGCCCTTGGCGGCATGTGCTGCGACAGGGGCTGCGGCTGCGGCGGCTACTGGCACAGCGGCTGCCGAAGCGAGGACAGTTGCGATGTCCACGCCTTCTAAAGCGGCTACCAGGGCCTTGATTCTGATCTCGTCTGCGGCGGCGCCGGATGCCTCGACGACCTTCTTAATTCCATCCTCGTTAACGTCTTTGCCTGCGCTGTGAAGCAGTAATGCAGCGTATACATATTCCATTTGAATCGACCTCGAATTTTCCTCTAATTTTTAGTTTATCCGAAGAGAGCACCCATTCCAGCAGCGGTGTCTTCTTCATCCTTCTTCTCTTCTTTCTCTTCCTCGGCCTTCGCGGGAGCAGGGGCTGCGGCAGCCTCCAAGGCTGCTTCTCCACTGGCCAGGCGAGACAAGGCTTTGGCATTGGCTGCTGCCTTGGCTAAAAGCATCTCCATCATGCTGGGCACGGGTATTCCCGCTTCCAGTACCAGGGCTGTTGCCTTGGCCCTAGCCTTTTGCAGCATAGGTCCGACAGTTTTCGGCGTAGCATAGCCAATCTCAACAGCAAAGCCGAATGCTTTGGCAGAAGCGGCGAACAGCTCTGAGATCTGTGACTCCACATCGATGGAAAGATCCTTGACTTTAAAGATCAAGCCACCCTCGTAGGCCGCTCGTAGTTCCAGGCCCACGTTTCGGGGGAAGATCTCCATAGTCTTCAAAATGTCCGCAGTCTTAGCGGAAACGACCTCTCCCTCTTTGGCTAAAGTGATCTTCTGGTTGATGACAACCTTTCCGCTCTTAATGGCTGCAGGGATGCCGGCCGCTTGAAGCTTGCCGACCATGGGTCCCGGCGAGAATGAAGTCACACCAGCTTCGACCACGATGTCTTTAGGAGCACGTGCACCGGCCTTAATGGGCATGGGCCGTTTGCCCTTCTCCAAGAGGCTGTTCAGCTTGAAGGGATTGTCATTGCTGAAAAGCAAAGCAGTCTGATCTTCAATGAAATCGGCCAGCGGTCTGATCTCCGGGGCAGAGGCTTCCAGAGCGCGGCGAGCGATGGTGTTCCTCACCATCCTAATCTCGACATTGCCTCTGAGACTGCCTCGCATCTGCTGCAGATTATCGGCAGGTATCTCCCGCACGCCGACAACGCCGACAACGCGGCTTTTGCTTATCATTTCGATAAGCTCTTCTACATCCTTAACCTTCCACTCAGGTATGTGGGCAGTGTGATGAGTCTCTGCTGCCATTTAAATCACCTTTATAGAAGGCCCCATGGTGGTCTTGACGTAAACCGACTTCAGGTTATGTCGACCATCCTTAAGGGTCTGCTCGAGCTTGACCACGACCGCTTCAATGTTTTCGGCCAGCTCTTTGGTATTCATATTTCTGTTCCCAACAGTCAGGTGGAAGGTCGGCTTGTCCCGAGACCTGATCCTGATCATGTTCTTGAGCCTCTGTATCTGTGGGGTTACGTCCTGTGTCGGCGGCAGAGGTGTGGGCATCTTGCCCCTCTTGCCGAGAATGGAACCCAGGCTCTTACCTATGACGGGCATGAACTGAGTCTCTGCTATGAAGAACTTATACTCGTCTGCCATTTTGCGCACAGCCCTCTTATCTCCGGCGAGCTCTTTGATCTCGTCCGCGGATATAACCCGGTCTGCGCCGGCGCTCTTGGCTCGGAGGGCAGTCTCTCCAGCAGCGAATACAGCGATCTTGGTTGGTTTGCCAAGCCCGTGGGGTAGGATAACCTCGACATCGACTCTGTTTCCCGGAAGGGCCAAGTCGATATTATGAAGGTTAATAGCCAGATCCACGGCCTCGCTGAACTTTCTGGCAGGTGCCTCAGTGATAGCCTGTTTAACGGCTTCTTCTATATCCATTTCAATCCTCCGTAGTCTGCGACTCTAGGTCTTCTACGGCTTCTCAAAAAAGAGAATTAGAATTCAGATAATAACTCTATATTTTAAGCCTTCGCTTCTAATATCTCATCGTATTTGCCGCTGGCTACAGCCAGTTGAGCCTCTTTGCTTTGCATACCATCAATGGTCGCGCCTACAGACCCTGCTGTGCCGATGACCTCGCTGGCTGCTTGCTTCAGGGTTTTGGAGAGAAGGCCTTTTCTCTTGATGTTTACAATTTTGATGACCTGCTCCATAGTTAGGTTCCCAACGATAGTTTTGTCGCCAGTGCCCTTCTCTACGCCCATCTCCTTTATGATCAGGGCTGAGGTAGGAGGCGTTCCAACTTCGATCTCGAATTCGGTTCTGGACTTCACTATAACTTTGACGGGAACTTGCATTCCATTGAGATCTTTAGTCTGCTCATTGATCTTGGCGACCACCTGAGCTACATTTACGCCCAGAGGTCCCAGGGCCGGGCCCAAAGGTGGCCCCGCGCTGGCCTTTCCGCCGGGGACCAATGCTTCTACGACATTAGCCAATACTTGTCACCTCAAAATTTATTAAGTTCCATCTTTACTGAGCACGCGCACGTGATCTCCCCGTACTGTGATGGGGATAGGCACCATGGCTTCAAAGAGTTCCAACGTTATCTCTTCCTTGGCAACGTCCACGCGTTTGACCCTTGCCTTCTCTCCCTTGAACGGTCCGGATATGAGCTCGATAATGGCTCCTTCTTTAATTCCGATTACGGCCGGCTTGGGGGAGAGAAAGTGTTCAACCTCTCCGATATTGGAGGCCCCTTTTATCACAGAGCGTGCATGGGGTATTCCTTGAATCGCCTGATCTACGATCTCCGAAGCTGGTGATTCCACAAGAACGTAGCCTTTCAGCACATCTGGTACCAGCAGTGCCCTTATATCATACTTTTCCTTGCGTGCTATCTGGGCGATCATGTTGGCCACCGATCGTTCTTGATTCGCAGTGGTCTTCACAACATATATGCTGGTCTCGGACATTCCGCCTTCTTAGACGAATCTCGTGTATAAAAAGGTTTGCAATACCATGGAAATCTCTTTATACTATAAACAAAGGAGTTTCCAAGGGGTGAGTATCTTAAATGAGTGGCAGGACTGATCAACTTCGGGACCTCGTTATGAAAATTGGCGCCACAACCAAGGTCGTGGAGAAACAGGCCACCCGTCATGGTAGTCTCCGGGGAAGCGGCGAGATTGAGCGCGCTTTATTGGGAGTCGTCCAGGAAATGATAAAACAATACGGTATCCAGACAAAGCTGACTGCCGAGCAGTTATCGTCAGTTGTCAGGCTCTTTTATAAGAGACTAAGTGATACCGAGATCGCAGAGCAATTAGGTGATCGAGCCCTAAATAAAACCGTCAGCCGGGCCCGAATCAAGCTCCACTTATTCAGGGAGACTGATTTGAAGCCTCCTTTCGACAAGGATGAGTTTCTCCGCCTAACGGATGCCAACAAATCCGTCAAAGAGATGGCTGGAAGTCTGCAGGTTGCTCCTTCCACCATATCGGAGTACAGGAATATCTTCGATAGCCAGAAAGCATCGGAGAGGGATGGATACACAAAGCGTTTTTTGGAGATACTCTCCGATCAGGATGTCTCCGAGCGCATGGTGACAGCCCACACAGAGGATGGCCTTGCGGATACCATAGATACCGACTATGAGGCAGCAGAGGCCTGAGAAGCTTCTCTTGCCCTTGACCTGACTATTGCATAACTCCTAAGCCCAAAGAGCAGAAGACCGGTCAGTAGATACTGTAAATATTATTTCCGGCAGAGGAATATTTGTCGCGTCAGGCTTCCATGAACGCGATCCGTATGCTTTTGGAGAATTTCAAAGCCTGCATTCGCGAGCAAGGCATCAAGCGAGCTATCCGCCACGATTACCATGCGGCGGCCATGCTTGATCACCCGGAAGAGCTCGCTTAGACTTTCCTGCAAAAGTAATTCTTTGGACTTTGCCAGGATTTTAGCCGACCTCCCATAGGGTGTGTCCAGAACGGCAGCATCGATGGAAGAATTTTGCAGTGGCAAGCGCTTGGCATCGCCCAATAAGAGAGAGCAGTCCAGCGACTGCAAATTACATAAAGCACCCTTCACCAGCCGGGTCTGGACCTCGATTCCCAGCCCCTGGATGCCAATCAAGCAGGCTTCAATCAGAATGCCGCAAGTTCCAGCGAAAGGATCAAGCAGTACCTCGCCTGCGCGAACCTGGGTGAGGTTGACCAAGGCACGGGCCATGCGCGGCATGAGCACGCCGGGATGGAAAAAGGGCTTGAGGTGTGGCCGGCGCGCCTCAAAGGAGCTTCTATCGGTTCGGGCAGCATCGAGTCCCAGGACTATCTTTCCTGTTGTGATGACAGCTCGCAGCACCATCTCCGGCTTTTTCAGGTCCGCACTGTAGCCTCTGTGAAAAAGGATGCGTCCCACCTCGTGTTCCACAGCATCAGCGCCAGGGACGGCATCCTTGATACGCCGCGCCCTGATCAGATACTTCTTGTGAGGCAGCTCCAAATGGCTCACGGACTGGGCGAGTGCCTCCAGGTTCGCGTCAGAGATCGCCAGGACCTCTATGATGCGATGAGTCATGGCCAGGCGACTGCCCAATAATTGCACGTCGAGGTCTTCCGCCTCCACTATCAGGCACTGGTCCAGAAAGGCGACCTCGGAAAAGCGGGAAGAGAAAATCTCCACCAGGGCTAGGGCTTCGCTTCTCGGCAGCGTCTCATGCTCTCCAGACAGCTCAAAGGCGTAAGTCTTCATCCTCAGTCCAGGTAGCTGTTCACATCCCTGTAGTTGAACTTCTTAGAACCAAGGACGTTCTCCAGGAAGTTGAAGAGGGCTCTTCTCACATCATCGGAGAGCAGCGGATACCAGGTGGGACTGGCCACGACCACTGCCCGGAAGGCGAAGAACGGTGCGATGACCTCCAGAAGCTCTTCGTCGCCCGTCTTTTCCAGGTAATTTTCGAAGAACAGCTCGAAGAGGTCTTTCAGGTCTCCGGTCAGGCGCAAGCTCTTTTGCACAGAGTAGAATATGTAGTTCATAGCCAGAGCGGTGATGTCGTCTGCAGCTTCGCCCCACTCTCCCCTGCTTCTGTCCAGGACGGAGAAGTCTGTGCCCTCCCGGAACATGATATTCCAGGGGTGGAAGTCGCCGTGCACCTGGCAGAGGCGCCGGGCCTTATCGCGCAGCATCCATCTCCACTCTACGCAGATCTTCTCGACCTCTTGCAGCTCATCCGGGTCCAGGAAGCTGGGACTGTCCGGATAGTCATCCAGAATGCCGAAGATGCATTCGCCATCTCCCACGGTCTCCCGTATCTTGCGCTGATAGAGGGGCGGGCAGTCTCCCTTGACGGCGTGAATTTCAGCCAGGTAATTGGAGAGAGCTATGACCCGGTCATAGTCCAGGTCGGTTGCACCCTGCTCTTTTACTCGCTCCAGGTCAAAGAAGTACTCTTTCCCCTCGATCTTCTCCATGAGCAGGAAGTATTCGCGAGCATCTCCCGCCGAGATCAGCGTTCCTTTTTCCGTGAAGTAGCCCACATCGAGAGATGGGACGTGTTTGGGGAGGCTGGCAAAGGTCGAATTCTGCCAGATCAAAATCCCTGCTCGGTCGGAGAAGTGGTCGTGGCCGAAGCCATGCTGCACGCGCATGGAGGAGAGCACGGCCGAGCCCTTCTTTCCCTTGATCTCGTACTCCACCAGCAGAGGCGATCCGTATCCGAATCCTTTCACGTCCTCTGTGGTAGGTATAGTCTCACCCATCTTGCGAGTGCTCAGGAGCGATAAATCTCGCCCGTAAAGGCTCTGCAGATATGTTTCCAGGTTACCTCTTTTCAGATCCAAGGCAGGACACTCCTTTATTTTCTCCTTAACTTGCTCGCTTTTTGTTGCTCCCCTCAGGTTCCCATCTGCCAGCTATGCAGGTATTTGTCCTGCTCGGCGGTGAGCTTTTCTGTCTCCAGGCCCATGGAGGCCAGCTTCAGTTCCGCCACCCTGCGATCTATCTCCACAGGAACGGCATAGACCTTCTTCTCCAGATTTCGTCCGTGCTCAACTATGTAGCGCACGGCCAATGCCTGGTTGGCAAAGGACATGTCCATGACCTCAGGGGGATGGCCGTAGGCGGCAGCAAGATTGATCAGCCGGCCTTCCGCGAGCAGGTAGAGCCTGCGGCCGTCTTTTAGCTTGTACTCAGTGACATTGTTCTGCACCTCTGCTTTTCCAGAGGCCATCTTCTCCAGAGCTGGAATGTCGATCTCTACATTGAAGTGGCCGCTGTTGGCAAGGACTGCCTGGTCCTTCATCTGCACGAAGTGCTCCTCTCGAATCACGTTTATGTCGCCGGTAAGCGTGACAAACAGATCTCCCAGGGGCGCAGCCTTGTGCATGGGCATAACTCTGTAGCCGTCCATGGCCGCCTCCAGGGCTTTTCTCGGCTCGACCTCAACTACTATTACGTTTGCACCCAGTCCGTGAGCGCGCATGGCAAAGCCCCGGCCACACCAGCCGTAGCCGGCCACGACCACGGTCTTTCCCGCGAAGAGGAAGTTGGTGGCCTGCATGATGCCGTGCAGAGTACTCTGGCCGGTTCCGTAGCGGTTGTCGAACATCATCTTGGTCTCTGCGTCGTTGACGGCGACTACCGGATAGAGCAGAGCATTGTCCTCGGCCATGGCCCGAAGGCGCACGACACCGGTGGTGGTCTCCTCGCAGCCGCCGAACATCTGCGCGGCCAGCTCCGGATGCTCCTTGTGGATGATGGCTATGGTATCTGCTCCGTCATCCAGGCTCACATTGGGCTGCAGGTCCAGGGCTTTTTTGATGCAGTCGTAGTACTCCTGCTCATTCTCGCCCCGGAATGCGTAGACGTGCAGGCCCCGCGCGGCTAAGGCCGCAGCCACCTCATCCTGGGTGGAGAGGGGATTGGAGCCGGTGACTGCCACCTCGGCGCCGCCAGCCACCAGAGTTGTGATGAGGTTGGCTGTCTCAACAGTCACATGCAGGCAGGCCACGATGCGTGCGCCCTTGAGGGGCTTATCCTTCTCGAACTCTTCTTTGATCTTTTCCAGAACAGGCATGTGTCGGCGGGCCCATTCGATGCGCTTTTCTCCTTCTGCGGCCAGACTTGGATCTTTAACTACGCTCTTTTGCAAAATAAATCACCTTGAAATATATTCATTTGACCTCTGGAAAGAGACCATTTTCAGATACTTAAATGCAACCCAACCGGGGATTACTGTGAGATGCCCTTCGGTTGAACTATTAGGAATTGCCAAATAGTTGCCCTTTGGCCGGGTTCTTGGGTAGAGAAAATAAAAGTCCATCCGAGACCTATCGAGTAGAAGTACAGCATTCGGCATTCACGCATTATGCCGCCAGCTCTGCAATAATTCTCAACCAGACGCGCGCACGTAAGCGGGCCCGCTGGGGTTGGATGAATGAGCAACCTCTTCCAGGCCACCATAAGCATTTTGCACCAGGACCGTCCTATTGGCAGATGAGCAGGCGAAGATCATCTGCCCGCCCTGCCCTGGATGCGATATCACCAGCGCAGAAATACATGAAGGAGATAAAATGTTGATTGCCTTGCCAGATGGCAGCAGAAAAGAGATCGCCGAAAAATGCGCCCGCATCGAAGACATCCTCAAGCAGCTCGGCATTAATCCCGTCGAGGTCATCGTAGCCAAGAACGGCAAGATAGTCTCGGAGGAGGAG
>Ga0351897_1042_pt1 | contig 31752 bp, 28 predicted proteins | sample BONcelHT113001C4_FD_206876 | JGI IMG/M metagenome (GOLD analysis project Ga0351897, IMG submission 206876) | Enriched cells from coal bed in the Powder River Basin, Montana, United States - BONCAT cells T11 rep1 HSBNCT.T11.300.1.C4 ... | reverse complement strand
AGAGGGATTTTCCAGCAAGAAACAATACCGCTGGCAGACTGTTTTCTGCGCAGTAGCCGTGGTAGTGACTAACCCCTCTTACGGAGGTAGCGCATAAATTCATCCTGGGTAAGTTCCTTTTTGCGGATCAGATGCTCAATCTGGTGCCCCATTGCGATCTTTTCCCCCTCTTTCATAGTCTCTTTCATGAGGACGAAAAAGGGGAGATTCTTCGTTTGGGGGTAGAGGTTGAATCGATCCATCAGCTCAAAGGCGGACATGTCGGGAAGCATGAGTGTCGAGAACGCCATGTAGCGGGGTTCCGTAGTGGCAAGAGCAATGCCTTCCTTGCCGGTATAGGCCTTGACCACTTCGAAGCCAAGTGATTCGATTGTCTTGGCAACAAGCTCTTCGCCCGTCCGCGAGATAAGGAGAGCCTGAAGATCCCAGACCTCTGCTTCTTCGGTTAAACCAAGCACCACCAATCTTTTTTGCAGATAGTCCAGATCAATCGGTAGAGTAAAAAAACCTGCCGCAGGAAATACTCCGCCAATCTTGCCCTCTTCATTAAGGAATATCGGCAAGACAGCAATGTCGCGAGTTTCCGGATTTCTCTTCAGTGCCAGAAAAATTCCCCAGCCGTCAGCGGAGTACGGTGACAAGTCCAGCAGGATTCCGAGCGGTCGTTGCTCCGACAACTCCTCCATCTTTGCCGGTCGTGCTCGATAGCCCGACTCTTTCAGGTATCGGCAGACAATTTCACCCCGGTCATCGCAACCGTCCAATCCAAGAATCCATAGTTCCTGTTCAAGTTTTTTCACGGCCATGCATGGTCCCCATTCTGTTTGGTTTTGACCCCAGGCTTAGGCACCTCAAACCCAAAGAACGTCAAAAAACAATGCAATAGATGCTTCCTACCGTTTCTAGATATCATATTTTCCTGCCACAGCAAAGGATTCTTTCATCTCCAATCACCAATCATTTGCCGTTCAGGATGAACGTTGCAATCACAGCAGATAGCAACGAAGATGCAAGGTGTTGCCGGATCCAGCATAAGATCGAAAAATACCTTGATTTTTCAGAAAGATATTGGCATAATGCATCGATTAGGCGGGCGATAGCCCGTCTTTTTTTGTCCACAAAGGGGCAGACCGAAGCAACCATCCGGGCCCTACCCTTGGGACACACCCTGCCGTATGAACGGCAGGGAGACATAACTAAACGTCAGGAGCAGGAAACATGCAGGAAAAGATTCGTAACATTGCTATTATCGCCCACGTAGACCACGGCAAGACGACACTCGTGGACGCCCTGCTGAAGCAGTCGGGTGTTTTCCGGAATAATGAAGTTATTACCGAGCGGGTCATGGATTCCAATGACCTTGAGAAGGAGCGGGGAATAACGATTCTCGCCAAGAACCTCTCCATCAGACATGGCGAATACAAGATCAATATCGTTGACACGCCGGGCCACGCAGATTTCGGTGGTGAAGTGGAACGGGTACTGAAAATGGTGGACTCTGTCCTCCTTCTCGTGGATGCCCTTGACGGCCCCATGCCGCAAACGCGTTTCGTGCTGAAAAAATCCCTTGATCTTGGTCTGAACCCAATCGTTGTCATCAATAAAATCGATCGGCCGGGCGCCCGCCCTACTGAAGTAGTCGATATGGTTTTTGATCTTTTCTGCGAACTCCAGGCCAGCGACGATCAACTCGATTTTGCCATCGCCTATACGAGTGCCAAACTTGGTTATGCCAAACTGGATCTTGCCGAAGAATCCGACACAATGGAACCACTCTTTCAAATGATAATCAAAAGCGTCCGGCCACCGGAAGGAGACCAGTCCGCTCCGCTCCAGTTGCTCGTCACGAATATTGATTATAATGATTATATCGGTCGCATCGCCACCGGCAGAATCTTCAACGGAAAAATCAACGCCGGAGAAACGGTAGCCTTGGTGAAGCGCAGCGGCGAAATCAAACGTGGCCGGATCTCGAAGCTTCTCGGCTACGAGGGGCTCCAACAGGTTGATATTTCCCAGGCAGTTACCGGTGACATCGTCACGATTGCCGGTTTTGATGAAGTAGGCATCGGGGAAACCATCGCTGACGCTGAAACACCCATCCCCCTTCCCTATGTCTCCATTGACGAACCGACAATCTCCATGAATTTCATCGTCAACAACGCCCCGTTTGCCGGTCGGGAAGGCAAGCTGGTAACGTCCCGAAACATCAGGGAGCGTCTGGACAAAGAACTACGCACCAATGTATCTCTCCGCATCGAAGACACCGACAATCCGGATACTTTTCTGGTTTCGGGTCGCGGGGAATTACACCTGTCCATACTCATCGAGAACATGCGCCGCGAAGGGTTCGAAATGGCGGTTTCCAAACCAGAAGTAATTCTGCGCTATATTGACGGACAAAAACAGGAACCGATCGAGTATCTGGTGGTCGATGTACCGGCTGAGCACCAGGGAACCATTATCGAAAAGATGGGCCCTCGCAAGGGTGAAATGGCTGCCATGCACCAGCTTGGCGAAGTCATTCGTCTCGAGTTCCTGGTACCGGCACGAGGACTGATCGGACTGCGCGGCGAAGTACTTACCGAAACCCGTGGAACAGGCATTCTGACCCATACTTTCCACGGCTATGCTCCCTATAAAGGCGACATCCCCGGACGCAAGAACGGGGTTCTGATCGCCATGGAACATGGCGAAACGACTGCCTACTCCCTGGATACCTTGCAGCCGCGCGGCGTTCTTTTCATCGGCCCGGGAACCGAGGTTTACGGTGGCATGATCATTGGCCAGCACGCCAAGGACAACGATCTGGACGTAAATCCCTGCAGAGGGAAAAAACTCTCCAACGTCAGAGCGTCAGGTTCCGATGACGCCATCAAACTGACGCCGCCACGGCTTCTGACACTGGAGCAGGCACTCGAGTTCATCGATGACGACGAACTGGTAGAGATTACTCCTGTCTCCATCAGACTGAGGAAAAAAGAACTCGACCCGACGAAGAGAAAGCGGCACACACGCTAAGTATTTTCTGAGTCGCACTTCCATGCCCATTTGCCAGCCTCCGATACCCACTCAGGGCAACTTTGCATTGACAAATGGGCACTTTTTCTCTACTACAAGAGAAGCAATGCCGATATTTTCCGTATTATGAAATAATAAGGAGCTCGTATGTTCCGTAGAATCGCGCTCGCTCTTACCCTTCTGGTTCTTGCCACCTCCTGCGCCAACAAGCAGCTCAAGCTTCCGCCCGAGACCTTGTTCAAACAGGGCGAGAAGTTGTATGCCAAGAAGAAATACGATGGCGCTGCGGAAAAATGGCGCAAGGCAAAAGATACCACGACCTCGCCGCTCCTCAGAACAGCAGTTGAGCTGAAGCTTGCCGACGCGTTGTACTACGACGAGAAGTACATTGAAGCAGCGGCCGAATACGAAAACTTCCGGAAGCTCCACCCGAAAAACCCGCAAGCTCCCTACGCACTCTACATGCGGGGACTCTGCAATTTTTATCAGGTTGAAAAGAAAGATATTGACCAGACTCCGGTCAAAAATGCCGTTGTACTTTTCGAAATGTTCCTCCAGGAGTATCCGGACTCCGATTTGACGCCAAAAGTACGCGAGAAACTGGCGGAGTGCAGAACCAGACAGGCCGCCTATGAAGTATACGTGGGCAAATTCTACTATCGCACCGACAAATATGACGCAGCCATCGTCCGCCTCGAAGAAGCGCTGCAAAAATATCCGACAACTACTTACTCTGACGAAGCGCTATTTCTTCTCGGAAACGCCTATCTCCGCACCGGGAACACCGACAAGGCAAAAGCGTCGCTGAATCGACTCGTTACCGACTATCCAAAGAGCAAATTTACAGATAACGCGAAAAAGCTCTTGAGCAGAAATTCCTGACCTACCAATACCCTTGATGACCCTTGCCGGCTGGAGGTGATTTCATGAGATTTTCACCGACCGTTTTGCTTTTTGTACTGGCGATACTTGTTGCCACTCTTTCCCCGGGCTGCAGCGACAAACTGGGCTCTACATCAGGGGAAAAACTGTTCTCCCTCCATTGTGCATCCTGCCACCCCGGCGGATCAAATACCATAACCCCTTCGAAAACCCTGAAAACTGCCGACCTGCAGGCCGGCATGATCACGACCCCGGAAGATATCATACAGAAAATACGGAACCCCGGACCAGGCATGCCGAGGTACACCGAGGCAATGATTCCGGAAAAAGAAGCTCTCCAGATTGCCCGATATATACTGAGGACGTTTCGGTAGCACAGTGAAGGTTTGCGAACCGGCAGTTTTCGAGGGAGCAGCTTGCGCTTGTTACTGGAGGGAAGGACTTGTCAGCGTCCCGGCGACAGGGATCCGGTATGCGCCGGGACTTTTCTGGTACTTTGCCAGCAACTGGAAGACCAGTTTCTGTTTTTCGAGAAAATCAGGCTTGGGCATCAATTCGATTGCAAGGTCCAGCGGTGCAGATGACAATGGTCCGGTCATGGCAAGGGTACCCTTTAGCCGGATATAGATCCCGTCGCCTTGAAACGTCAGGCTTTCAAGGGATCCCCTGCCGCCCGAAGCGCGGAACATTCCGCGGATGGTATCGTAGGAAGCATCGGGAAGGGGCATACCGCTTACCTTTATTCCACGCAATTCCGCCTGTTTGATTTCCATCCGCATGTCACCCTGCAAAGCAGTCCCCCTGCCCGTGAATGAGCCATCAACGAAAAGCTTTCCTTGCATGTTCGCATTGGTTGCAACCTGAAGCAGGGGAATATCCTGAAGCTGGAGACCTTCACTACGGAGGGAAATCGTCGAGGTTCGGGGTTCAAAACTCGCAGACAACTCCCCATCTCCAATTCGGGCCCTGGCGTCCAGACAGACGGTACCGATAAAAAGAGGAAGAAGTTTCAAGCGAACGGTGGCCGTATCCAGTTTGAGAAGCAGCCCTCGTCCATCCCTGACCTCTACATTCCGCAGGGAAATTCCGAGAGGAAAGGACTTATGGAAGTCATCCGTGCGCAATTCGTACCCCTCTCGTGCCAAGACGCGGGTAATAACGCCCTTGACCTCGGCAATGGGAACGAAGATGATCGTCAGGATAAGAAACAAGACAAGCGAAACTCCGCATCCGGCGCTGAGGAGAAGTAAAGAGCGACCCTTCATCTCTGCCCCTGAGGTGCAGGTTTCAAAAGTGCAATGGTAAGGGTAAGATCCAGATGGGCGGGGTTATCAAAACGGGTTTTGAGATTTGCTTTCTTGACGAGAACGGGCCGCGACCCGTTTTCCAGACGAAACAGGAGATTTACGGCCTCGTTAAGGGAAAGTCCCTCCACCTTCACTTCCGCAGAGTCTTCCGTGAATCCGCCCCGCTCATCCCCTTTCAGGGGAGTAACCTTGCTCGACGTCCCCTTGATACCGATCGTTTCAATAATCTTTGCCGGAGAATCATCGGCCCGGACACCTGCAAGTCGACCGGCAAATCGTTGAGAAGATAACTTCGCCGACTGAAAACGCTGCTTGAGGGTCATCATCTCGACAAGATCATTCTCCCTGGCTTTCCGTTTTTTTTCCAGCACGCTAATCCGTTCATTCAGTGTCGTAAACAGAATAACAACCAGAAGGAAAAATGATAGAGCGACACCCCAGTGAAGGCGGGTTCTCTGATCCATGGCTTCATAATGTTCTTTCAGCAGATCCAGGTATTTCTTCATTTGGTCCCCTCCTTCAGTTCTCCCCGAAAAGAAAAGGTGACCTTTCCGTCCGGTCGGGATTTGACCTCATCCATCTGCGAAGTGACAAACATGGGGGCCAGGCGGGACTTGAAGTTGTTAACAGCATCAAACGAGCGGGCTTCACCCTTGAGCCGCACTTGTCCGGAATCGACTTCCGCTTCAAATATGGCTGATATTTCATCGTTCTTCGCCTTGGCCACCCCATCAAGTGCCAGGAGAATTTCCTGGGAGGCAGCGACTCCGCCAAGATTGCGTATTTCCGATTTCAGTTCCGCCACTTCGTCGACAGCTTTTGTTCTTGTTGGAAATACTTCCCGGTAGATCTGATGAATGGATTTGTCAAGTGAGGAAAGATCACTGCTGACAAAGTAATAGCGCAGACCGGTTTCGGCCAGAAGCAGGATGAGGAAGACCGCAGCAAGAATGGCGGTGAGTCGAAGCTTTCTCTTCAGTCGATCCCTTCCGGCGGTATAGGCGATCTTTCCATGCCTGAAATTGACCGGTTCGCCCCTCAGTGAATCCTCCGCGAGTGCCCATGCTCCGGCGTGTTCGACAGCAGAGCTTCCTGCAGAAAATGCCTCGGCAAGTCTCCCGGTAACCGGCAACGGAGCAAAAGACACCTCGCTTGAGTGTCCCGCTAACGGGGAGGATGCGGCGGTACCGTGGAGAAGCACCCGCTCAACCCGGATACCCTTACCGGCTTCGAGCAGAACGAGCGTTCTGGCAATATCCTCCAGAAAATTGCCATCCTCGAGGGATCGGAACAGCACCGGTTTTCTCTCGCGATAGACAGCCAGGGAAAATCCGTCGGAAAGTGCGATGATCGAGTCACCATCCGACTCAGGAATAAGATGGTGCCAGTGAAAAAGGGACGAACCCACGACCTGGGGCTCCAGACCCGCCTGGCACAACGCATCAATTCTCTCCACGAGATCTGCCTCGACAGCCCAGATCGCCATAACCTGTCCATCTGAGAGGGGCAGTGAGTCGAAGATCAGCTTTTCCACCTCGATAGCAGTTTCCCCCTTCAGCTCCAGGGGGAGGACTTCTCGTTGTTTGCGGCGATCGGTAATCGGAAGGTGCACCTCACGGAAAAAAATATTCTTCGCGTCGAGGGAGACAATTATTTTATTTCCCCCTGTTTCGGCAACGGCACTTTCCCGAAGGAACGAAGAAAAAGTGTCATGACCCTCGATGCTACGGAGTTCGGCACCTTGAAAAAAGAAAGCTCCCGCCTTTTTATGAAATCGGACAAAACCGACAGAACGTCGTCCGGCTTCTATAATCAATAGTTCCATTACAATTCTCTCCAGTACAACACCGTAGACTCTGTGCCGACAACGCGGACTACCGCTTCAATAATTCGCACGGTATCCCTGACCTGAGCACGGGACTGAATCCTGAATACCGTTCCCTTTACCGATATTTTTCCCTGCACGGCAATACCAACAGATTCCATGCCTGAAATCTGGGTAATTTCCGAAGGTGTCTTGATGGGAGTCTGTCTCCGATACTCATCAATGCGTCCGGCCAGATCATCAGTCATCTGCTCATCGAGGACAGCAAGCAGTTCGACAGGAGCGGTATTGATATTCACCTTGGAATAGGGAGCTCCCGGTGACTCTGCATATACCGCCACAAAAGGATGTAGCTTGCTGAGGGTCATATCATCGAACCCCGTGACCATTCTCAGTTCTTCGTAGGTTTCCAACGGTGCGTTCTTGGCCGCATAGGGAGTCGACAGCCCCTGATAAAATGGGGATTCAGCGCCACCTGACCGGGGCGAATCATCGGTGTCGATCCAGTCGGAAACGGAATCGCAGAGGTCCGTGGGAAGAAGAAGCTTTCCCAGCAGGCGCCGGGCTATTCCATAAAAGTCCTCATTAAGCGTACCGTTCGGAAAGACGATCGAGTTGAGGTCCAGCTTGCCGTTTTCCTCGATGATGCGGATGCTGAGAGAACCTCTCTCGTCCTGGAAAGCCTGGGGAGCAGCCCAGCCATCACGAAGCGACGTATACTCCTGGGCACTCAAGGCCAGCGTGAGAACCTTTATCCCACCCTGGACTCCTGACTCGGCCAGCAAACTCGCCTGTTGGGCATCCTTATACCCGTGAAGCAGGGAGGTTTCAACAAAGACATCGCGAATAAACTCGGTAGTTACCGCAACAAGGAGGGCAGTCACGATGAGCGTAATTACCAGGGCAAAACCTCTTTCGCTTTTCACGAGCCCACCCGTCGCGGCAGCACGATTGCACTGAACCCTGCCGGCTTGTCGCCCCCCTGGACATAAAGCGTTACCCGGACGGCCTGCGGCAGGCCGGCATTCAAGGTTGAATCCCAGCTCTTTACCCATTGGTTTCCGTCATAACACTCAACCAGGAAGCCCTCAATCTGTTCCGTAAGCGGATACGGCAGCGGTTTGGTGTCCAGGTAGAGATCCTTCGTCTGTCGGGAAAGAATCAGTTGCTGTGCTTCCCTTTCCACGGGCTTGTAGCGGACGGCCATGACATCTGAAGATGGCACGGACCCGGTTCTCGGGACGGTAAAAGCCGTGAAGTCAAGAATCGAGGCTGGTTTTCCGAAAACATCACGATCCTCAACGACAAAATGCAGGCGTTCATTAGCACGGTCAAAATATGCCGCTGCCAGTTCACGCCGCAGCAGATCTAGGGTAGCGCGCACATCACGGAGTGGTTCGGTACGCTCCCGTGCTGCTTCACTGCCGCGCATTACAGAAAAATAGGTTCCGTAGAGCGCACCGCTGAGAATAGCCAAAAGGACCAAGGCAACAAGCAATTCGAGAAGGGTAAACCCTCCGTTACTTTTCCTGAAGAAGGTAATGTGCAAGGGAGAGAGTTCTCCTATCGGTTCCCCAGGTCACCGTAATGGTCAGGGTTTTGAAAACGGGAACGGGAGCCGGGGAGATTTCGGCCTTCCATGAATAATCCGGCCATTCAGGTCGAAAGGTTCCCTCTTTTCCCTGCGTCAGTTGCTGCTTATCAAGGAGTTCCAGTTCTTCAAGTTTCGTCCGTGCCAGCAGCAACGCAATGGTCTCCTCATTGTTTCGTGCCGTGAGGGAGAGGTGATAGTTTACCGAGGATATGACCGTAAGAACTACCCCGGCCATAATGGCCAGTGCTACCATAACTTCAAGGAGGGTAAAACCTCTCACCGGCTTTCCTCCTCATCTTCTTCAGGCAGAGTTCCCTCCTGGTAGCCTTCCAGAACCGTGACTCGGCCGCTACCGGGGTATACTGCAACAGTATAAAACCGGGAGTCCTCTATGCGCTTGAGATGGATTACGGCCAACTCTTCTACCCCAAGCGGGCCAAATTCCAGAACAGCTTCACCTTCGATAATCTTGCCAAGGTGCGGAGTTACAACATCGCTGAACACAATTCCGTCCAGCAGGGACAGACGATTGAGCGTCCCATCGCGGACAGCCAGTTCGTCACCCTCGGGGATTACCCGTGTTACTGCCACTTCATTGTTCAGCAGGGCGATACGAAGCCGATAATGCTGCTTTGACGAGATCGCCAGGTCTCCCAGATAGCGCAAGGAAGCTGCCAGGGTTCTCGCCGAGGTCTTGAGGTCACGTTCATGGGCAAAGGGTAGCCGGGGCAGAACCAGTACGGCAAGCATAGACAGGATGACGATGACCACCGTCATTTCGATCAGCGTGAAACCTGACTGCCGGGCAACACAGTTTCTCACTCGGCTTCTGACCGTCTTACGTATCTCAATCAAAAAAGGCTCACTCTCTGCTCCCAACAGCTGCTTCTGAACTACCAGACTGGATCAAATCCCGGAGCGGAAGGAAAAAGCACCGACCGGGAGAAAACAGATGGCTCAGCGCAGGTTCCAACTCTCAATGTCGGCGTCTTTCTTCTCGCCGCCCCGCACCCCATCACCCCCCAGGGAATAGAGATCAAAGTCGCCATGCTCGCCGGGCGAGATGTAGCGATAGTCATTTCCCCAGGGATCTTTGGGAACCTCTTTGTTATCCAGGTAGCCACCGTCCCGGTAATTTCTCGGAATAACGCCGGCGGCCGGCTTTTCCACCAACGCCTGAAGACCCTGCTCGGTTCCCGGATAGTCACCATTATCCAGCTTATAGAGTTTGAGTGCTGTCTCCAGATTCTTGATCTGGATCTTGGCATCGGCAATTTTAGCGTCATCAGTTCGACCGATAATTTTCGGTCCGACAAGAATTGCCAGCATGCTCAGAATAACAATGACCACCATTATTTCAATCAGGGTAAAACCACTGGCGGACTTAAGCGTATGTTTCATGAAACACCTCCGTTATTTTCGCGTGACGGGCTGCCTGTACCAACCAGGGCCTTGCCGTCCACTACCACTATACCCATCAACTGCGGATTTCTAAGAACTTCTACTGGACCAATTGGTTCAACTGGAAGATTGGCAGGAGCACGGCAACAACCACGGTCCCGACAACTATCCCCATCGCCAGTACCATCAGTGGCTCCAACAGGGACATGAAGCGTGAAACCGAGGCAACGAACTCCTTTTCAAAGGCAGACCCCGCCTTTGTCAGCATTGCCTCAAGGGTTCCACCCCTCTCACCTACCGCCACCATATGGACCAGCATGGGCGGAAAGAGCTCGGTAGATCGAAGAGACGCGGACAGGCTCCCGCCCTCGGCCAACTCCTCCCGGACGCTCTTCAGGGCTTTTCGATAGCGGCGGTTGACAACCACCTCGCCGGTAATCTCCATCGCCTTGATGACCGGCACACCGCTTGCCAGCAACAGGCCCAGTATTTTGGCAAAACGGGAAAGAATCAGTTTCGACACCAGTGGCCCGATCAGCGGGAGCTTCAGCAGCCAGGTGTCCCGCTTGAGACGAAGGTTCTCCTGCCTGATAAGTCTGCGATAGGCATATACAGCGCCGATTCCGACCGCAGCCAGTGCCCACCAGCCCTTTCTGAGCAGGGTACTGACCTTGATCAGGAGAATTGTGATAAGGGGCAGGGTTGCCTTGTTCTGCTCGAAGATAACAATGATTTTCGGGATGACAAAGGCAAGAAGAAAGAGCATGACCGCAGTTCCGACCACGACCATGAGCGCCGGATAGGCCAGCGAGGTCACGATACGACTCCGCACTGCTTCCTGATCCTCAAGAAAATCGGCCAATTTGTCCAGGATTGTATCCAGCGCCCCACTCGCTTCGCCCGCTGCCACCATGCTCACATAGCTTTCGCTGAATACAGCAGAGTCTTCCGCCAGGGCACGAGCCAGATTCGTACCCTCGGCAAGTCGAGTCCGGATCCGGCCGAGAACCTCTTTCAATTCGCCGGGGCTTTCCTGCTCATAGAGGGTGGCAATCGCCTCATAGACCGGCACGGAGGAACCCAGCAGAGTTGAAAGGCGGCGCGTCATGAGGGATAGTTCCGGCAAGGCAACGCCCTTGCTGAAAAAGCTCTTGATCCTGCCTTCCGCGGAGCGCTGCACCTCGGACAATTCTCGCGGATACAGCCCCGCTTTCTTGAGTTCCTGACGTGCGCGCTGCACATTTTCAGCTTCAACGACTCCCGATACCGGCGAGCCGTCTGATTTGAATGCACTATAGCTGAAGGTCGGCATAATCCTCCTGCGTTACCCGCAGTACCTCCTCAATGGTGGTAACCCCGGCGGCAACCTTCAGCAGACCGTCTTCACGGAGAGTTTTCATACCCTTTGCAACCGCATACTCTTTGATAACCCCGGCGGGTGTCTGCTTGATGATCATGGAACATATCTCGGGATCAACCAGGAGCAGCTCATAGATTCCGGTACGCCCCAAGGTGCCAAGACCGAAGCAGGCGTCACAACCCGCCCCCCGGTACAGAACATCCGGCAGAGTAATGCCCGGATACTCGCGATCCGCCGAGTATTCCTCGCGGCACTGGGGACAGATGACCCTGACGAGACGCTGGGCCAGAATGGCTGACAGGGATGAGGCTACCAGAAAAGGCTCGATCCCCATATCGATCAGACGTGTCACCGCAGTTGATGAGTCATTGGTATGAAGGGTCGACAGGACCAGGTGGCCGGTAAGACTTGCCTGGATTGCTATTTCGGCGGTCAGAGCATCCCTGATCTCACCGACCATGATAATGTCGGGATCCTGGCGAAGAATGGAGCGGAGACCATTGGCAAAGGTGAGATCGATCTTGGGGTTGACCTGTATCTGACCTACCCCCTTCAACTGGTACTCGATAGGATCCTCAATGGTAATGATGTTCTTATCCGGAGAATTGAGGCAATTGAGGGCCGCATAGAGGGTCGTGGACTTACCGCTGCCGGTCGGACCGGTAACCAGAATAATACCGTTGTTGCGGCTGAGAAGCCGTTCCATTGCCTTGACACCGGAAACGGACAGACCCATGTCCTCAAGGGAAATCAACCCCTTCTTCTTATCCAGAAGACGGAGGACAACCCTCTCACCATAAAAGGTCGGAATTAAGGAAACACGGATATCCACATCCCGTCCCGCAACGATAACCCGGATGCGCCCATCCTGGGGCAGCCTTTTCTCGGCAATGTTCAGGCCGGCCATGATCTTGACACGGGAAATAATGGCTTCCTGGACCACCTTGGGAGGAGTGAGTATTTTGTAAAGAATACCATCGATCCTGAAACGTACATCAACTTCCCGTTCATAGGGTTCGATATGAATATCACTCGCCCGCTCCTTCACCGCCTGAAAAAGGATAGAGTTCAGGAGTCTGATAACCGGTGCCTCATCGGTCAGATCAAGCAGGTCACGGGGTTCATTCAGTTCGGTGGCAATCGTGGAGAGATCTTCTCCCTCCAACTCCATGACCACCTCCTGGGCGGAGCCTGTCACCCGGGAATAGAGGTGGTTGATGGCGTCCAGGACTGCGGGGGAAGGGACCAGGACGACCTCCAGAGGAAGGCCGAAAAGTCCACGCAATTCATCGAGCACCGCCAGGTTGGACGGGTCGCCGGTTGCAACCACCAGCTTGCCGTCACGCTCCTCGAGAGGCAAGACATAGTTCGCCCGTGCAAATTGGAGCGGCAGGCGCTCCAGAAGTGCAAGATCGACCCGGGCATCGTCAATCTTTTCAGAAAAGGCGAGACCAAGCCGCTGGGCAAGCGATTCCATGTCCGTCAGGGAGGTCATGGTGCTCATTTCATCAGTTCCGCGTCAAGGTCGATTTTCTTGTTCCCGGGAACCGTCGTCTCAAAAATACACTTCTGTTTTGCGGTAACAGCGGCCATATCAGCTGCATCCTTGACGATACGGGGGGTGAGAATTAACAGGAGATTGGTTTTCGTATGATTCGTAGACTTGGTCTTAAACAGGTAGCCGAGCAGGGGGATGTCCCCCAGGATCGGAATCTTGCTGATGGAATCTTCTTCACGACTTCCAATGAGACCGCCGATGACTACGGAATCAGAATCTTTAACCACTACCGAAGTCTTGGCAGAGCGTTTCGTGGTGACCAGGTCGGTAGCCTGCCCCTTGTTTTGTTTTACCGCAGAAATCTCCTGATAGATATCGAGTTTTATATACTCCCCTTCCGTGATTTGAGGCGTTATTCTCAGGGTGATGCCGGTATCCTTCCGTTCTACTGACTGCTGCGACAGACCGGTAGAGGAAAGGTTCGTTGCGGAAATAAACGGTACATTTTCACCGACAAAAATCTCTGCTTCCTTGTTATCCGAAGTCAGGATGTTCGGACTGGAAAGCACATTCACCGCACCTTGCTGGTCAAGGAGTTTCAGAACTGCGGAGAAATTCGCGTTGTTGGCCAATCCTTGAAGTACTTTTACAACTGCCTGCTGCTGGGGACTGGCGGTGGCGCCAAGGAAACTGAACGGATCAAAGACACCGGCAGCAGCAATACTGCCATCTGATCCGGCACCAGCAACCCCCAGTTGGGTCCCAATCTCTTGAAGTTTGTCAAGTGACACTTCGGCAAGGAGGGCCTTGACAAAGACCTGACGCCGCCGTTTGTCCAGTTTTTTTATCACCTGCACCAGATTCTGGAAATCGGCAGGCGAGGCCATGATGACCAGGGAGTTGGTGGCCTTGTCCGGGGTAATGCTGATGTTGGTCCCCTCAAAAGCGCTCTGCTGAGGCGCGCCGGCCTTTGCCGCCGTGGCCGAGGCCGTGGCAGTAGTTGTGGCTGTTGTCTTGAACATTCCTTCCAGCACCTTGGAAACCTCGGTGGCATCGGCGTTCTCAAGATAGTAGACATTGATCTTGCTGCTGGAGGTCGGAGGAACCACATCCACAAGAGCAATGATCTTCTTGATGTCTTCCTTATCTTTGTCATTCCCGAAAATGATCACCGCATTGAGTCGCGCATCGGGAACCAGCATGCCGCCGACACTGCCACCCTGACTTTGCTGGCTCGTTTTTGTGGAGAGATCTCTGCCGTAGAGCCATTCCTGAACGATGCTTGCGATATTATCGGCCGAGGCGTGCTGAAGAAAAACCAGTTCCGCCCCTTCTCGGCTCAGATCACTGTCGATGGCCTTGACGATATCGACAACCTTGTGAATATTGAGCGCCGAATCGACCACCAGAAGTGAATTTGTCGGACCGAATGACGCAACATAGCCGTCCTTTGACACCACCGGTTTCAGAAATGTCTCAGCCTCCTTGGAAGGCATCCGGTTCAAGGCGATAACTTGGGCAACATAGGCTTCATTGACGGGTGCCCGATCAGTGCCGGAAAAAAGTTTCATTCCCGACTGTTTGGCAGCACTGGAGGGCATGATTTTATAGAACTTGCCGGTTTTGACAACGGAGAAACCCTTCAGTTCCAGAACCGAGGTAAAGACGTTGAAGGCTTCGTCCGCAGAGATTTTGGAAGGAGAATAGATCGAAATTTTACCCTTCACCTTTTCGTCCATGATGAAGTTTTTCCCGGTCAGGTCGCTGATGAACTTGACCATTGTCGAAATATCAACATCGCTGAAGTTCAGGACGATACCCTTGGCCTGCCCATAGCCGGGCATCAGGAAAAGGACCGTCAGGAAAATCGTTGCGACCATGGTAACAATTCGCTTCTTCAAAGAAAACCTCCGACGACTTTCACGGGTCCGGAAGAAAGTGAAAAAACCACTTCTGATGGCTACCCGATCATCTGATATCATAGGTAAAAGTTGTGGGACGCCCGTCCCGAATCAAATCAAGTTTGATTCTGCTCTGACCCTTCAGAGAATTCAGCGTCTGCATTGCCTTTTCCGGCGAATCAAGAGCATAATCATTAATACTGAGCAGTGTATCACCGTCAGCAATCCCTACCATGGCAAAAATTCCGCCCGGCTTCACTTCTGAAACTCTGAACCCCTCCACCTTGCCGTCTATTGAATTGGGGAGAAGGCGGGCATCGGTCATCGCCTTACCGATATTATCCAGGGCAGCATTGAGTGCTCGCTGATCAATCACGTAACCACCGGGAGATACCTTGCTGGCAAGCGCGCCCGGCTGAGATGGGACACCCGGGGTTTTTGCCGGCTCACCGGGGACTTCCGTCGGAGCCAGCAAGGTGATGCGGGAATCACGCCCCTGTATCTCGACTCTTTCCCTGCGAACAGTGACGAGCGGGCCAATGTCGAAGACATCTTCCCCAAGTCGAAAAACTCTTTCTTCGCCTGTGCTTTGCCGCAAAATAAAGGCAAACGTTTCACGGAAAGAACCAATAGCGGTTCCGAGCAGGACCAAGTCAGTCGGAGCCACAGCAATTGGCCCCTCGGTTTGAGCTATAGGAGTAAGCCTGCCTTGTGTCGCCGGACCGAACAGACCTTTTTCAAGGATGGCGGAAAAAGAAGAAAGTTCATTCCTTCGAGCAGTGGGTTCCAACGTGCTTTCTTTTTTAAAGGTGGCGGGAAAAGTTCTGGAGAGCTTGTAGGCAATCACATCAGAAGCAATCATGGCAATCACCACGAGGATCAGAATGGACACCATGATATTCAGAGCCACTATTTTCTTATCCATGAAAGACCCGATTCCTGTCGTGAGATTGCACTCACTATAATCAAAAACAATAGCTGAAGCAAGGGAAATCAGAACCAGGGAGTGGCGTCAACGGCTAACGAATGCTGTAAATTTAAAGCGTTATCTTCTCGGAAAACAGATGGTACCACCGAAACCGGAACGCGATGAAAAGGTTGGCAGGTATGTCGGCACGCTTCTCGTGAGAAGCGCGGAAAGAGAGTATTCGATTCATTGCTGAACTATAAGGTACGAAACCTATCCCACCCGAACCGGGCAGCCCTCGCGGCGAAAGAACGTCTACTACCGGGAGGTACCGTCGTCCCCTTCTACTATCTTGGAAGGATTGAAGCACTTCTTGAAGCCAGAGTCGGGAGAAGCGCAGAACGTGCCGTGCAGTGTAAGTTTTTTCCCCTGGTATTTTTCCCGGAGCTCTTCGTCGAGAGGCCCGACAATGAGATAATCACGGCTTCCGGTTGCCCGATCAGCGTTTCCCCCCACAGTCAGCACCACCTGAGTAAACGGCTCATTTCCTACGACCCTGACGGTTCCGGTGAGAGCTTTAGACCCGGAATTCTGAACGCTCATGGCACATCCCTGTGCTGCAAAAAAAAGAAAAAGCCCACCGACCAATCGTGCCAACACTGCCCGTCTCATGCTTGTCCTTTCGTTCGGCACTCCTCGAGAAAATCCGAACACCCTGTGCCGAACAGAATGTCCGGACTTTCCGTGATACTTTCGACACTAATCTGTGTCGAGGTCTTTGGTTCAAAGATAGCGGAAAATCCGCAGAAGGCAAGGTCTCCGAAAGCTCGAATCAACTGGAGAATCCTGACGCGGCCTCACGACATTTTCAGAATGACGGCCGAACACCTGTTTTTCGCAACTCTTTCTCCTGTTCGACAAAGAAAGAGTCCATGCGGACAGGATATTTCTTGCCCCTCATGGCAACGAGCTTTTTCACGACAGGACTGTCATTGACTTCGGCCAGGATCTGGCGCGGTGACTTGGGAGACGGTTGTTTCAGGGAGTGCATCAGTTCCACGTCAGCCAGCTTCAAGGGATTCAGCACGATCGAACTGCTAACAACCGCCCCTCCACTTGCTGAAGAAACTTCGGTCTGTTGCTCGATCAGGTAGCCGTAACCAGTGAAATCATAAGGGGTACTGGAAATCATGTCAAAGGTAATAGCGGAAGCGCCGGAGTCCACGAAGGAAGCATGGTTGTAGGTACCGGCTGACGCCCAAGTAATCGTGCCAGCCGGCGAATACCGGTAAAAGTTCATGCTGAATGCTTCGAGAGGCGCCAGACTGGCGACATTCTGCCTACTGATCGGGAACAACCCGGGAAGAATATAGTCGCCATGGCTGCCGGGCCAGGTATCGATAGAAGTATACGACCACTCTGGATGGCCCAGCCAGGAATATGTGCTGCCCGAAAATACCGCAATCGACAGATCCCGGAATGTTTCGATGAAGTTCTTGGAATATCCCGCCGCGGCCAACGCATTATTAACCGAGGTAATTCCAGTGGAATTCTGGTCCAGCATTTCTTTGAATATGTTACCGTTTCCCGTGTAGTGATCCTTGAAATACTGGGCCCACATATAGACCACCCCATAATCGTACGGAGTTGAATCCCACATGGTCAGGGAATTCGACGGGTCCTGTTCATAGACCCAGACGCTGTACCAACTTGGCCCATAGCCGCAGTATGTACCAGCAATGGTAGACATGGCCTCGTTCAACCATGTCGGGTTATTCAGGCCTTTTAGGTGGGTTTTCTGTTCCCAGTGAATCATGTGCTGGAACTCGTGGGCCAGAGTGTCGTTGAAATCCGCGTCACCGGCCACAATCCCCGGGGCGGGGTTGATGTTCATGTAAAACATTTCCTTTTTGTTCGAGTTCGGTACGGAATATTCATTCAGCGAATTGAAATAGCCGGCTATGTAACTGGAACTGCCCGAAGTGAATCCGTCGATAACGTTCTGCAAAAGGATGTAGATCTTGGAATCGCCGTCGACACCCGGATTCGGTTCACTGCCAAAGGCGGTCGTGACACTGGGATAGATATTCGAGTCGAATTCGTTTTTAACGGCATCGATTGCATCTTGTTCAACGGACTCACCATCCTCGAGGTAAATATAGCAGTGAACGCCTTCCGCCACTTTCGCGGCGCTGAGCGTGTAGTATCGGTTGTGGACGAAATCGTATGCCCAGAAAGAAACTGTCTCCGGATCTGTTACAGGATCTGTTGTCGAAATCGGCATATAATAGGATGTACTGTCGCCACTTCCTCCGCAGCCACAAAAAAGAAGCAACACCAGAAGACAATAAATGAACCGTTGATATCTCATACGATTTACCCCCTTGTTGACTTGTCGCAGAACCAGTCGCATTCAGCTTATGCGATTTATGAGAAAAAGCAAACCTTACAAGCCCGGATGCACCTGAGCCAGACGGTCGAGTGCTACATGCACTAAATATCTTCCATCCGGAAACACCGGATGTGAAACTATTGGTTTTCAATTCGGAAACGAGGGATTTTTGGTCCTGGCAAGAAACATATGCCTGCAAAAGTTGACAGCGAAGGCTGCCCGCAGGGCGAGCCCTCCGGGCGAGTCAAAATCAAGGGATTGCGCGGAGGCGTACACAGGTACGCCGTACAAGCAAGCCCGCGGATTGACACAGCTAGGGCGGAAAAGAATCGATTCCGGATAAAAACTAAATAGATTGATCTTACAAGGATAAGTGCTACCATGTAACCGTTTTTACAATGAGCATACTATATGATACCTATCGAACAATGAAACAAATACTTTAGAAACAAGAAGTTTTCCATGAAAACTATCGCTGTCATCGCGGCAACGCCCGTAGAAGCATCCGCCCTAGTCGAAGCATTCCACGCCCAACGCCACCCGGTATCGCTTCCATGGGACATCTTTGTCGCAGTGGAAGCTTCCACAAAAATCATTTTCTGCATTTCCGGAATCGGTACCTCAAACGCCTCGGCAGCAACTGCTATTGTGGCACACCTTTTTACTCCGGACCTGCTCGTCACCACCGGCTGCGCAGGTGCGTACCCCGGCTGTGATCTGGTAATCGGGGACCTCTCTCTGGCAACAACCGAAATATTTGCCGATGAAGGAGTCGTTATTCCGGAGGGCTGGCGCTCCCTCGAGGAGATTGCAATTCCTCTCCTGGAGCGAAATGGCAGCCGCTACTTCAATGAAATTCCTCTTTCCCAACAGGCCAACAGGGCGGCATTGCAGCTGGCAAAACGGCTCAACGTAACGCTGACTGCCGGCAGGTTCCTTACCGTCGCCACCTGCAGTGGAACGATCGCGAGGGGACAGGAACTGAAGATTCGCTTCGCCGGTATCTGTGAAAACATGGAAGGGGCCGCCGTCGCTCTGGTAGCGGCACGGTTTGGCATTGAATGCATGGAGCTCAGAGGAATAAGCAACTTCGTGGAAAATCGCAACATTGCACGCTGGAACATCAGCCTGGCGGCCGAAAATTCCCAGCGCTTCATTGAACAGTTCATCAGGAATCACTAGAGATGCAATCATTAACCCTCGGATATTCTCCCTGTCCAAACGACACCTTTTTGTTCTACCCGCTGATTCACCACAGCATTTCCGGCAACGGCATTCGATTTGTCGAGCGTCTGGAAGATGTGGAAACCCTCAACCGGTTGGCCATGGAAGAGGCCCTGGATGTCTGCAAGGTATCCTACCATGCCTTTGCCTATATCCGTGAACGGTATATCCTGTTGCGTTCCGGAGGCGCAATGGGAAGAGGCTGTGGTCCGCTGATCGTATCAAAAAGGCTGAGCGTGCCTGGGGAATTAAAAAGAAAAAAGATTGCCGTCCCAGGACAATTCACAACCGCCTGCCTACTTCTCCAGCTCTTCGACCCAACGCTGACTGAGCTCATCTTCCTTCCCTTCCACGAAATCATGACTGCCGTGCAAGAGGATCAGGCCGATGCCGGTGTCATCATCCACGAATCACGATTCACCTACCACTCATACGGCTTGCACAAGGTTCTCGACCTGGGAGAATGGTGGGAAAAGTCAACCGGATTGCCCCTGCCACTCGGCGGCATCGCAGCCAAGCGATCGCTCGGGGCAGTTACCCTCGCAAAACTTTCCACAATCGTCCGCGCGAGCGTCGAATATGCACGCAATCACCCGTCCGAAACGTTCAGCTATGTGCACGCCCATTCTCAGGAAATGAGCGACGAAGTCTGTTCCTCGCATATCGCTCTCTACGTCAACGACTTCTCTCTCGACCCGGGTCCTGAAGGGGAACGCGCGGCGGAACTCCTTTTTACGCGTGGTGAACAGCTGGGTTTGTTCCCTTCATCACGTGCCCCGCTTTTCGTGCCCGCCTCAAGTAGCCTGTCGGACGTAGGGTAAATCTGCTGCAAATCCGTCTGGACGGTCCATATTCCGCCGCTTTTTTGGTCAATAGAACAACTATTGCCCTGCAAAATCGACAAAATCTGTCCTCGCCCAGCCAAATTTTCGCTTTGATTTCCTAAGTCCGACAGGCGCCTAAGTAGAGCCACAATTTCGCTCAAATCAGAACCATAATACAAGAGCAATTTCAGCATGTTACAAGCACACTAACCACAATTTGCTTGACACGGCAGGGACTTCTGGGGTACAAAGTGGCTCGCCCAAAAAGGAGGTGCCGATGGCATCATTGAACCGAAGGGGCACACTGGCATTACTGATCATCAGCCAGGCTATACTCCTTCAGGTCCAGACACTTCCCTTGCAAGCAGAATCTTTATTGCCTGACAAGAACCAAGAGCGCATTGAGCAAAACATCGACAAACCGGATTTCTCAAGCGGTAAAAAGGGAATTGCAACTTATTACGCCAAGAAGTACCACGGTAAGCGCACAGCATCAGGACGCAGATATTCTCCGCAAAAACTGACTGCAGCACATCAAAGCCTCCCTCTGGGAACAAAGGTCAAGGTTGTCAATCTTGCCAACCAGAATGAGGTGCACGTCACCGTAAATGACCGTTGTCGCAAACGATCCTTTCCTTTCATCGATCTTTCGCGGGCAGCGGCAAAAAAACTGGGCTTTCACGGTAAGGGAACCGCACAGGTTTTGATTATTCCTGTGAACGAGGAAACCTAGAAAAAACTCTTGGGCGAATACATCAAAAAAGGCCGGGTACATTACCCGGCCTTTTTTGTTATCTAGTTTCTTCCAAACAGTGCTGATTAGCCCCCGACTCCGCCTGAGGCGGTGTTTTGTCGAAGAGTACCTTGCGCTCGTCATTCCCGCGAAAGCGGGAATCCAGGAATGACAGATAGTTTTAAAGCACTGGATACCCGCTTTGCTCCTTCGCCAGGGCTACTGCACACAAGCCGCGAGTATGACAACCTTATAAAAGCATGATATACAAAATGTGATATTTCAGATACTTAGAATGAAGTTACTCAGAAGCTCTGGGCTGGGGCTTTCACGGAGTCTCTCGTACGGCTTTATGGCAAGATGGCGTCAGCAAGAAAATCGCCTGAACTCAGCAGGCTAGCTGATCCGTGTAACGGGTGGCGACCGATTACGAGAGACTTCGGGGAAGTCCCAGCCCAACCCCAAGCGAGACTTTCCGGATGAAAACTATCTAAGCAAAACAGCCAACGGACCTTTCTCCGTTGGCTGTTTCAGTATCATCGAACTGGCTTGATATCCACGTCCGGCAAATCGGGACAGCCAGCCATATCCCACCTGCCGTTCGAGAATTATTTCTTCTTTTTCCCTTTGGATGACTTATTGCTTTTTTTCGCGACACTGGTTGACTTCTTGCTTTTCTCGCCGGAGGAGGATTTCTTTTTCGCGACACTCTTGGAAGATTTTTTAGACTTCTTTCCCTTTGTTGCGGAGCTATCCCGCTTCGAAGCTTTCTTTCCCTTCCTCGCGGAGCTATCCCGTTTCGAGCTTTTCTTCTTCCCGGAGGAGTATGACTTTTTTCGATAGACCTGGGGTTCGGGAGAAATTTCGTCTCGAATGTTCCCCAAGAGGACGTTTGTCTCTTCAAGCTTGGGGTCGGCCTTCTTTGCCAGCTCAAGTGTCTCTTTGGCTTCTTCCAGGCGGCCCGACTTCATATAGACCCGCCCCAAGGCGTTTAATGACTTGGCATTGTCATTTTTTAGTTCAATGGCCCTTTTATATGACGGGATTGCCTCGTCGTAATCCTTGTTGAATTCATGAATGAGACCCAGTTTGTAATGATTAACGGGATCCTTAGGGTCTAGTTCCACGTTCTCCTGCAGCAGGGAAACCACCTTGGCAAACTTTTTCTTCTTCACATACAGTGCAAGAAGGGCATTTCTGGACTCCATGTCATCTTTCTTGAGTTGGAGCGCGTTCTGATAATGTTTCTCCGCCTCGTCATCCATGGAACTTCGCCGATACAGATTTGCCAACTCTCGCTGCGCCTCCTGATTGTCGGGGTCGAGTCGCGCGACAAGTGCATATTCGCTCCGTGCCTCTTTAAAATTCCTGTTGTTCAGATAGGCCCTGGCAAGCATGAAATGGGTCCGGGAAGTATCCTTCTTCATCCGGATAAGATCCTGATACAGCTCAATCGCCTGCTGATTGCTGCCGCGGAAGGTATAGATGTCGGCCAGGAGACGAAGAGAATCCGGGTTTGCAGGATCGGCTGCCAGGGACTGCCGATATTCGACCACCGCTTCGTCCAGCTGCCCTTTTTTCTCGTACAGCACCCCGAGGTTGCGGTGCAGATCGGCGGTTCCTCCCTTGAGACGATTCGCTTCCCGATAGCTGGCAATGGCCTCATCGTCCCTGCCTGCCGCCATGTAGGCGTCGCCGAGTTTTCGCAGTGTCTGAACGTCTCCCGGTTTTTCCTTGAGTGCCGTCTCCAACTCCGACATCGCCTTGACGTAATGTCCCGACTCCAGATACTCATTTCCCTTGCGCAACTGCTGCATCAATTCAACCGAGCGGTTTTTCCCTGCCAGAAGATACTCGTACTCCGCGGCTTTCAGATCACCTTTTCTTTCATAGACCTGACCCAGCAGAAAATGAATTTTCTTATTTTGCGGGTTCGCCGTCTGCAGCCGTCTCAAATCACTGAAAGCCTCATCCGTCTGGTTCAGGTCGAGATTGAGCTCTGCCATGCCGAGACGCGCATCCACATCGCTGCCATTTACCGCCAAGGCCTTGCGGTACTCCTCACGGGATTCTTCATACAGTCCCTGCTTGCGGTAGAGATCCGCAATACCCACATACAGGGAGACATTGGCCGGCAAGACCTTCAAAGCCTCCTCATAATGATAAAGAGCAAGGGGGTACATCTTCTTGTCGGTGTAGACCTTGGCAAGACCCTTGTGATAGAGAGGGTCTTTTTTTGCGGCAAGAGCCTTGGTCAATTCCAGCGCCGCTTCGTCAAGCATTCCCTTGAGATAATAAGCAAAACCCAGTCTCCCGCTGGCAAGGGGAAACGCAGGGTCCTTTTTCAGGCATTCCTGGTACTCGGCAATTGCCCCATCCAAATCATAAACACGCTCGCGCTGCAGAGCCTTGACATAGTGGCCGGGTGCTCCATCGCCACAGAGATCCAAGACTCGTTTTTCAGTCTGTTCCCTGTCCGTATTGTCTTTTTTTTCTTCCAGAACGGAGACAATTTTTTTGGCCTGGTTACACTTGCCAGACAAACCAAAGGTCCAGTCGAAACCGCATGCAAGGGAAGCAACGATAGCCAATATGATCAGGTGAGATTTTTTCATCAGTATCCTCGCAGCATTGTGTATCCGTTTTTCATCCGAAAATCCGGATGGGAAAGTATGCAAAATGAGGTGCAGATTATACACACCCTCCCGATATAATTCAAAGTATTATCGATAACTGCCTGGATTTACTCACCGATACACCTTTTTCAACAAATATCGCACCCCTTGGGAAACACTATTTCTCTCTATTCCACTCATCACTGAACGCGCCTCGGCACCGCCCGGTATCCCTGCTCGGTGATTTGGGTTGACGTCGAAAGCCGATATATCTTACAGTGCGTGCAGAGAATAAAACTGAGCCTTGGGAATGTTCACGAAGTAGTGTACACTTGACAGAACAGGCGGGAATAATTACCTGTTTATAACAGTCATAAGAACTGTACAGCTTCAGAACAGGCTGGCCAAATAAAGGAGACGGTCCATGGAAAACCATCAGGATAAGGAAGATCTCAAAATACCGGATATACTCCCGTTGCTTCCTGTGCGTGATGTAGTGGTATACCCCTATATGATTATCCCCCTTTTCGTGGGGAGAGAAATATCCATCAGCGCAGTCGATTGGGCGTTGTCCCGCGACAGGCTCATCTTCCTGGCAACCCAGAAAGATATCGCCGATGAAGAACCATCACCGGATGAGATATATCCCGTCGGCACCGTAGCAATGATCATGCGGATGCTCAAACTACCCGACGGCCGGGTTAAAATTCTTGTGCAGGGACTCGCCAAGGCCCGAATCACCGAATTCGTTGAATCAAAACCTTTTTTCTCCGTGCGCATCGATCGAATCATCGAGCCCGTCGTGGTTGAAACGACCTTGGAAACCGAGGCCTTTCTCCGAACCATCAAAGAACAGATCACAAAAATAACCTCGCTGGGAAAGAGCATCTCCTCCGAGGTAACGGTTATCCTTGAAAACATGCAGGATCCAGGAAGCCTTGCGGATCTCATTGCCAGCAACATCGGTCTCAAGGTGGAAGAGGCCCAGAAACTACTCGAAATAATTGATCCGATCGAACGCCTCAAGAAAGTGAGCGAGTATCTCAACAAAGAGATAGAACTCCTATCCATGCAGGCCCGTATCCAGTCGGCCGCAAAAGAGGAGATGGGCAAGACCCAGAGGGATTATTTCCTTCGCGAACAGTTGCGGGCAATTCAGCAGGAACTGGGCGAAGCCGATGCCCGGTCGGAAGAGATGACTGATCTTCGGAAAGCCATAGAAGATGCAAAGATGCCCGCAACTGCGGAAAAGGAGGCTCTCAAACAACTCGGGCGTCTTGAACAGATGCATCCTGATGCCGCCGAATCCAACATGCTCCGCACCTATCTGGACTGGTTGGTGGAGCTTCCCTGGAGCAAATCAACCAAGGATGTTCTCGACATCAAGCGGGCCCGGACCATCCTTGATGAGGATCATTACTACCTGGAAAAAATCAAGGATCGGATCCTGGAGTTTCTTGCGGTCCGTAAACTCAAGAAGAAAATGAAGGGCCCCATCCTCTGCTTTGTCGGACCTCCGGGGGTCGGAAAGACCTCTCTCGGAAAATCCATAGCCCGCGCCATGGGACGCAAGTTTCTGCGCATCTCTCTTGGTGGCGTCAGGGATGAAGCTGAAATGCGCGGACATCGACGTACCTATGTGGGTGCACTTCCGGGCAGAATTATCCAAGGATTGAAGCAGGGAGGGTCAAACAATCCTGTGTTCATGCTCGACGAAATCGACAAGCTCGGTTCGGATTTCCGCGGCGACCCCTCTTCGGCACTGCTGGAAATTCTCGACCCGGAACAAAACCACGCGTTCTCCGATCATTACATCAACCTGCCGTTCAACCTTTCCAATGTAATGTTCATCGCCACGGCAAATCAGATCGATCCTGTTCCGAGCGCGCTGCGCGACCGAATGGAAGTAATCAGGCTGTCCGGCTATACGGAAGAGGAAAAACTTGAAATCTCGAAACGCTACCTCATTCCTCGCCAGATAACGGAAAACGGGATAAGCGAGGACCTCGTCTCCTTCTCCGATGAAGCGCTCAAGACCATCATCTCCAAGTATACCCGGGAGGCGGGCTTGAGAAACCTGGAACGAGAAATCGGCTCCATCTGCCGAAAAGTCGCCCGCAAAGTAGCCGAAGGGAAGAAAACCCGAACCGTCATCACTGCCGCCACTATTGCCAAATATCTCGGACCACCGAAATTTCTCCGTGAAATGGAAATGGAAAGCAATGAAATCGGGGTAGCGACCGGTCTTGCCTGGACACCGGTGGGAGGTGAAGTACTCTTTGTGGAAGCCACCGTCATGAAAGGAAAGGGTGGATTGACCCTGACCGGCCAATTGGGCGACGTCATGAAAGAATCAGCGCAAGCGGCCCTCTCCTTCATACGATCGAAAACAGGGGAATTCGGCCTCTCTGACGATTTTTTCACCAATCTCGAGATCCACGTTCACGTACCGGCCGGAGCGATTCCCAAAGACGGGCCATCCGCAGGAATCACCATGGCCACGGCACTAGTTTCCGCCCTGACGAAAATTGCCGTACGTCGGGATGTGGCCATGACCGGCGAGATTACCCTGCGCGGCAGGGTTCTCCCCATTGGAGGCTTGAAAGAAAAGATGCTGGCCGCCATCAGGGCCGGGATTACCACCATTATCATTCCCGAGCAGAACAGGAAAGACCTGGATGAGATACCGAAACATATTCTGAAAAAGATCAAAATCGTTTCGGCAGCAAACATTGACGAGGTGCTGAAACTGGCGTTGGAAAAATTTCCGCCGTCAGCAACCACTGCCAGGAGCACTCCCAGCAAACCGAAGGCACCTGCCCGCCGGCCAGCTTCATCGCCAAAGGTAGCTTCTTGAAAGACGGAACGGATCTGAGCAAACTTGGCGAATTCGGTCTGATTGATCGGATTGCCCGGCAAATAGCCGCCCGGTCGGAGGTCGTGCTGGGCATCGGAGATGATGCCGCCGCCTTTACGCCCTCGCCCGGCCGTCTCAGCCTGATCACCACCGACATGCTGGTCGAAGGGATACATTTCGATCTCTCGTTCTGTGACCCCCTGTCCTTGGGGAGAAAGGCCCTGGCGGTCAATCTTTCCGACATTGCCGCAATGGGAGGAGAACCACGCTATTTCCTGCTCTCTCTGGCAATTCCGCCGACGATGACCCTTGACTTTGTGGACAGCTGCATCAACGGAATGTTGCAGCAGGCCGAACAGTTCGGCGTCCAGCTGATCGGTGGAGACACCTGCTCGTCGCCGGGCCCCTTTATCCTGACTCTGACCGTTCTGGGGGAGCAAGCCCCCGGTATGATCGTACGGCGTTCCGGGGCACTTCCTGGTGACAAGATATGCGTCACGGGTACGGTTGGCGACTCGGCTCTCGGACTCCAACTCTTGAAGCAAGGTGAAAAACGGGGAAGTTTGTCCGCACGCCACCTCGACCCGGTACCGCGGGTTCTCGAAGGTCGGGCGCTGGCCGAAGCAGGCATTCCCTCGTCTATGATCGACCTGAGCGATGGACTCCTGGCCGACCTGGGTCACATTCTCGACCTTTCCTCCGTGGGTGCGCGAATAGCAGCGGAGACGCTGCCCCTCTCGGAACAGTTTCGGCACCACTTCCCCACGGTAACGGAAGAAGCTCTGTCTTTGGCCCTCGCCGGTGGCGAAGACTATGAGCTCCTCTTTACCGTCCCTCCCGAAAAAATACCCGACGTCTTCTCCCTTCTCAACACACTGGGTACTCCGGTCACGGTCATCGGCACCATAACGGAAGAGAGGACAGTAACCGTTATCGGGCCCCACGACACGGAAATCTCCCTGAGCAGGAAGGGATATGATCACTTTTCACCTCGGGATGGCCGGTAAACAGGCAGGGATCCATGCAGCTCACGGGAGACAACAGCAAAGGGTGACTGAAAAGTCGTGACCCCTCTCCTCTTTCGGGCGGGAATCATCAAAATTTACCGGAAAGTCTGAAACGTATCATGCTACGAGCAAAACGCAGGGGCAATCCCCTCAGAAATGATGATGCTGACATTTCGGATCAGGCATATGAAAAGATCCGCCGCATCCTGAAAACACTGGCAGGCTTCCAGCTGCTTGGCTATAAAGACGCGTGCATCAAACGTCGGATTTCCGCTCGAATCCGTGCAGCAGGGTGCGCATCGGCAATGGAATATACCGATTTGCTGCTGAAAAACAGATCCGAACCAGCACAATTGATCAAAACGCTCACCATCCATGTGAGCAAATTCTTCCGGAATCAGGACACCTTCAACAAGCTGCGCGATGAAATATTCCCCGTCCTTTTTTCTCACTGCATGCGGGAAGGGCGAGAAAGTCTTAATATTCAGAGCATTGGCTGCGCTGGCGGTGAAGAGCCCTATTCCCTGGCGCTGATTCTCCGTGACTCCTTTGCTCACGAGATAGCGCGAGTAAAGGTTGCCATACACGCGATGGACGTTGATGAGGAGGTACTGCGGGTCGCTGCCGAAGCTTCCTACGAGCCGGACCGCATCGAAGAGGCTCCCCCTGCCATCAAGGAACGCTTCTTCACCTTTCGGGACGGCAAGTACCGGCTTAATCCCGAAATACGGAACATGGTTTCCTTTCGTTGTCAGGATATGCTTCGTCCGGTACCATTAGAGTGTTGCGACCTCATCCTCTGCCGAAATGTCCTTATCTATTTCGAGCGAGGCCACCAGGAAGCACTCCTGAAGAGATTTGCCGCCTCGCTCCGTACGGGGGGAGTCCTGGTGCTGGGCAAATCAGAAAACCTGATGGGAGAAGTGCGCGAGCTATTCCAGACCATCTGTCCTGTTGAACGCATCTACCGGAAACGTTAATCGGTGACGAACTCACGGCTTGCAACAACTTGAAATCAAGGCCGCAGTAGATCCCTGTTCCATCTGAAAGGAGAAATTCATGCGTATACCGATCGGATACAAATTCATCCTTGGATTTGTTGTCGTCGTGGCGGCGGTCGCTTTTGCTCCCAGTGGAGTCCAACTGCTCGGTTATTCACCAGAGAGCACAAAAATCATGACCTTTGCCGTAGCACTCACCATCGGACTGATCCTCGGCTGGATATTTTCCAAGACCTTCACCAGAAACATCACGACTCTGAATGAATCCGCCGAAGCCATCAGCAGGGGAGATCTTACCAAAGAGGTGATTCTCGCCAAAACCCGTTTCCCTGATGAGACGATCGACATGGGTCTTTCCATCCATCGCATGATGGAACATCTCCGGGAGCTTGTCAGGAGCATCCGGGAAATTTCTGAAAAGGTCTCCGAGTCGGCCAAAACCCTCTCTTCGTCAGCCCTTGAAATCAATGCCTCCACCGAAGAGGTCGCATTCGCTGTGGAGCATATTTCCCGTGGTGCGGAAAATCAGGCCGAAATGGTCACCAAAAGTTCCAAGGTGATCCATGAGATGGCCATTTCCATAGAACTGATCGCAAAAAGGGCCCGGGAAGCTTCAGGGGCAGCCAGGGAAACAAGCATTACCGCCCGCCGTGGCGGCGAGCAGTCACGGGAACTTCTGGAAAAAATGCGCAATTTCTTCGACCGGGTTGAACAGAGCGGGCGACAGTTCATGGAGTTCAATGCAAAGCTGCAACGGGTTGGTAAAATTGCCGACTATATCGGTGACATTGCCCGACAGACAAACATGCTCGCCCTCAATGCCTCCATTGAAGCGGCACGTGCGGGAGAATACGGCAAGGGCTTTGCGGTTGTCGCGGAGGAGGTGCGAAAGCTCTCTGAAGGAGCGGGAAGATCGGCCGAAGATATTCTCGAACTGACCAGCGGAATTCGGGAAGAAAGCCACCGTGTCCAGGACACGATTCTGGAAATTTCCAAAAACATCGGCGAGGGCAAGAAAAATATCGACATCACTTCGGAATCATTCCGGGAAATCCTGGAAACGGTCATGGAAACCGAGCGCAAGACCAACAGTATTGCCGACATGTCGGCCATGCAAACCGACGGCGCCGGACAGATGGTCTCGAACGTGGATGAAATCGCCAAGGTGGCAGAAGACAACGCCGCCTCGACGGAACAGGTTTCCGCCGCCACTCAGGAACAGGCAGTTGCCATGCAGGAAATGGCCCAGGCCGCCCGCGAACTGGCTGCCCTCTCCGACAGCCTGCTCCAGAGCGTTGAACGCTTTACCCTTCCGCCGAAGGGGGAGCAGGTCCAATGAGCGGTCGAGGCAGGCGTTTCCTCATCTTCACGCTGCGGGGAGAACGATATGCCATGAACGCCGGCGACCTTTCCGAGGTCATGGAACCGCCCCCCACGTTCCCTATTCCCAAGGCCCCGAAAACCTATCTCGGGATCATGAATTTTCACGGCGCACCGATACCAATTCTCGATCTGGCCGCCTTCCTCCATGGGGATCCGCCGAAAAGCTCCGGGAGAATCCTGATCCTCGATCACAAGCTTGGTTCGCTGGCGTTGCGGATTGACACGGTTGAGCGTATCGTCTCCGACATTCGAGGACTGCAGATCCAGGAGGAAGAGGGTCCCTACGTGCGCCAGGCGATCCTGTTCAATAACGAAAAAATACCGCTTTTTGCCATGGATATTCTTATGACTGAGCTGGAAAACGAAGTGCGCAGCGGTAACAGAAAAAACAACACGTGCGATGGGAAAAGGTAGTAAAGGAATGACAGCAGAACGGAGAACCGCATAAATGGACATGTCCCCGTATAAGGATCTGTTCGTCTCCGAAGCCAGGGAACACCTCCAGGGCATGAATGAGGCAATCGTCGCCTTGGAAGAAGCTCCCGATGACCGGGAACACATCGATTTCCTGTTCAGAATGGCCCACTCCATCAAAGGGATGGCGGCATCCATGGGATATGACGAGATGGCGGAAGTCTCCCATAAAATGGAAGATCTCATGGACCGGGTGCGGAAAGGAACCATCGAGTTTGTTTCCGCGGTTGCCGACCTGCTCCTGGAAGGGAGCGACCTTCTCTCGGTAATGTTGAATGACGTGGATGCCGGAGGAAACGGACATCAAGACATTCTTGACCTGTCGCAACGCCTGACCGGCTACACACCTTTCCAGGAGCCTGAACCACCACGGCAAGGCGCAGGGCAAGCCTTAGGAACTCCGGATACGGCAACCACGAACCGGTCTGCGGAACAAGCACTCCCAAAGAAGCTGGAGCAGGAGATCGCACGGGAAAAGCCCGACTCCCCGCAGAACGTACGGGTCAAGACCGAGATACTTGACGCCCTGGTGAACATTACCGGCGAGTTGATCACCCACAAAAACCGGATGATTACCCTCGCAAACGAGATGAAGGCTCCGGCACTCACCGAGGCGATTTCCGACCTCTCCCACCTTGTCAGGGAGCTGCAGAACGAGGTGCTGAAAGTCAGGCTCATGCCTCTGTCCACCGTTGTTGACCGCCTGCCCCGGATTGTCCGCGATCTGGCGAAAAAGAGCGGCAAAGAGGTCTTGTTACAGATTTCCGGCAAGGAAATTGAAATGGACCGGGGCATCGTGGAGGAACTCTCCGATCCGCTGCTCCACATTTTACGGAATGCCGTGGATCACGGGCTGGAATTGCCGGCCGAGCGCCGGGCGATGGGCAAAAAGCCGGCGGGAACCATTTCTGTTGCCGTGCAGCGGGAAAATGACCGGGTGCTCATCACAATCAGCGATGACGGCAAGGGGATGGATACGCGACGACTCAAAGCTGCCGCCACCGAAAAGGGCCTCCTCCGACAGGAAGACGCTGCCCTGTTATCGCCGCAACAGGCCTTGATGCTGATCTGTCTCCCCGGTTTCTCCACTGCAACCGAAATAACCGACGTTTCCGGACGAGGGGTTGGGATGGACGCCGTTCGCACCGCTGTTCAGGCCATCGGCGGAAACCTTGCCATCGATTCTTCACCGGGAAAGGGAAGTTGTTTCACCCTCTCGCTGCCACTGACCATCTCAATCATCCAGATCCTGCTGGTTGCCTGTTCCTCGATGATCGTGGGGCTTCCCGTGACCAAGGTTCTCCGGACCGTTGAAATCAGAAAGGATTCGGTCATCAGTCGCGGCAAAGGGAAATTCTTCCGCTTGGCTGACGAGGAGATTCCGCTCGTGAGCCTCCATCGGCTGCTTGATCTTCCGCTTTCCCCCCTCAAGGGTGAGAGCATACCGGCAGTGGTCGTGGAAATGAAGGAACGCACCGTAGGACTTGTCGTGGACCGGTTTGTCGGCCAGCAGGATGTTTTCGTGAAGCCGTTCGGAAGCCCGCTG
>Ga0351897_1040_pt1 | contig 32516 bp, 33 predicted proteins | sample BONcelHT113001C4_FD_206876 | JGI IMG/M metagenome (GOLD analysis project Ga0351897, IMG submission 206876) | Enriched cells from coal bed in the Powder River Basin, Montana, United States - BONCAT cells T11 rep1 HSBNCT.T11.300.1.C4 ... | reverse complement strand
CAATTCCGGTCATCAGATCTCTTCTCAATGAAGGAGCAGATATTGTCGCATATGATCCAATGGCCACTGATTCAATGAAAAGATACTACCCTGATCTCCAATACGTGAAGTCTGCCGGAAATGCTCTTAAGGGAGCAGATGCATGCCTTATTCTCACCGAATGGCCAGAGTTCAAAGAGTTAGAGTCCGAATTTGACACGATGAAATCGCGAGTGATCATTGAGGGAAGGAGAATTCTCTCAATTGAGGGAGTCGAGGGAGTCTGCTGGTAATCATGGGAAAACAAGTGCGAAAAGTGGTAATCCCCGCAGCAGGCCTTGGGACTAGGTTTCTGCCAATTACCAAAGCCCAGCCAAAAGAGATGCTCCCGGTTGTTGACAAACCAGTCATCCAGTATGTTGTCGAAGAAGCAGTTGCATCCGGAATTGATGATATCATTATCATTACCGGGAGAAATAAACGGGCAATTGAGGATCACTTTGACCGGTGTATTGAGTTAGAGAGCAAATTTCCTACAAATTCAAATTCAGAGGCAACAAATGCATTTGTTGACCTGACCGACATTCCAAACATTCATTATATCAGACAACGCCAGCCAAGAGGGCTCGGAGATGCTATTCTCCTTACCGAGAAACACTGCAATGACGAACCATTTGTAGTGCTTCTTGGAGATACTATTACCATTGCACCTGATAATGAAAAGACTTGTACTTCCCAGATGATTGATGCATATCAAAAATACGGGCAATCAGTTATTGCAGTTGAACCAGTACCGGATATAAAAATCCCGGATTATGGTATCATTGACGGTGAACAACTGGAAGAACGGTTGTACCAGATAAAAAATATTGTGGAGAAACCAGCAATAGATGATGCTCCGTCCAACCTTGGTGCCATTGGATGTTACCTCTTTACATCGGAGATATATGAACAACTGAAAGTAACTACTCCTGGAAAAGGGGGAGAAATTCAGCTTACTGATGCCATAAAAAAACTTTCCCGGTCACTAGGGATGGTGACAAATTGCAGAAGATATGATATCGGAGATAAAATCGGGTGGATGAAAGCATTTTTTGAACTTGCATTAGCACGAGAAGAGTTTCATGATGACCTTATGTGTATCCTGCAGGAAAAAGTATGTAATGGAAAAATAAAATGACTAATTCAGATTTAAGAGTAGAAGATATAAATAGTATCCTTACCGGTATCGCGGACATCAGTTTTCAGGATCAGACCATACTTGTAACCGGAGGATCCGGTTTTTTGGGTTCCTGGATGTGTGAAACTCTGCTATTAAAGGGAGCAAACGTAATTTGTCTTGATAATTATGCATCAGGAAGGCCTGAGAATACCGATCACCTTCTTAATAATGAAAGTTTTACACGGGTAGTGCATGATATCTCAAAGTCGTTCAATCCAGGGAGGAAAATTGATCTGGTATGTCATCTTGCGTCCCGGGCAGGACCGCTTGAATTTGAACATTATCCGATCCAGATATTAAAATCCAATACTCTGGGTACCATGAATGCTCTTGGGATCGCAAAAAAGCATGGCGCGCGCCTATTGTTCACCTCTACCAGTGAAATATATGGTGAAGCATCAGTCTTTCCAACACCTGAGACCTATCGGGGAAATGTGAACACCTTGGGCATCAGAGGATGTTATGATGAAGCAAAACGTGCTGGGGAAGCATACTGTATGGCATACCACCGGCAGCATGGACTTGATGTAAGAATTGTCCGGATATTTAATACCTACGGTCCGGGAATGCGTTCTGACGGGCATTATGGTCGGGTAATCCCCAGGTTTTTAGATCAGGCAATGCATAATGAGCCAATAACCATTTTCGGAGATGGGTCCCAGACGAGATCGTTTTGTTATGTGACTGACCAGATCATCGGGCTGCTCAGGCTGGCAGGTTTGCCGGGGTTGGCAGGGGAAGTGGTGAACATCGGGAATCCAACCGAACTTTCTGTTCGGGAGTTAGCAGAAATTATCATCCAATTATTAAATTCTACCTCTAAATTATCTTATTTCCCGATGCCCCCCGATGATCCGAAACGAAGGGTCCCGGATATCAGAAAAGCGCAACAAATTTTGGCATGGAATCCTAAAATTGTCAACATTAAATCGGGACTTAAAAAGATCATTGATACCATAAAAAATTAGGCGTGAGATAAAAAATATCACATCACCGATAATATTTTAGCCATATTGAGTATTTTAAAATGGATACACCCATATTATTATTAATCTTTAATCGACCCGGTTTTACTAAAACCGTGCTCGAGTCTATCATAAAAGGAAAACCCTCAAAGTTATATGTTGCGGCTGATGGCCCTAGGCCCTATCATCAGGAAGACATCGATTTATGTTTAAAAACAAAAGCAATAATCAAAGAGACTTCTTTCAAATTTCCCGTAATAACTCTATTTCGTGACGAAAATTTAGGATGCAAAAATGCAGTCAGTTCTGCAATTGACTGGTTTTTCTCCCATGAGTCAGAAGGAATAATATTAGAGGATGATTGCCTTCCCAATCAGGACTTTTTTCAATTCTGTGAAAAATTACTTGAAAGATATCGTGATGATACAAGAATAATGATGATATCAGGGGACAATTTTTTTTATGAATATCATATCAGTGACTCATATTATTTTTCACGAATGACACATATATGGGGCTGGGCAACATGGAAACGAGCCTGGAAGCATTATGATGTAAATATGGAGTTGTGGAATTCATTTAAAGAGAAGAAAAATCTCCACCATATGTTTCCCAAGCATAAATATTGGAAAGGGTGGGAGGAACTAATGGATAATACCTATTCCGGGAAAATGAATACATGGGATTATCAATGGCAATTCACATGTTGGATGCAGGGAGGACTCTCAATAATGCCAAAAGTTAATCTTGTAACCAACATCGGAACTCTGGATCCGTCAGGGACCCATACTAACCCATCAGGATCTGATGAAAACATCATACTTAGCAAATCACTTGATTACCCAATAAAACACCCTAAATTCATAATTCCGGATTATTACGCAGATAATATAATGCTTGAACGAATATTCCCTACAAATAGAAAAAAACTGGTTTTAAGATGGTGCCAAAAAAGTTATGAAAGTTTCTTCAGAATAATCCGGTTGAAACACAGTTAGATACTACCGCAACCTATTAAAACAGGTACTAATATTTGTACAAGCAAAAAAACGAGATCAAAATTGTAATAGCAATTTCTATTAAAATGATTCAGAATACCCCCGGAATACGATAATGAAACCATCGGCAAATTATTTTACTCAAATACTTTTTTTTATTAAGGGATTTGAGATTCCCGCATGTTTAATAATTACCCTTTCTATTCTGATTGGATTAATTGATGCATTAAGCATAGCACTGCTATATCCTATGATATCTGCAGGATTTCAAATAAATTTTGATTCAGTTCCCTTTTATGAAACATTTCAAAAAATCGGATCTTTTTTACCCATGGGTAGCCCTTTCGTTAATATTGGAATTTTTTTTATTTGTCTTACAATTTTTTCCTTTTTTCTCCAACTTCTCTATTGGCGACTGGCATTTATATTTCAGACAAAAATCGTAATTAATGCTAAACAAAAATTATTTGAAAAAACAAAGGCAAACGATTTTAAATTTTTTGTTGATACAAGACAAGGTGATCTGATTAATGTATTCAACATGTGTCCAATGCAGATAAATGGAACATTTGATAGGCTCTTTAACCTCTGTGCAGACCTCTTTACATCAATAATGATCATAATCATGCTTTTTTTAATTTCTCCAGGAGGGCTAGTGATTGTATTACTTGGGGGCTCCTTTTTCTATATAATACTGAGTATTATCGGGAAAAATATTTCAACAGAACTCGGAAGATTACAAATCGAATCGGGAGAATCAGAGAACAAAGCGATTAACGAATATATTACCGGTATTAAAGCAATTGTATCATATAACAGGATTTCGTTCTGGGAGAAAATTTATGAGAGAGGCATTCAGATTTATTGGAGTAGATATGCCTTATATATGTTTATTCAGCGAATTCCAGTTATTGCAATAAATTCAATGTTTTACATCGCTATCGGATTAATTGTAGTTGGGATGTATATTTTTTATTCACATGATTTTATTTCACTCATTCCGGTTATTGGAACTTTTGCAGCAGGTACATTAAAAATTCTTCCGAAGTTTACCAATATGGGAGATTATAAACTGCAATTAAAAAATGGAGCCCCCCATGTTGAAAAAGTATATAATGTCCTTCATGACGACAGATATCAAAAGATAATTAACGGAGATATTAGGTATACCAGCCTAAATTCAGACATACAGATTAAGAATATTTCTTTTTCATATTCACAAAGAACAATACTAAATAATATATCTCTTGCTATTAAAAAAGGGAGAGTTACAGCACTCGTAGGGTACTCTGGATCAGGAAAATCTACCATTACAAGTCTCCTCCTTCGATTATATGATCCAGATTCAGGTCAGATTCTAATTAATGAGAGAGATCTCAAAAGTTATGATATCAATACAATTCGTGAAAAAATTGGGTATGTCAGTCAGGAACCCTTTATTTTTAACGGGACATTAAGAGAAAATGTTGCTTTTGGAGGAGAATATTCTGATGAAGAGGTCATCTGGGCATTGAAATCAGCACATGCATCTGATTTTATTTCACTGATGGAAGACGGACTTGATACGATGGTCGGAGACCAGGGAGTGAAGCTTTCTGGAGGAGAAAAACAAAGAATTGTTATTGCAAGAGCAGTAATCCGAAAGCCAGACATCATGATACTTGATGAAGCCACTAGTTCTTTAGATAACATTTCGGAAGCTATTGTTCAACAAGCAATTGATGATATTGCAAAGGAATGTACCACCTTGATTATCGCTCATCGTCTTTCAACGATTCAGAATGCAGATTGGATTTATGTACTAAACCAGGGGAGAGTAGTTGAAGAGGGGAACCATAAAACACTGATAGAAAAGAGAGGATATTATGAAGAAATGTATAAAACAGGAAATCATGCAGAATAAAACCAATATAGCATCATTTTTTTCACGATATAATCCAGTCAAAATTTAGAGCCTTTAATTTGTGAGAAATATTCATGCATAAACAATTCAATAATGATATTAATTAAGTCAAAAATATCCATTAATCGCTTTAATATTAGCGAAGAGGATCGAATCTCTATCTTTTTGAAATTTATATCCAACAATGCTGAAGAAAATATTACCAAATAATTACGAGAGAGAAATGTCAGGAAAATATTTTCAAAATTCATTATTTTACAATAATGCAAACAAATTCATTCTCCAATTTTACGGAGGAGAACAGAAAGTATTGGATATCGGTTGTGGTACTGGGTTATTAGCCAAGGCAATTCGTAATATTAATCCAGATGCAATGATTACCGGGATTGATTTATCACTACAGGTAAAACCTGAAGCAGAAAAAAATCTGGACTGTTTTATTTTAGTTAACCTGGAAAATGATTCTGATTTTCCTGAATTTGACCAAAAATTTGATTTAATTATTTTAGGAGACGTACTTGAGCATTTAAAAAGACCCGATACTTTATTGTCAAAACTAGAACAATATTTAGAGCCCGATGGAAAAATAATAATATCAATACCAAATATTGCACACTGGTCTATTCGATTAGACCTGTTAATGGGTCGATTTACATATCAACAAACGGGTATTCTTGATAATTCTCACTTAAGATTCTTCACATATCAGAGTATGCATGAATTACTTATACAATCAGGATACAAAATTATCAAATTTAACTCAAATATCTATTCTATTCCCAAATCATCCGTGCAAAATGTATTTTTTTTATTATTACTTCAATTAATCCAAATATATACCAATTATTTAAAGCACCTTAACCAAAACAGGTATGAATGGGAAGCCATCCAATTTATTTTTAAAATTATAAAGGAAAAAAGATGAAACGGATAAATTTAGGTAATATTTCAGCATATTTAAGTAAGATGTTTTTTCATGGAAGAAGTTATGATGAAATAAACTGGAGCAAATATAATGACTTTCTCACATTAAAAAATAAGGTTCAAAAACCGATATTATCACCACCTTCATCACTCTCAATAATTATACCCTGCTACAATCATAGTAGATATATACGGTCGGCATTACAAAGCGCCATCTCTCAGACAATAATTCCTGATGAGATTATTATTGTTAACGATGCATCTCCAGACTCAAGTGCTAACGTGATCAGAGAATGGATGAATGAAGTAACAATGCAACGACCAGATCTTAAAACAAAAATTGTTCTAATATCAAACAAAAAAAATATGGGTCAGGCATATAGTCTGAATAAGGGTATCGGTGAAGCAAAATCCGATCTGATTATGATCCTAAATGATGATGACCTCCTCATGAGTGATGCGGTGGAAGCAGTCTTTAGAATTTTTCTTTTTTATTCAAATCTGGTTCTTTTTGGAAGTACCTGTATTCCATTTTCAAATGATGAAATAATAAGAAATCATGAGAAAAAAGTATTGAAAAGTGTAAATACAATCGAAAACTATATAAAAATATATAATCCTGATAATTCAAAGGAATACATTCGATCGAATGACATTAACATGACGCATTCGTCATGTACATTTTATAAAGAAATCTGGCATTTTGTTGGAGGATATATGGTTAATAAAAAAGACCGGATTGTTCCATTTTCAGACCGGGATCTGCAGCTGCGAATCAATGGTATATTCCCGGTGGGTATATCAGAAAACGTGCCTTTTGTTTTCTGGAGAGAAAATAGCAGTGTAGATGCAGGTAGAAATTCATAATATTAGCGAGCCGAATTTAAAAAAGCAACATTTATTCAAATAGCCTTACCTTCTTAATCAAAAGAAGAACTAATATATTCACCAATAAGCAGGGTTTTTCATACATACCTATAGAATTTATTAAATTTCTGTTTGAGTAATTAATAGGTGCACACACAATATCTGCTATGTACATACCAAATAAAATTTGAGAATAAATTATCATGATAAAGCAATTAAAAACATTCAATCATCGAATCGGACAATTAAAATCAAAATTCCAAAAAAAGAGAGTTAATCCTTCTGATTATTCTTCAACATTGGGGATCGGAAGTATCGTCCCTGTTCAAATTGAAGCATATTTACTTGCTCTGCGGAAATACATTCCAGAAAATTCATCTGTTCTTGATGTGGGATTCGGCCTTGGATATGGTTTAATAATATCAAGTGTTAATGCTCGAGAGGTCTATGGAGTAGATGTCGATCAGAAGGCTCTTGAATATTGTAATGCTTATTTATTTGAAAAACTCCCCACATTGAAAGCAATTCAGTTATATGACGGGTATAATATCCCGTATCCGGATAATTACTTTGACATTATCGTATCAGTTGATGTTCTCGAACATGTCCCGGATTATCATCAATTACTAAATGAAATGATGCGAGTGGTTTCAAAGGGAGTATTTATCAGTACACCAAACAGAAGACCAGAACATTGCAATCCAGATGGAACACCTACAAATTACTGGCACCTGCGAGAATGGAGTGATGAAGAACTTAGGGAAATCTTATCAGCCCATGGGGAGTGCGACTGGAATTATATAAATGGTCCCTTCAACGGTCCCTTTACAATTTCGGACTCAGTTATGGATTCAACAATGGCTTTATCTCCATTTATTTATAAAAGCCATAAAGACTAAAAATTAATATCAAGTGGGAAAGGGAGAAGGAAATCAGAGTTGGGAAGGTAGTTGTGAATAACAGTGTTTTAGAGAAATGGAGACATTGGTTTACCCAACACAAAAGAAATCGAGTTGTTACTCTTTTTCCAGATGTCCATAATGGAAAGTATGTGTTAATATCTTATTTGACAGATCCTTATTTTTTAAAAACTGATATTTCCAGACACACCCATAGCAATCTTATTGAATGCAAAACAGTTGTAAATTTTTTTCTAAATAAAGGGTATATTGTGGATGTCATTAATTGGGATAACAATATCTTTATCCCATCCCGCAAATACGCAGTAATTTTTGATATTCATAATAACATCGACAGACTGAGTAATTATTTGCCTAAAGATACAATCAAAGTTCTATATGCAACTGGTGCTCATTGGCTTTTTCAAAACCTTGCAGAATACCAAAGACTCGATGATCTAAAAAAACGCAGAGGACTCTCATTAATCCCCCGTAGACAGACGCCCCCCTGCCAGAGTGCTGAAAAATCAGATCATCTAATTATTCTGGGAAAACGAACAGCGTATAACAGTTTTCTTTATACAAAAAAATCGTTACATTCAATTAATTTATTTTCTATTTTAACGGTACAATTAGAGGAAGAAAAAGATTTTCATAAATCGCGGAATAATTTTTTATGGATCGGTAATGCCGGACTAGTTCACAAGGGTCTGGATCTTGTGCTTGAAGCATTTTCTAAGCTTCCCACACATCACCTATATATCTGTGGAAACATTTCTGATGAAAAAGACTTTGAAGATGCCTATTATCAGGAGTTATATAATACCCCTAATATTCATACCGTGGGCTGGATGGATATTCATTCTTCACAATTTCAGGAATTATTAAAAAATTGTATTGCATTAGTATACCCTTCATGTTCAGAAGGGCAATCGGGGAGTGTTATAACTTGTATGCATGGCGGATTAATTCCAATAATAAGCGAATACTGTGGAATTAGCATACAGAATAACGGGGTAATCCTTGAGGTAATCTCTATTGAAAACATCCGGGAATCCGTTAGAATGGTAAGTTCCATGGATGTAAAAGAGTTAGAAACGAAAACTAAAGAATCCAGGAATTATATTTTAAGAGAACATACATTAGAAAAATATCAGAAGGATATGAACATGGTTTTAGATCTTATTATTAATAGAAATAATTGAATTTTATGACAAAACCATTCCATATTTTATTTGATCATCAGATTTTTGAACTTCAAAGTGCAGGAGGTATTTCCCGTTACTTTTCAGATCTGTTCACTGAGTGGAATAATCAAAATTCCCTTCAGTATACTCTTTCAATCCAGTATTCAGATAACATATATCTGAAAGAGCATTACCTTAAAGCCAACACAGAAGATATACCAAAAAGATTGCATGATAATAACCTTCATTATCTCTCTCCTCTGTCTAAATTAAATCCGGAAATCTATCGGATGGCATTTGACTATCTTTATTTTCGCAATGAAAAAATAAAAAAGTGTCAAAACCAGACTGCTACAATCGAACTATTAAAAGATAATTATTATGACCTTTTTCATCCTACATACTTCGACGATTACTTTTTGCCCTACCTGAATGGCAAACCATATGTCCTAACAGTATATGATTTAATAGAAGAAATATTCCCGGAATACTTTATGGTTCCAGGTAGTAGTATCCGGAAAAGAAGTGAAGTGATAAAAAAAGCATCTCATATTATCGCAATATCAGAAAACACAAAACGTGATCTAATAAATATATACAATATTTCCCCAGAAAAGATATCCACCATCTATCTCGGCTATAGACCTAAATACTTTGAATCATCCCATTTACCAAAAATTCCAGAAAAGTTTTTCCTTTATATTGGGCAACGTCATCTTTACAAAAATTTTTACTTTACAGTTGAAGCGATACAACCATTATTAGAGACATATCAGGAAATTATGATATTATGCATCGGTGGACCGAAATTCACAAATGAAGAATTAACGTTTTTCGAACGATTAAATTTGGAAAACCGTGTTTTATGGATTGATGCAAGTGATGGACTATTATCTTACTGTTACCAACATGCCATCGCACTTATATACACCTCCATGTATGAAGGATTTGGAATACCAATAATTGAGGCTTTTTACGAAGGGTGCCCGATTATTGGGACTAATGTATCTTCCATACCAGAAATCGGCAAAAACGCGATTGCATATGTTTCTCCAAAAGATCCAATTAGCATGAGAGAAGTCACCAAAAAAATAATTACAAATGCACAATACCGCCAGGAACTCATAGTCAGGGGGAAAAAAATTGCTACGGAATTTTCCTGGAAACATGCAGCAGAACAAACAAAAGAAGTATATAAAAGAGTTTTAGAGTAATCCGGAGATGTATGTATAAAGTTACAGACCTTATAACCAATGGAATATCAGTTGTTTTAGGCTCGTATAATCGAGAAAACTTCATCAAACTAACAATAAAGAGTATAAGGAATGAATTTGCAGGGACTGATATCCCATATGAGATAATAGTTGTCGATGGTGGATCTACAGATGGAACAATCAACTGGCTTATACATCAGAAAGATATAATTACCATAGTTCAACATAACCGAGGCAATTGGAATAATAAACCACTGTATCGAAGAAGTTGGGGCTATTTCATGAACCTCGGATTTCGTTCAGCGAAAGGGAAATATATTTGCATGTTGAGCGATGATTGCCTTGTAATTCCGGGAGCAATTACAGAGGGATATAATTTATTCAGAAGAAAAAATGAAGATGGAGAAAAAATAGGGGCAATTGCATTTTATTGGAGAGAGTGGCCAGTATTTAACGAATATATGATCCATGAATTCTTTGGTGTCATCAATGTAAACCATGGATTATACTTAAAATCTGCACTTGAGGAGATTGATTATGCTGATGAGATGACATATCAATTTTATTCAGGTGATGTTGATATTACATATAAATTGGTAAACAGAGGATACTCAATTATTACTTCTGAAAACTCATATGTTGAGCATTTTTCACATACAAATATAAAAACCCGCAAAGAAAATATCACAATGCAGGAGCAGGACAATAATGCATTTCTAACAAAATGGAAATCACTCCCTCAATTACATAATGTGTCATGTTCAGAGGGATACAAATCTATCTTTAAAAATTATTCAGACCCAAAGAATACGATAAGGCAATTTTATCCGTATGTACGTATGTACAGAATCGGCCTTATAGTAGTAAAAATCCGAGAAAACGTTAAAGCATACATCGGTGATAACCGTTCAATAAAATTAGGGCTGAATAAAATTACAGGTATGCCAGATGATTCAATGACACTATGGGGTAAAATTTTAATGAAACTGTTTTAGGGAGCATTACCCAATATTTCCCAGATATTGATATATTAGGTTAATTATGAGTATTATTATAAAAACAACTATTTACCATATTTACTGATAACAGAATAATGATAAAACTAGGGCTGATTACCGGCGATCTAAAAAAGAATAAAACAGGTATCGGGACCTATACGTTCCAATTGATTGAAAATATCAAAACTGAAGTAGATATCACTCTGATTAAGCACCCTCAAGGAGATGATGTACCAGAATGTTCATCACTTATATCCTCTTTTCCCCCAGGAAATTTTTCTCATATTCTTTGGAGTCAGGGGTTATCATTAAAGAAAAAACAACTTCGTTCCTTTGATATTATCCATAATCCAGCCCAATACCCTGTTTCGCCTTCAATAAAAAGCAAATATGTAATTACAATACATGATTTAATACCCATTCTTTATCCTGAATATGTTGGATCAATTTACTCACTCCAGGCAAAATATTTCTACCCTCTCGCGATAAAACATGCATCAAAAATTATTACCGACTCAAACCATACCAAAAACGATATTATAAGACTTTATAATGTTCCAGAAAACAAGATCGAGGTTATATATCCAGGTGTTTCAAACCATTTTAAACCAGCTTCAAGGGAGGAGAAAAATAAAGTCCTGCAAAAATATAACCTCATTTATCCATTTATTCTCTTTGTAGGAGCAATAGAACCAAAAAAAAATATTGACCTGCTAATCAAGGCATTTTACATATGTCAGAAAAAAAATATGAACCTTCATCTGGTTATTGCCGGAAAAAAAGCATGGAAATATGAAACGATTTTTAATCTGATAGATACCCTGAACATTCATTGTAAAATTCACATTCTGAACTTTGTCCCGTATGAAGACCTTCCTGCACTCTATTCTTCTGCTGAAGTTTTCGTATTCCCTTCACGATATGAAGGATTCGGTCTTCCTCCCCTGGAAGCAATGCAATGCGGGGTCCCGGTAATTACCTCAAATGTATCCTCATTACCTGAGATCGTAGGAGAAGGAGGAATAATGGTGAGTCCTGATAATTATGAAATGTTGGCTGAAGCAATCCTAAAGGTAACATCAGACACCCATGTCCGCTCTCAAGCTTCAATCTACAGTCTTTCACGAGCAAAATTGTTCTCTTGGAAAGAAACCGGGGAAAAAACAATTAAAGTTTATAATTCAGTTCTTGAAGAAGGGGTATAACAATAATGCAGAATATCGGTATAGCCACAGGGAATCTTAAAAAGAATACCACAGGAATGGGAACTTATGCATTTCAGATGATCGAAAACCTGAAAAAAGATTATTCCATCGAAATTCTGAAACATCCCACCGGAGATACAGTTCAGGGATGCCAGACCCGTGATTATAACCTTATCCCTGGACCATATTGGTATTTCTCGTGGAGCAAGAGCGTGGAACTGGCCAGACGATCATGTGGAAAGTATGATATATTTCACAACATCGCCCAATACCCGATATCCCCTTCAATCTCTAAAAAATATGCAATTACCATATACGACCTCATACCGATACTCTACCCCTCATATGTTACTCCATTTTATGCGTGGCAATCAAAAACATATTTACCAGGCATCCTGAAGAAAGCATCACTAATACTATCAATATCAGAATATACAAAAAACGATATCATCAAAAGATACCAAACCGATCCAGAGAAGATAGTTATCACCCCACTTGGAGTTGCTGATCATTTTCATCCTGCAACTAACTCAGAAGTCCAATCATTTAATAAGAGACACAACCTGAAAAATCCCTTTATTCTCTTTGTAGGTGCAATTGAACCAAAAAAGAATATTTCCACAATAATAAAAGCGTACCATCAGGTCAGAAAGAGTCAACCTGATCTTGAACTGGTAATTGCAGGAAAAAAAGCATGGAAATATCAGGAAATATTTGATTTAATTGATTTTCTGAAATTGCAAAATTCAATTCATATTTTAAACTTCATCCCCTACGAAGATCTTCCAATATTATATAGTGCTGCCAGTGTCTTTGTATTTCCCTCGAATTATGAAGGATTTGGTCTTCCCCCACTTGAAGCTATGAAATGTGGAACACCAGTAATCGTATCTACCAGATCATCTCTTCCTGAGATAGTGGGTCCACATGGGATAATGGTTGAACCTGATGATTATATTGGGCTTGCAGAAAAAATTCTAACATTACTGATTGATGAATCAAAACGATTAGAACATATTTTGTACAATCTTGAACGGGCAAAAAAATTTACATGGAAAGAATGCGCAATTGCAACCAAAAAAGGGTATGATGCTCTGATTAACACTTGAGGCAACATGGAATAATTGTATTAATTTTGAAAACGTAAATTATTGATACTACCTGTGAATAACCATGGATGATTGGAATAATAAAAAGATATTAGTAACGGGCGGGGCAGGATTTCTCGGCCAGAATGTCGTTAACGAACTGATTAAAAGAGGGGCGAATAAAGACAATATCATTGTTCCCCGGAGCAAAACTCACGACCTTCGAATCAGAGAGAATTGTGACAACGTCGTCAAAAATATGGACATTGTTATACACCTTGCTGCAAAGGTAGGAGGAATTGGATACAACCAAGCTCACCCTGCTGAGTTATTTTATGATAACGCGATTATGGGTATTCAACTCATGGAATCTGCGAGAATCCAGGGTGTTACGAAATTTGTGGCCGTAGGAACAGTCTGTGCATATCCAAAGTTTACTCCGGTTCCCTTCAGGGAGGAGGAATTATGGAACGGGTATCCTGAAGAGACAAATGCACCATATGGACTTGCAAAGAAGATGCTTCTTGTTCAGGCTCAGGCATACCGCACCCAATATGGATTCAACGCTATTTATCTGCTCCCGGTAAACCTCTATGGTCCGGGGGACAATTTCAACCCAGACAGCTCACATGTTATCCCTGCACTGATTAAGAAATTTGTTGAGGCAAAACTCAAAAAGTTACCAAATGTTGAAATCTGGGGAACCGGTTCAGCATCCAGGGAGTTTTTATATGTTGAGGACGCAGCACAATGCATTGTCCTTGCAACAGAAAAGTACAATGGAATCGAGCCGGTAAATATTGGCGTTGGAGATGAAATCAGTATTAAAAAACTCGTTCAAACCATAAATGATCAGGTAGGATATGAGGGAGAGATCGTATGGGATGCAACAAAACCTGATGGCCAGCCTCGAAGATGCCTTGATACACACCGGGCGAAAGAAGGGTTTGGATTTCAAGCCCGGACAACCTTTGAAGAAGGGCTTAAAAAAACAATTGACTGGTATATATCAACCCTTCAATAGAAGGCATGTACTTCAGAGCAATGATTCCGAAAAATCCCTTCGCTTTGCAGATACGTAATTATTTTCACATTACACACCTTAGTATGATATCGAATGTCCAATAAAACCGCATTCATAACCGGCATTACCGGCCAGGACGGCTCATATCTTGCCGAATTACTCCTATCAAAAGGATATGAGGTCCACGGGCTGGTCCGCCGTGCCTCTACATTTAACACGCACCGGATTGATCACATCTATGTAGATGCCCATGAACCTGATGCGCGAATTTTTTTCCATTATGGTGATCTCTCTGACTCTGAGATGATATCCCATGTTCTCTATAACATTAAACCGGATGAAATCTATCATCTGGGGGCGCAGAGTCATGTCAGAGTCAGTTTTGACACCCCCGAATACACCGGAAATGTTACCGCTCTTGGCACGACCCGTATTCTTGAGGCAATAAGGCGAAGCAATCCGGAGGTAAAATTTTATCAGGCCTCATCAAGTGAGATGTTTGGCCATACCGATCCCCCACAAAGCGAAGAATCCTGTTTCTGGCCACGGAGTCCATACGCATGTGCAAAACTCTACGCGTACTGGATGACCCGTAACTATCGGGACGGATACAATATGTTTGCCTGCAATGGTATCCTGTTCAACCATGAATCACCACGAAGAGGGGAAATCTTTGTTACCCGGAAGATTACGAGAGGTATCGCTGCCATTTTAGCAGGAAAGGAAAAGCACCTTTACTTAGGAAACCTTGATGCAAAACGTGACTGGGGATTCACCCCTGAATATGTAGAATGCATGTGGAGTATTCTGCAACAGGATAAACCCGATGATTATGTCATTGGAACCGGAGAAACACACTCTGTTGAAGAGTTTGTACAGGCAGCATTCGCATATGCAGGGCTTGATGTTGAGAAACATGTAAAAATAGATCAGAAATACTTCAGACCAACAGAGGTAGAAGCGCTCCTTGCAGACCCATCTCGCGCCGAAAAGAGACTTGGGTGGAAAGCCAGAATCAAGTTCTCTGAATTAGTGAAGATAATGGTGGATGCAGATATGAAGGCAGCCGGACTGAAGCCAGTTGGTGAAGGATATGCAATCCTTGAAAACCAGTTCCCAAATCGATGGTGGATGAAAGATTGATTGTAAACAAGGCTGCTATCCTACAACTCGTATAATATACTATAGGTGATGCGTGTTCTGGCAGGATAAGAGAGTTCTGATTACCGGGATAAATGGATTTCTTGGGAGAAACTTAGCTGAAAGTCTTTCCCGGCAGGGTGCACAAATCTCCGGGTTTGTAAGAAACACCCCAAGGGGTGATAAAAACCATTCAGATACCTCCATACACTTCATTGTGGGAAATATTGATGATGAAGAGTCAGTATGTTCCGGTGTATCTGCATGTGAACCAGATGTGATTTTTCATCTTGCTGCACAGTCATCGGTTGCCAGTTCATTTCATGAACCAGCGCAAACCTGCCTTACAAACTGCCTGGGAACAAGCAATATCCTTGAAGCGGTTCGCAAAATAAACACTGAACCAGTAGTGGTATTCGCAGGATCATCAGATGAATACGGCCTTGTATTCAGTACTGATGAACAATATACTAACCATATACAAAAATTCGGAGAACCTGACAATCCACCTACACAGATTCCGGAAATTCCAATATCAGAAAATAATCCACTCAGACCCTCCTCTCCTTATGCAGTAAGTAAAGTGTACGGAGATCTCCTTATGAAGAATTATCATCAGACTTATGGGATTAAAACCGTTGTCTGTCGTTCATTTAATGTAGAAGGGGCAGGGAGAGGCAATCAGTTCGTCACATCTGTCATTGCAAAACAGGTGGTAGACCTTCATAAAGGGCATGTGAAAACAATCAGAATCGGAAATATTAATCCAATCAGGGATTTCTCTCATGTAAGCGATGTTATCGAAGGGTATCGAATCCTGGCAGAACGGGGAAGACCGGGAAACACGTACAATCTTGGTTCAATGAAAGGAGTATCGGTTGCATCATACCTGCTCACTTGCCTTGATACTGCTGGATTTCCGGTTCAAAGAATTGAGACACTTCATAATGGTAAGATCTTATCTGAACCACTTAAAGAAGATACCACCCCAATATCGGGATTCTCGATTAAAATGAGCGAATTAGATAAAAAAATTGTTCAGGGTGATTTTTCTTTTTCACCGTCAGACCGTGGTATTGTTGCATATTCCAATGGGGCACAGATAAATATCGAATTTGATGTTAAAAAGTTCAGACCCGCTGATATCCCGATATTGATTGCAGATACCAGGAAAATATCTCAAATAGGATATCAACCACGTCACTCAATACGCGATATTATCGCAGACCAACTCACCTTTTACCAGAATTCGTGCTCATAGATGCGCTCCCTGTCCACCACAAGTAGGTCTCCTGCAGTCCTTCCTCAAGCGAATACCGGGGAGCATACCCAAGTTCTTTCCGGGCTTTAGAGATATCTGCACGTGAGTGACGAACTTCCCCTTCGCGTGCAGCCATATGCAGGATTTCCACATCGCTCCCTGCTATTTGGATGATCTCTCCGGCCACCCGGAGAATTGATGAGGATATCCCGGTCCCAACATTGAACACCCCGCTCACATTCGCATCCATGGATAAAAGCAGGGCAGAAACAACATCCTTCACATAGACAAAATCCCGGGTCTGCTCACCATCTCCAAAAATAATACACGAAGCCCCGTTGACTACTGCATCCAGAAATTTGGAGATAACCCCTGAGTACGGAGAAGATGGATCCTGGTTCGGGCCATATACATTAAAAAACCGGAGGCATACAGTATCCACTCCATACAACTGAGTATACAGTGATGAGTATATTTCCGAGGAATACTTCCCGATTGCATAAGGAGAGAGGGGATCGACGGGGAATGACTCCTTATGAGGAGGTGCTGAACTTCCATAGAGAGCAGCAGAAGATGCAAGGACAACTTTTGGAACCTTTCCAACCCGGGCGGCCTCCAGAATATTGAAAACGCCATCGATGTTGATTTGATGATTTAAACGGGGATCATCTATTGACCGCTGAACCGATACAAGAGCCGCAAGATGAAATATGCCATCGATATCATGACATACGGATTCGACCAATGCTTCATTCAGAATGGTACCTTCAATAAATTCGACCTTATCGTCCAGTAAAATATCCTCAATATTGCTCATCTTCCCTGATTCGAGCGAATCAAGAATCACTACCCGGTCCCCGCGATTTATGAGAGCCCGGCAGAGATGTGAACCGATAAAACCCGCACCACCAGTTACTACATATTTTTTCATATCTGCCTCTTCAATTAATTATGAGAAATCAGTAACTCCTCTTCAAATGAACGAGTGGATGCCCATTTTTATCGCCTCTTCCAATTCCCTTGTAGATAAATCCTGCGTTGATAAACGTATCAGGATCAATCATATTTCTTCCATCCACAATAACCGGTTTTTGAGATACCAATACATAGAGATTATCAGGTTCTAACCTTTGGTACTCTCGATGGCCGGTAAAAATTACCACAGCATCAACACCGTAGACAACCTCAGATAAGTCCCGGGAAATGCTTACACCAGCATACTCACCCACCCAGGGATCATGGACCTTAACATCCATACCAGCCTGCAAGCAGAGATTCCGAAACGGTTCAGAAGGAGTATTTCTCGCATCATCAGTATTAGCCAAAAACGACCACCCAAGCAGGGCAACCCTCGCCCCGGACAAATCCTTTCCTGCACGAACAAGGCCCCGGGAAAGCAGGGTAAACATATGATTTGGCATGAAATCATTGATATGACGGGCCAGAACGAACAGCGACTCCATACCAGCAGGATAATCGAGTGATTCGACCCCGGCTATGGTAACCCCCCGCTCCAGATGATACGTATCTTTTGTCAGACAGTGCCCGCCAACTCCTGCACCCGGCCATAATATTGATCTGGTAATTCCTTCACCTTTCAGAGAATTTATCCCGGTGCGGACATCATAAAAATTAATGCCCATTGCTTCACAGTAGAGGGCAAGCTGATTTGCAGCAGCAATCTGAAGATCACGAAACGTGTTTTCCGCTGTCTTTGTAGCCTCTGCGGCAGTTGCAGACATAGGAATAATCCGGCCTTTGGTCAGGACAGGCTGATACAACTCAGTGGCACGCAGGGTGCTTGCTTCATCTATCCCTCCGACAACCCGATCATGTTCGCGAATGTTTTGAATAAGTCTCCCTACCATCACTCGTTCAGGGGCGTGGGCCAGGAAAAAATCTCTGCCAGCCTTGAGGCCTGACTCATATTCAAGGAGGTTTCGGGCATATCCGCAGGTAGTGCCAGGAGTAATGGTTGATTCAAGAACAATTAGTACTCCGGGGGAGAGATTTTTGCCAACCATACGAATCCCTTCCTCAAGTGCTGAAAAGTCAGGTACGAGATCTGTTGGATCAGAAAAAGGTGTCTGGATAGCAAGAGTAACGGCGTCACAGGATGAAATCTGAAAAAAATCACTTGTGCAGGTAAATTTCTCATAGGCAACCACCTCACGGAGCATCCATTCAAGATCCGGCTCTTCACCCTGAAGGGGGAGAATCCCTCTATTGAGTAGATCAATTTTATGTCCTGAACTTCGTGAATTTCGTTGAAACCCGATGACATGGGAGAACTTCTCTGAATGCGCAAAAAGCACTGCAGACGGAATACCAACATATCCCATCCCAACGACTCCGATGGTCCTGATTGGGTGCAAGTCAGGTTTATTATCCACGACACTCACCACCCATTGTCTGCTGAATCAATTCGCACATCTCAAGATTTTTCAGTGCCTGATGTGGAGTTACCGGAAATTGTTTCCCGGATTTGACACACTCAAGAAATGTTTGTAGTTCGGTTCTTAAGGGTTCTTTTTTTGCTACCTGAACCTTTTCAACGATATTTTCCTGAATGTATCGTTCATTCTCTACTCCGTACCGGTCAGGTTTTCGGTGAACAAAGATCTCCTGAGTCATGAAATCCCCTTCAATAGTCATATCTTCCTGCTCAATATGAACCATACGGATTTTCTTTGACGATTTACGACTTGCTGAAAGATAGACCGGAGTATGCCCATACAGAGCGATTACCGCTGCTACATCAGCAGTACCCCTGGCACATATTTCGGGTTGCGCTGAAAAAAGGCAGTTCATGACTATATCGATATCATGAATCATCAGATCCTCAACGACAGAGCCCTGAGTGATACGTGATGAGGTGGGATTATGCCGCTTGAATTCCACATACAGAGGGTCTGCAATTATCTTTTGGATTTCACTAATAATTGGATTAAACCGTTCAATATGCCCAATACCCACCACGATATTCTCTGGTATCTGTGAAATCAACTGATTCGCCTGCTCTACGGTCTGACAGATTGGTTTTTCCAGCAATATATGAACTCCCGAGTTCATAATCTCTAATGCAGACTGGAGGTGAAACGGTGTTGGAACGCAAATACTTGTAGATTCGACTTTTTTTAATAGGTCCTGAAGACTTTGAACTGCAGTTGCCCCGTGCCTTTGTGCAACTTCTTTTGCAGCCCGCAAATTTGGATCATAAACAAAAATATTGTTAACTGTTTTTAGCTCAGAGTACACACGGACGTGGTTTTGACCCATCTGCCCGGTTCCAACAACACCAACATCCATATTATTCTCCCTGATTCAATGCATGCACAATGGTGGATATTTGTTCTTTCGTTAGATCAGGATAAACCGGAAGACTTAGTATCTCTTTGGAGAGTATCTGTGAATTCGGGCATGATGAACCTGATATCTTATCTTTATAAACGGGCTGTTCATGTATCGGAATTGGGTAATGAACGGCAGTCCCAATTCCCTTTGATGATAGGTCACGAGAGAGAGCATCGCGGGTAATACCGCGTTCAGGGCTGACCCTGATAGCATACTGATGGTATACATGGGTGCAGTTTTCACGAACGACAGGTGCTTGTATCCCAGATCGATTAATAGAATGACAATAGAATGAAGCATTATCCTGCCTTCTCCTATTCATGTCAGGAAGTTTCCGGAGTTGAACTCTGCCAATTGCAGCGCCAAAATCAGTAAGTCGATAGTTATAGCCAATCCGGGTATGCACATATTTCTCCGGTTGTCCGTGATTGATGATAAGCCTGATTTTTCTGCCAAGGTCATCATCATTGCAGGTGATGATACCCCCTTCTCCAGTGGTCATATTTTTTGTGGGATAAAATGAAAAGCATCCGGATGTTCCAAAGGATCCAACCTTTTTGCCATCATACTCTGCCCCATGTGCCTGTGCACAATCTTCAATAAAAAAGAGATTGCAATCATCACAAATCTCCTGTATCGCCCTGATATCGCAAGGCTGACCAAAAAGATGAACGCCAAGCACTGCTTTGGTGTCAGCCCGGATCTCTTCTGCTACTGATGTAGGATCAATACAATAGGTAATCGGATCCACATCAGCAACCACCGGTGTTGCTCCACACATCGATACTGCTGTCGCTGTCGCAATAAAGGTAAAAGACGGAACTACTACGGTATCACCAGGTCCGATTCCGTGGGCCAGAAGTGTTGCATGAAGAGCAGTGGTACCATTGCTGGTAGCAATTCCATGTGAAGTTCCAATGTATGCTGCAAACTCCTGCTCAAACATCTTCACCTGTTCTCCACTTGCAAGCATGCCGGACATAATAACCGCAGACGCTGCGTGTGCTTCCTCCTGACCAACTGAGGGACACGCGACCGGGATCATTTCAGACAAGCCTCTTTTGGAAGAGATTTGAATCGTGCAGGAGAACCAACGGCAAGCATGTAAGCAGGTACATCTTTGGTTACCACAGATCCTGCAGCAACGAGTGAACCTTCACCGATACATACACCAGGTAAGATTGTGACATTTGCTCCTATTGAAGCATTGTCCTCAACTATTGGCCCTGCAAGATTATTCCCCCCATGTGGCGGATAGCGATCATTGGTAAGAACAGTATTGGGTCCAATGAATACTGAAGAACCTATAGTGGTCTGTGTCGGGATGTATACCAGACTTTGCAGATTTGCATGGTCACCAATAGCAGAGTATCCCTCAATTATTACATTCGTACCCAATGAAACATGGGAGCCGATTGTGGTCTGCTCACGTATGAATACATTATGCCCGGAGGAAAAATGATCACCAATTTTCACATCTGCATATATGGTAGCACCAGGTCTGATTATTGCATGGGAGCCGATAATGCAGCCTTCGTAATCGGTTTTTTCCAGATAATACCGGGGGGGAAATCCAAGAATGACTGGATCATAAATGAGTGAATGTTCCCCTACCTTGTTATTGCCATATTGAGCCATGATATCCCAATGTATCGATATCATTTTTCCATGAAAGAAGATAAGAATGATTATTTATCGGGAGACAAATGCAGGTAAATTTACCTATAAACCATATAATGCCATACCTAAACAGGTAAGGACAAAAAATAATGGCACCTTAAAGCGCCCCACCCCATTAGAACCATTTATTGTTTCGTGTTACCAAATCCCATATAGTTTTTTTTATTTCATATTGATCACCAAATAACTACAATTAAGATAAAAATATACCCTAAAATATCATGCAAAACTGTCAAAATTATATATAGATATGCTGAATATCAAATCGCAAGACTTATATTAACAGATTCAGACATATCAACAGTCCCATTGGGGACATGTACGAGTTATTTCAGCCAAACAGTACCGTCGCCTTGCGCAGTATTCAGTGACAGAAACGTACAGGTTTGAAAGGAACATCGGAGGAACCATATGGCAAAATTTTCCGACACAATTGATCTCTATGACGATCAGGGCAAGCTGCTGAAGAGCGGTGTTGGCCTGGACAAGATCAGCCCGCTCGTTAACCCGGGCATCAAGAAGATGATTGACCTGACCAAGAGAACGGTCGCAGTCAACCTCGGAGGAGCACAGGAAGCACTCAAGACCGGAGCAATCGGTAAGGGTAACTTCATTAAGGGCCGTGAATTAAACCTTGACCTCGTCGGCAATGCCGGTGCAATCAAGGAAAAAATCTTCAAGATGATCCAGGTCGCTGAAGGCGATGACACCGAAATCAAGGAGTTCGGTGGCGGCAAGCTTCTGCTTGTAACTGTCCCAACAGCCAGGATCGCAGCAGCAGCAACCTATGATGCAGCTATCACGTCAGTCGCAGCAGCAGCAACCTATGCAGTTATCGACCAGTTCAATGTGAACATGTTCGATGGTTCCATGGTTAAGGCAGCATTCTGGGGTACTTACCCACAGACGATGGACATGGTTGGCAGCAACTGTGCATCAATCCTTTCCATCCCCCAGAACAACGAGGGTCTCGGATACGCACTCCGCAACATTCCGGCAAACCACGCCGTTATGATGACCGGAAAGAATGCAATGCAGGGAGCAGCACTCTCAGCAGTATTCGAGCAGGCAGGAGAGTTCGAGATGGGAGCCGCAATCGGTCCGTTCGAGCGTGCACAGCTCCTTCTCCTCGCATACCAGGGTCTGAATGCAAACAACCTGGTATATGACCTTGTCAAGAAGAACGGAGCAACCGGAACCGTCGGTAGCGTTGTCCAGTCTCTCGTTGAGAGAGCCATCGAAGACAAGGTTATCACCGCAGGTAAGAAGAACCCATCCGGATTCACCTTCTACGAGACCAAGGATCCAATGCTCTGGAACGCATACGCCGCAGCAGGAACAATGGCTGCAACCATGGTAAACTGTGGTGCAGGCCGGTTCGCACAGGCAGTATCATCCACCCTTCTGTACTTCAACGACCTTCTCGAGCACGAGACCGGCCTTCCAGGCTGTGACTACGGCCGTGTAATGGGTGTTGCAGTCGGATTCTCATTCTTCAGCCACTCCATCTATGGTGGCGGTGGGCCAGGTACCTTCAACGGTAACCACGTCGTCACCCGGCACGCAGCCGGTGTTGGTATGCCGTGTATCGTTGCAGCCTGTGCACTTGATGCAGGAACCCAGATGTTCTCACCAGAGCACACCTCCAAGATCTACGGAGACACCTTTGGTAAGATCCCTGAGTTTGCAACACCAATTCAGTACATTGCTAAGGGAGTGTAACTGCAGATAGGATTGCATGATGGCTGAGGCAGAATTCCCGCAGTGTCGGATTGTCACTGAACGCTTTTTAAACCCTGAAACAGTGGAGCAGATCCTCAACAAGCTTGTGGCAATTGAGGGTATCCGCCGGATAGTTATAAACGGACCCAGTATTCCTCAGCTCGTACCCTATGGCCCCGCCCGGGGTCTTCCTAATCCCCACTCATCCCGAACACGGATAAGAGTGGCGGAGAGCGATGTGGACCTGCGGGTGCAGGTCGGAACCATCCTTCTCGAACTTGAAACCCGGGACATTGTCCCCCGGATAGAAGAGGCGTGCAGGGAGGTCTTCACGAGATTTACCTTTACCGTTAAGGTAGGAAAATTCATGAGATCCACGCCAACTCAGACCGATTATGCAAAATACGGCCCCGGGGCAGATGAGATAATGATCGGGATCGTAGACCCAAAGAATAAGACCGGACCCACCCTTATTCAGGGAACCAAATAATGCCGATTGGACGTGTCACCCAGATAGTAGACTGCCGGGAGAGCGCCGGCATGGGCAAAGGAGGAGCTCTTGCCCAGAGGGGAACAATATCAGAGTGCCGGTATCCTGACGTTATCATTGTCGGGATGTCTCCCGGCCGGCGACACGTCACCAAACCAGTATGTGACATCACATCAGCACTTCGGAGCCAGGGGGTTGAATATAGCATCAGTACGATGATCCTTAATGCCGGCAGCGGCATTCCCCCTGATGCACCAAAGAGCGCCGGTCATGTATTGGGTGCATATTTTGGTCTGAACGAGAAGGAAATCACGCAGATAAGTCGTCATAAAGTGGCCGTTCTGCACCATGGAAATGTCAGATCTCATGTGGTCGCAAAAGTCAGATCAATATTGAAAGACTGCGACATTCCGGCCGTGGTGGTCTGTCAGGCCCCCATCGATTATGAGGATTTCGCCCGTGAAGGCGTTAAAACTGCGTGTGTAATGCCACAGGAACAGCATATCCAGACGAAAGGAACGGTTATGGCAATTGTCAGTGGCATTACTAGGGGACAGACCCCGACGCGTGAGAAGATAGCAGAAGTTATTCATGCAGTTATGAGATTGATGAAATCTAGTTATTTGGAGAGATAAACAATGGCATATACACCACAGTATGGTCCAGGTAAGTCTATTGTCGCTGAAAACCGGCGCAAGCAGATGAACCCGTCAGTAAAGCTGGAGAAAATCCGCTCAGTCACTGACGAAGACATCGTTATGATCCTCGGACACCGTGCACCCGGTCAGGCATACCCATCTGCTCACCCACCACTTGCAGAGCAGGGCGAGCCAGACTGCCCAATCAGAAAACTTGTAACCCCAACCGAGGGAGCAAAGGCTGGAGACCGCGTCCGCTACATCCAGTTCGCTGACTCCATGTACATTGCACCATCACAGCCATACCAGAGAACCTACGTCGAAATGTACCGCTACCGTGGTATCGACCCAGGTACCCTGTCAGGCCGTCAGATCGTCGAGACCCGTGAGCGGGACCTTGAGAAGATCTCAGCAGACCTGATCAACACGAACCTCTTTGACCCGGCACGTGTCGGTATTCGTGGCGCAACCGTGCACGGACACTCACTTCGTCTTGCAGAAGACGGTATGATGTTCGATATGCTGCAGCGGTGTGTCCTTGAGGGTGGCTCAGTTAAGTACGTCAAGGACCAGATCGGTGTACCGCTCGACCGTAAGGTTGATGTCGGCAAGCCAATGGACGAGGCATGGCTTAAAGCAAACACCACGATGTTCCACTCACTCGTTGGAACCGCATTCCGTGATGACACTGAGTACGTCGAGTACGTCCAGCGCATTCACTCACTGAGGACCAAGTACGGCTTTATGCCGGTTGAGTAACGGAGGCATCATACATGGCAAAAATAGAGAGAGCACAGAAACTTTTCCTCAAAGCTCTGAAAGAGAAATTTGAGGGCGACGTCCAGGACACCAAGACCAGCTTCTACAACTTCGACGGCCTGAACCAGTCTCCAAGAAAGAAGGAGTTCATGGCAGCTGCAAAGAAGGTAGAACTTCGCCGTGGTATTTCCATGTACGACCCCAACCGCTGCCACCTCGGTGGTCTGCCAATGGGTCAGCGTCAGCTCATGACCTATGAAGTCTCCGGAACCGGCACCTTCGTAGAGGGTGACGACCTGCACTTCGTAAACAACCCCGCAATGCAGCAGATGTGGGATGATATCCGCCGGACGATCATCGTCTCGATGGACCTCGCACACAACACCCTGCAGAAGCGTCTGGGCAAGGAAATCACCCCTGAGACCATCAACGAATACCTCCACATCCTTAACCACGCAATGCCTGGTGCAGCAGTGGTTCAGGAACACATGGTCGAGACTCACCCAAGCGTAGTCGATGACTGTTACTGTAAGGTCTTCACTGGTGATGCAGAACTTGCAGACCAGCTCGAGAAGCAGTTCGTCCTTGACGTCAACAAGCTCTTCCCTGCAAAGCAGGCAGAAGAACTTCAGGCAGCAGTCGGCAAGTCCCTCTGGCAGGCAATCCACATCCCAACCATCGTATCCCGTACTTGTGATGGTGGAACAACCAGCCGCTGGTCTGCTATGCAGATCGGTATGTCATTCATTACCGCATACCGTATGTGCGCCGGTGAAGCAGCAGTCGCTGACCTCTCCTACGCCGCAAAGCACGCTGGTGTAATCCAGATGGGTAGCCACCTGCCAGCACGCCGTGCCCGTGGTCCAAATGAGCCCGGTGGTATCCTGTTCGGTCACTTCTCTGACATGGTTCAGGCAAACCGGAAGTACCCCAACGACCCCGCAAAGGCAACCCTTGAGGTCGTCGGTGCAGGTTCAATGCTCTTTGACCAGATCTGGCTCGGCTCATACATGTCTGGTGGTGTCGGATTCACCCAGTATGCAACCGCAGCATACACCGACAACATCCTCGATGAATACACCTACTACGGTATGGACTACATCAAGGACAAGTACAAAGTCGACTGGAAGAATCCAAGTGCAACCGACAAGGTCAAGCCAACCCAGGACGTTGTCAACGACATTGCAACCGAGGTCACCCTCAACGGTATGGAGCAGTACGAACAGTTCCCAACCATGATGGAAGACCACTTTGGTGGGTCACAGCGTGCAGCAGTTCTCGCAGCAGCATCCGGTATTTCTACCGCTATCGCCACTGCAAACTCCAACGCTGGTCTGAACGGCTGGTACCTGTCCATGCTCCTGCACAAGGAAGGCTGGTCACGTCTCGGATTCTTCGGATACGACCTGCAGGATCAGTGTGGTTCCACCAACTCACTCTCCGTCCGGCCAGACGAAGGCTGTATCGGCGAGTTCCGTGGACCAAACTATCCAAACTACGCAATGAACGTTGGTCACCAGGGAGAATACGCAGCAATCGTCGGTTCCGCACACTACGGACGTGGCGATGGGTTCTGTCTCTCCCCACTGATCAAAATCACCTTTGCAGACCCATCACTGGTCTTCGACTTCAGCGAACCCAGAAAAGAGTTTGCCAAGGGTGCAATCCGCGAGTTCGTGCCTGCCGGAGAGAGAACTCTCCTCATGCCAGCCCGTTAAACCGGATACAAACCTTTTTTTTCTTTTTTTCTAAAACTCTTATACATCAGTTCTGATTAATGCTTCCTTATGCACCATTGAAGTTTTAAACAGAATGTATCTTGATGAAATTCTGTTAATTGCCCTATCCGGGTTTGAATAGACATCAATTACAAAGAACCGGTTTAGAACATAAGCAAATACATCCTTGCCAATTTCATCCCAAGTATTACATAATTTAATGGAAAGAAAACTAATCATTAACTATGAGTACAATCGTTGAGATTGATCAGGATCTTAAAATTTCTCTTACCAATATCAAAGAAACAGTACTTTTTAAACCATTTGAACGGGTATCATTAGAGGTAATGGACAAGGATACTGTAATTATTCATCGAGAATCCAGAGAAGATCCATTTCTCAACGCAATTCGGAATCCTGCTCATTCTAAAGAAAAATATTCAATCAAAGATATTGAAACGATGAAAGAAGAGCTCTGGTCTAATTGCAGATAATAATCGATTCTAATATACTCATCTTTGCTAATAATGCCGCAATGCCAGAGCAAAAATCCGCTCTACAAAAGCTTGAGAAAATGGTCCTGAATGGACATCAATTCTATGTAAATACAATAATAATATCAGAAACATATCATATCCTTACCCGAATGATAGGGGAGGATGAGGCATTAATGCGTACTCAGGCAATTCTATCTTCACAGTATATCAAATATCTCCCCATCTCTTCTGAACTAATTTCTGCCGCATTATTGACCAGTCATAGCCAGAAAATTAGAATTAATGATGCCATCATTGCTATTCAGGCATTATCTGACGGGGACGGTATTTTTACAGATAATATCAAAGACTTTAATAAAATCAAGGGATTGCATATCATCCCATTAAGAGAGGGTACATATTTGAATTTGCAGTAGTAAGAGTGATATTTATTTTTAAAGATTTTTATGAGAATTGCTGTTTTTTCCCCTGAGATCTATACGTATGGTGCTATGACTATAGGAGGGATCATTAAGGATGCCGGGTATGACGTTTCGATAACCCGTGATCCATCTGTTGTTCATGGAGATTATGTCTTCATCAGTCTTTATTCAACCCAGCACCTGATGGAAGAACAAATTTTTTCCCTTGTTAAGCGACTAAAAAGTGAGGGAAGCAGGGTAATTATTGGCGGTCCGACCTGTGCAGATCCACAAATGGTTCATGGAGAACTCAATCCGGACCTGGTGGTAACCGGTGAAGGTGAACCCGCAGTTCTAAAAATTCTGCAGGGGGATGACTGGGAAAAAATTCCTAATTGCGCATTTATACGGGACAAACAGCTAATCACAACCTCCAAAGAGCGACTCGCAGATATCTCCCGGCCACTTCCCCTAATCCCGGACGATATCAGTACACAGGATATCAGGGGAGCACAAACCTATATCGAGACTCACCGCGGGTGTTTCGGGCGTTGTGGGTTTTGTCAGGTCCCATTATCATTTGGGAGAAAAATACGCAGTCGGCCACTTGAAGAAATATTTCAGGAAGTGCGAGCTTTCAAAGAAAAGGGAGTCCGGAGGATTGCACTCATCGGAGGTACCGGCAGCCTGTATCTGGCAAAAGATGAAGTTCTTAACGAGGGTGCTTTTATCGATCTACTCAAAGGACTTGCTGAAATCCTTGGTCCGAAAAATGTATCATGTCCGGACATCAGGGCAGATTGTATCACAGACAAGATACTAGACGCAGTCAGAACCTATTCAGTCGGCTGGATATTCTTTGGTATTGAATCAGGAAGTCCTCACGTTCTGGATCTAATGCAGAAGAATATCTATCCAGAGACGGTAGAGAGGGCTTTTGATCAATGTCGGGAGCATGGGGTCAGAGCTGCAGGGAGTTTTATCACCGGATATCCGGGAGAGACATTAGAAGATCATGAGATGACAAAAGATTTGATTGAGAGAATCTGCCCGGATGACGTCTTCATCTCATCTGCAGAACCCATCCCATCAACACCGCTGGCAGATTTGGTTGTTAAAACCATGGAAAATGAAAACCCGGCCTTTATTACTCATAAAGGAGAATTTGAACCACTCCATCTGACTGAAGCCGAAGCACGTGCATTTGATCTGATGCTCCATGCAGACAGTTGCAGGATGATTCCACGGTTGACTACCGATGACCTCTATCATACCTATCTTAATGAGGTAAAAAAACAAGGTGATGATATCAGGCGGGCTACCCGGTTATTACAGAAGTATCATGCAAGATAAAAAAACAGAGTGGTAGCAAGGGGCAATAAGAAAATATATATATTTGTACACCAATGAGGGATATCAGGGTGATGATATGACATTAAAAAGCTGCCTTTTAACGAGTTGTATCTCCATTTTTTTAGTAGTAACAATGGTTTCTCTTGTTATCCCTGTAGCGGGTGCAGAAGATGATTATCTGGATGATGGATTTTTAGGTCTGCCTTCATGGGCGTACATAAAACTGGATCAAGTAATCATGAATGACATCATCGGTACTATTCGTGGGCACACCCTATTCGGCCCTCAGGAAGATATCGAAGGTGATGCAGACTCTTCATTCAAGAGGAATATGTATATTAACCCCCGGATGAAAAACAGAATTTTCGGGTAGCCAGGAATAAACGAGTTCCATCTCTTTTTTTGATTCCTTGTAATTATTATCTCACAAAATCAAAAAATCGGGTCAAAATCCATTGACAAATGCTAAAAAGTTACTCAGCTAAATATATTTTTCGCTTATAACAGGTTCAAGTTACAAGCAAGAAAAATAAATCTGATCATATCTTAGAGATAATATGGATAAACCAATAAAAATCGGGATCATCATCTGTGATCGATACCGAACCTGTGCAGGGGGTAAATGCCTGAGATCTTTCCATAAACGGGAAGGTGCCTTTGATCGATATAAAGAGGTAGAAATAGAACTGGTAGGATTTGCCACATGTAATGGCTGTCCAGGAGGCAATATTGAATATGCGCCAGCGGAGATGAAGAAAAACGGTGCAGAAGTTATTCACCTTGCAACCGGTATGGTTGTCGGATATCCACCCTGTCCACGTATCAGGTATTTTTCACAATTTATAAAAGAAAAATACAAAATCGATGTTGTTGTTGGAACTCACCCTATTCCAACAAGTTACTATCAGACACACACCAATCTCGGGACGTGGGATTCAGCTACCTGGAAAGAGTTACTCGCTCCCACCCTGGCAGATGAAAAAACGCGAGATTCCTATAACTAATCTAAAAAGAGAGAGAATTGATGCGGAACTAATAACTCCCGCATTTTTTTCAAAGTTGTCTAAAAATTTTTTCTCATACCTTTTTTTTACCCTTTTTTAAAAAGACTACAGAGCAATCCGAAATTACTCACCCTATGATGACGGTGTAACCACCCATGTTACTCAAAACCCAAGTCATTTATTCAAAAATATCGCGCAGAAAAAAATACAAATCAGACAGAGGATACTTGTGATTTTTGTTAATTCGGAAATTCAACAGATAATAAATCAGAATTGATAGATATCTATAAATATTTTTACCCATATGAGTAATAATGGTACATTGAAAGTACCAGGAGCTTAACAATGCCAGGATTTGACAGAACAGGACCTCTTGGAAGAGGTCAGATGACAGGACGAAGATTAGGATATTGCCGCCAGTCATATCCTCAAACACAGGAACAACAGGGAGATAATTCTTCACAACGTATTGAGAATGGAACCTCTAACACTGATCAAACCCAGCAACCTCTCATGCAGCAACATGTAGTTTATGGCGTTGGGCGTGGAGGAATTCCCTGCGGGTGTGGCAGAGGATTTGGAAACGGAGGGCGTCGAGGACGCAGATTCTGATAAAAATAATCCAAGAAAGATCTCTCAATTTTTCTATTGATATTAATGAGTCAGAACCAATTGACTCACCATTTACCAATGTATGAAAAAAACAGTAATAAAATAAATCAACACACCAGATGAGCGTAATTCTTTAAACCAAAGAGAAAAGGAATAGGTATTGCGAAATTTCAACTTAATAAAAAATGATTATAAAAAAGCCACCTGTTTTTTCAATATATCAATTATTCGACTAAAACATTTTAATTTCTTCAGTAAGGCGCGTTATCACCTTATGCATCGCTTCTGATGCCTTTCCTTTCGTTTCAATAACGGGTATACCCTTACGAGTTGCTGCAACAACCTCAGGATCATACGGAATTTTCCCGATAACACTGATGTTCATCTCTTCTGCAGTCACCATGAGTTCATCAGTAATCTGACTACTTATGTCAAACCGGTTTACCACCAGAAACATCCGGATCTTAAAGGAACGACAGAGAGTTATCAAGCGTAAAAGATCATGTTGTGCGGATTTACTAGGTTCAGTAACAATGACAGCAATCTGAATACCGGTTATTGTAGAAATTAACGGACACCCAATACCAGGAGGCCCGTCAATTATTGTCAGAGGGCTATCTGGATGACGCTTCCCTGCTTCCTGTCTGAGCCGGTGAACAAGTAATCCCGAATTACCAGAGCCCGGAATGAGAGACCCATAGATGAGTGGGCCTGCACGAGTAGTGCCATAATGAATCATTCCGGTAATACGTGATTTCATATGAATTGCTCCTTCAGGGCAGACCAGAGTGCAGGTTACACATCCTTCACAACGGTACGGAACGATAGTACAGACATCCCCCACCCTGATTACCGCATCAAAAACACAGGCCTGGGCACACTTACCACATCCGGTGCAGATATCCGGATTGATGACTGCAACATCCATCCCTCTGAAAGCTTCAGTGGAAAGACTATGTGGATCTAAAAGCAATGCAAGATTTGCTGCATCAACATCAGCATCAATAAGCACTTTTTCACCAGGGAGAAGACATCCACATGATGCGGTCAACACCGTTTTACCAGTTCCTCCTTTTCCGCTCACAACTGCAACCTGGATCATAATGCACCTGTGCTGTAAGTTAAAATCTGATCTCCAAGAAGAGAAAAGCGTTCAAACCAGTCAGAATCTTCCTGAGAAATCAACAATCCCTTATTTTGAGCGCAAAGCAATTTGAAATCAAAGGGGATCCGCATTAATATTGGCAACTGGTGTTTACTGCAATATTCCTCAATGATCTTGTCATTTCCATCACTTCGGTTGATAACCACGACGCTGCGAATACACAGAAGAGAGAGAACATCGACAGCAACAGAAAGATCATGTAACCCAAAGGGAGTAGATTCTGTTACCAGCACACAGAGATCAACTGCA